>Ga0065711_1034908_pt1 | contig 23071 bp, 8 predicted proteins | sample Hoacrofraction12_FD_59098 | JGI IMG/M metagenome (GOLD analysis project Ga0065711, IMG submission 59098) | Hoatzin crop microbial communities from Cojedes, Venezuela - Epithelial fraction 12 v2 (version 2) | ecosystem: Host-associated > Birds > Digestive system > Esophagus > Crop | place...
CCTTTCATTTAAAAAAAAAAAAAAAAAAAAAGAGAAACAAAAAGAGAGAGAAAAAAAGAGAAAGACCAATAGGCAAACTAACATTTCCTTCAGAGGGATGGAGGCAAGAGGGACAATATAATCTGAAAATAAGACAATACTCTGTTAAAAAATGAAGCGCATATAAAAATGCTTCTCAGGAAGGGGAAGGCTTTGCCTTGACTTGAGTCAGTGTGAAAGATTAAAAGTGAGTGGGCCAAGAACATACGTCAACCCACTGTTCCCTCCACTCCTTTGTCCTCAAATTGGATCTAGATGTGTCCTTGAAAAGAAAAGAAATTTAAGACTTGGGGAATAAAGAAAATACAAAGCCACACTATATATTCCACTCATGAATTCCTGATCACAGTGGATGGGCCAAATGGTAAAAGGGCATATCCGAAACCACAGACATGCAACTTTACATTTTACTTCAACTATATAGCCAAGGAGGAGTCTGGCCCTTCAAAATGCTGCAGTCTGAGAAATGGGCAAATGAAAGGAAACAATCTTCTCTCCACTAATGACTTCCACTGCACTTTATGGGACAAGAAGGGGAAAAATAAGTGAAAATTTTGGCAAGTGGGGACACAAATACTACAACATGTGCTCCGAAAAGTCCTGCACGCACAAAGGAACTGCTGCCAAATGCTGGACTGTTAGCTTATGCTGTTGAATTGTCTCACTACCCTTTTGCTGGCCTCTTATTTCTGTCTGTCACCTATCACAAAGATAGATCTTATAACATCTCTGTGCCCCCACAGACGAAACACTGGTCTGAGACTTAGGAACTTGGATTCACTTGTTTGGCTCCTGGCCTCCTTCTGGCTTGGGCAAGACACTTCAGCAGTACTGCAGATTCCATTATTTTGCAACTCACCGATCAGAAAAGTGCTTTGAGAGGTATTAATGATGAATACTGCATCAAAGTCACGATTTTTACTTCAACACACTAATACTTTTGAAACAAATCACACACAACAAATTGCGTGATAACTGTCATCGGCTAAATGACAACTACGACACAGAAAAAGTATTTCTCTATTAAAAAAAGGATATTCATTAGCAGCCAGCTTATTATCCTCAAATCTCAAGCTGCTTTTTGCTCTTCTGTGCTATTTCCAAAACCCATGTAGCATATAATTTCCGAGAGCCAGGAAAAGCAAAAACATAGGTACAAAACCAAGGAGACTTTGTACTATAGCTTGTAACTAGCAACAGACGCTCTTAATTTATAAAAGTATTTGCACTTCACTGAGTAGCAGGGTAGGGTTTTGCTTGAAAGGCACAACTGATTCTCACAGGAAGCTGACCATTGCAGACTCTGAAATATGTTTTCAAAATTTACCAGTGTCATCACCATATGGTAGCTAATGTCAATTGCAATTGAACTGAGGCACAGAGAACAAGCAGCTTTTCCAAGATAAGAGAAAAATATAGCAATTAGTGAAATACAGAAATTCTGAACTGGACACTAACATTTACTCTGAGATAACTGACAATGCCATCCACATACAATTTGAATCGTTCAGCATTTTAACCAGACTATATGATAAGGAAGGAAAAAAAGTCCTACCAACCCACCATTCCATTATTTCATTACCACAATGATTCATGCAGTATTTTCAGTAACTATGAACTAACGTACCATATTCCAAGGATTACAGCAAGCTCTTCCGCACACAAATCAGGTACCTGGTACTGATCAGCATCTGCTAATTTTATCTCATTAAGCACTGTATCATCATTTAAATCGTAATTCTGTTGGAGGAGGAAAAAAACATTTTAAAATAGATAAGAACAGTTGCAGAGGAATCGATGCCTTCAAAACATGAAAAAGTATAGACTTCTTCGAAAAAGGATAATACAAACATCAGAAAATGACAAAATGGAAAGTAATTTACCACGATTATGATAGGATGACTGACAGACTAAGACAGTAGAAGGAATCATCATCCAAACCACTTTTGTTAAAAGTATACTGGTTGTCATACAGGGGGAACAGCATTCAGAGCAACTTTAAGTTTACCCAAATATTGACTTTCTACATAAATAAGGGCTGAAAAGGATTTTCCTTTTCAAATTGTTGCTCATAGAATTCTCCACAATTTCTTCCTCTATTATATATAAGCTGTTTTAGCCTGTCTGTATAACGTTAAATGCTATCCTAACACACAGGTTTTCAGGCTAGTGACCACAGATGTCTGGGAATGTATGGATTTCTTTTCAAGCACCAGCAAAACGCAAGTAAGTAAAGCATGCCTTCTGCCAGTACAGTTTAATTCCTTACACAGGTAACCGCTCCTCCTATTCTTCTTTCTTGTTTTTTTGTTAAAGACGTTTTGCAAATTGAAGAAACACAGACTGAAAACAACCCACTGAACTAGCGCCTCCAGATACTTTGCTGTTGTAAAAGCAAGAACGGGTATTCTGAAAAAATTTGCTCCTCAACAAGTACTTGTGACTTACCATCAAATTTCCTCTAGAACAAACCATTTTAGGAGTATTCAGTTTAACTTTTACAAACAAGTAGGCTACCTGAAGTTCATTGTCTGTCATTTAACTTCAAGAAGAAATTAATACATTCTGTGGCTGAAAAGTGTAAATTACTATGTTCACAGAATTTGTGTTTGTTTGGAAACAACAAAAGATTCATTTGGCTGCAAGTAAGGAGGAGGTAGCTGTAATACTATTTCTCCTTCCTGTGGAAGAAAAAAAAACAAACAAAATAAAAAAAAACAACACAGTTTTTAAACCAATTATTGTACTACTGGTTTTTATTTACCAGTAGTAGTTTTTACAATCTATTAAAAAGACAAAATGGATTAACAATAAGAGTTTTTTCAAACTTCCTATTCATTTCCCTTGAATGTCCTGGTAGTAACTGTTTCCGGTTAATTTCTTCCATTGGCAAGGTCAAGATGAGGGTCCATATAAGCACAAAAAACGAACAGGAATGCTTTGAAGTGGGTTATCTGTATTCATTGACAGTATTTTATCACTATATAAATGAAACTAAACTGTGATTTGACAGAGAATGTGAATAATGTAAGTTTATTTTCTTTTATTTCAAGGGGATAATGAAGATATTCCAACTCTTAAAGGCATATTCAATACCACAATCTTCTTCTCTTACTGTACAAGCATATATAAGGATTAGCTACCACTTCCAGAAGAAAATTATTTTAGAACAGAGCATTATGTTAGTGTAATGATACCACTTCATTGGATGTAACATAAACTACAGTTTAATTTATAAGGCAATTAGTTAAAAATTTCCAGCTTCTGGTCTACATAATCTTTAAAATCTAGCCTGTATAAACAGCACTAATTGCTTTAACTTCACTACAAATATTGATCAACTGAACTGTACTACAACTGTAAGCTAGAGTTTTAAAGCATGACTTCCATTCCCAGTTTTAAAACGAAATTCCTCATTGCCCCAAAACATAAAAATAACACTGATTTTTTTAAAACTAATCAAACTATTTTAACATACCATTTCGTATCAACATGTATCACCTCAAGCCTGAGGTTTTCCTTTCATGGAAACATCATCAGTTTAACTGAAAGTGTGCGCTTTCAGATCATTTAGTTATGCTGAAGAAAGCTGACCTGTGAGCAAAGCTTTGAATTTACAATCTCAAATATTTATTTTGAAATGCAAATAGTCTTCCTTCTAGTGTCATCTGAGATAATATAACTGCTCAGCACCAGAGGGAAGCAGGAAGCGCTTGACCAGAAATCAGCATAGCTACCAGTCCAACAATCGGTCATGTCGCTATATTGGTTGTATTTTTAATGCAGCTAAATTACTGACTGCTTAACTGTAAAATAACTTGTTCAGTTATCTTACTGAACAATAACAAGGGGAGAACTTTAAGACCATAGAAGTAAGCACTCCAAAAGGGAGATGAAAATGAGGTGTGACCAGTCTCAACTTGGCCTTTATACATATTGGCAGAGTTTATAATTCTCTTAGGAAATTTTCCACTCCTGCAGGACAATTCCTGTCTTTAGACAAATAGAGTCTTTTCCTTTATCTGCAAATGGCAGATGGAAAAACAAGAACACTGCAGAGGGTAAGAAAATTTCCCTGTAATAATTTGGCTGCCTGGTCACAGGCCTTTTAGCTTTCCGTATGCACATGTTAATTCTGTGGAGATTCTCAGCACCTCTCCAGACTTAGTTTCTATGCATTTTCCATGAATAGCCTTTTAAAAGTATACAAGATACATCAAGCATCTGGCCTAAACTCAGACAGAGATGCGATGATGTTGTTGATAGTTTTTGGCAGATCGAGAATAGCATTAACTTCAATTTTGGCTAAAAAAAACTTCAAGATACACTCAAGGCTGACAAATTTAAGAGCAGATCTGGCAAAAGAAACAGTACAACTCACTATTAAAGTTAACACTGAGAAATTACATGAAATTGTATTTTGATACTACATCATCAGTAAAGACACAGTAGAAAAAGTGGAAAAAACCCCAAAACCTTTAACTGGTAATTCAACACACATGAACTGGGGAGTCTGTTTAATCAAGCCTGGTCTAATATTTGTGACAGCACACTCATGTAAAATGTGAATAAAATGTCTGAGCTTGAAATACCTCAGGTCTTCCTCAAATCAGCACATGGTTTTACTAATATTATTTTCTAGAATTTCTGACACACACAAAACGCAGAAATAAAAAGGTTCTCATTTTTTTGGTTTTCCCCAGAAGTAGACTGTGGAAACAGAAAGCCTAACTTTCCTTAACAGCCAGCCCACGTAACTGGTGACAGAATTACACGACACAGCCTCTCAGACTTGCACAAAACTCAACTCTCTCCTTGTAGCTAAAACCTCTCAATACCTTTCTAGTGTCACATTTTTATGTTTCAGAAAGAGTAGATACGCTTACTTTCTCTAGTGTTATTTTCAAGATATTTTCAGTAAAATTTTAGCAGGAAAGTGTGAATAACAGAAGAACTAATTTTTAAAAGGTTCTAAATATCCCAGTTTTCTTTCTCAAACTTTCCACTAAACTTGCTTTGTCAGCTTTGGGTCTGTTCACTAAAATGACATATGAATACAGTATTTTATTAACAAGGATAATGTATTTCATTCCAGGTTATACCTACAGCCGAAAACAGCGTTGCCATTTTTATTGAAATTATTTCAGTATTTTATTCCAAACTAAAGTCCTTATCAGATACAGGCTATAAAGGCAAATTCTTCAGAAAGTTGCAAATAACTAGAAAAAAAAGTCATACAACATCCCAGTTAGCGACTCTCTGAGAACAGTGAATACTACAATTTACTTCTAGGTAAGCTGCATTTGAAGTCTACAACTGTGTATGACACTCAACAAGTGGCCTCCTCAAGCTCTCACTATGCTTAAATGGGATGCTATACATAGTTCTATCACAAGCACAAGTTGTGACACACTTGCAATCACTCTCTTTTCATCAAATCAAATACAACACTAAGGACATACTAAGAGACAAACAAAAAAAGCTAGGAGAGTCTCCCAAGATATTTCTGCATTCAGTTTAGAAATAGAGAAGTATTGTCAAATTTTTTTGCTTACAAACTCTGCTTGACCTGGAAGTCTATCATGGCATATCCTATTTTCATAAAGGCTTTCCAACCTCAAGAATAAATCTTGGACCATAACACCTCTGGCTTCTTTAGCAAGTTCAACTAACTTTAAATCCCGACCAGAACTTCTCCTCATGAAGGAAAATGCCATCCCAAAACAATTCAGTGGTTGTTGAGCAATTTGTAATTGAAGTCACCATGCACACCCTTCAGATCAGCAGGGCCAAGTCACAATTCATACCAGTAGGAACACCTAGACCCATTTCCTATCTTCAGACTGTTACTAAACATGTCTGACAGTCCTTAAGAATCTCTGCATTTCTATGATGCCTTGCAGGCTATTTTGAAAATCTCTCTCACCTGTTTTCCTAATTCATCATTCTTAGTCACCAGAAATTAATACATAAACTGTAAAAGATCGTATAAACATACTTTTAGCTGAGTGGCCACATCTGTCTTGCAGACAGCCATACATTGTTTTACCCAGTGTCCTTTAATATTAGGCAAATGACTGCCCCACATTTTTTCCAAAAACTTTCAGAAACCGTAAGTAAGTTTCTCCTAGGCACCACATACTTTTCCCTTGCAGACACCTAAGAAAGCTTCAGAACATTTTCATTTTAACAAATTAAAGCTATTCTTCTGAAGTACATACCATTGTTAATTTTTCTAGAGGTGTTGGAGCCGGACTTAGTTCACTGTGAGGAAGGAGGAATTCATCTGATCTTTGGACATCCAAAATAAGCTGTGCCACGTATTTTTCCTGAAATCGTGTTCTCTTCCCCAAAGCACCTACAGAAAATTAATGTAAGTTTATCTTAACGAACACTAAAAACCAGTAATCCGATCATATACTAGAAAGTTGCTCACAAAAAAAGCAAAATAAAGAGAAACACACTGAAAATTAATCCATGAAATTCAGCAGTGGTTTAACTCTGCTTGATCTCTATGCAGTGAACTACACGCATTCTCACTGCTAGCTATGACATACAAAGAAATACATATCACAAATATACAAACTAGCGAGATGGGTCTTGCAAAGTCACTTTCAGGTAAATTCTCCATAACCCACCATATTGTCTCTCGAAAACTCATTGTCATCAAGTTTCATCAGTTCCCTACTTATTCTCCAGCAATAAACCACAAACAATCACTCAATTTGCCTGCTAAAAGTTAATGAGAACACGGAGACACTTAGGCAAATGAAAAACCCATAATATCTTACAGGCCATCATTTTAAACATTTCAAATCTTCATTTGAAGACTTTGGTCTACGAAGAAGGATCACAGACATGACATTACCATAACACGGCATATAAGATACTGTAAAATTAACATAGGAGAAACAGCAAACCATCAGGGTTGTCTACTGAATTAGTCAATATTCAGAATGCACAATGTGAAATTCCTCTCTTTACTGGGCCCTCAGACAACTTCTACAGGCTTTTAAGGCAGTAACTGACATTTATATCAAACTGAAAAGAAAATCCACATCTATTCTTCCTCTGTTAGCAACCTGTTTGCAAGCTGCAACCAGAGAAATCATAGAACACTTTCACGACAGTAACTTAAAAATAACAGAATCCTAACCAGAGCCAAAATGGAGCTAAAAATTACTCTATAAAATATGCAGATTTCCTTGCTTGTTATTACTATGATACAATGCTCAGATAATGTGAACTGTGAAAGTCAAATAGTGGAAACAGAGGACTGAATGCTGTTGCTTTTGCAGAACCAGTGAAGATCAAGTAAAGTTCTTCATTAATATTTTGAAAATTTTGCAGGACATAAAATCTTTGAGGTAAAGATTATTGACTGCTCATGTGACAAAGGCCTGACGATGAGGCCACTGTCAGTAAGAATCACCTGGCACAGGCACTGAAATAGCAGTCATCCCTTTTGTTCCTGCAGGTGGAAAGAGAGCAGCAAGGAAGACAGACAGTAAACTGATCTCTCCGGTTCTGCCGACTACCCTTTTAATGGGAAAGCCGTGTGTGTTAAGAGTTTACGAAGAAATGAAAAAAGGTTCTAAAATTATTCCCTTAAAATTGCAAGACACACTGCAGAGAAGGGACGGACACAGAGAGAGAGATACCGGGTAACAGTTCATGCTAATTTTACGCAGTAGCACTCAGTTCTCAATTGTAAGGACACTTGAAAATCATCATGCTGCAATTCACTTCCTATTATGTCTTACTGCTTAAACACCTGAATAAAACACTTGCAAAGCTGTGCTGGTTACCAATAAATTTACCTGCCAGTGGTTTGTTTGTGTTCTGAGATACACACACACCCTCCGCTCCATTTCTTTAAGTAAAGAATTCCTTGCTATTACAGGGACAAAACAGAACCATTTTTATTTGGAAAATATATATCATATGTTCAAGCTGAGGGAAAAATTTGCTTGCTTTATACCACCATATACCCTCACAAAAGAGAGGGAATCTACACAGAGACTTTACTTTCTGGTCCATATTAAAAGTTCCCAGGGATGCATTACTGGGCATGAAAAAAATAAGCAGACAATACTCAGATCTCAGGGCTCAGCATTATTAATCCTCCAGATCCGTTGATCTTAAATTTATTTTGGATTACCACCCTTTATTTTAGTAAATTTAAATGCAAGAAGGACTACAGACTTCTCTTTTACTGGAAATTGTTTTGTGGAGTTATTGATGGTTGTGACTCATTGTGAGGGACATACGGATAGTTTTTAATAAACGATGAATACAGCACAGACCTGGATTAATGGGACTTTAAAAAGCACACAAGCCAAAACAAGTACAATTTATTCACACACTTCTACAATAACTTTTGAAAATATTGGTTCCGAATTCTCTCTTTAAGAATGCCATACATTTCCATGGCATAATAAAATGTTCAGCTAGTAAGATTTACAACCATTAAAGAATAAAAACCTCTTAAAAATCTTTTCCTAAAAAGGAAATTCCTTCCAAAAGCCTTAAAAATGTCTTTGCTAGAGGTTGAATTTTTACATTAAAGCACAGTCTTTTTTGATGATGTAACATTCCTTACATTTAGCCAAAACATGCATGTCAAATGAATCCGTCTAGAACGCCAACAATTCCCACATGTTCAGTTCAGTTCATTTGCCTTCAGGTTAGACATCCTTCATAACTATTCTAATAGATTTATGGAGACAAATTACAGAATTTTTAGGAGTTTCACAACATTTTTCCAAGAGACTATATCACCACAATCTCTCTCTGGGACTAGCATAACCTCTTGGTAAAGTAATCAAAAATACAACTATATCCACTGCATCCAAACTTCCCCCCCTCTCCCTCCCAAGAGTTTTTTCCTAGGTTAGATTTAAGGAACTTCTTCATCCAAAAAACTAAATATCTCCTTTAAAGGGAAAAAAAAAAATCCAACATGCAGCTGTATATTGAGGAATATCAGCGAATAACCACCTGCAATTTTGATTTTACTTGTTCTTAGTTAATTAAATTTTTATAGCTAGAGTATCATCCCAGGCACTGATGTTTTTAATAAAAACCAAGAAAAATTTAGGTTCATTTTAAACAAAACTAACTTATAACATCACATTTGCAGTACAAGCCACACATCGAACACATCACATGTACAGTACATGTTGCACACAGGAAAAAAGGGTAGGATACCCAAAATGTATGGAATTTCTTCAAACGAATACATGCAAATTACTGTTACATTTTAAGCAGATACCATTGAATATAATCAATTCATAGTTATGCAAAAATATTATGCCACAAGATTTTCATTACAGGTGTATCAACGTAAACCTTTGAAAAAATAAGCATGGAGTTCCACAAAAGTTATTCTGCTTGGTGGGGGCGGTGGGGGTGGTGGTGTGTGGTTTTTTGGTGGTTTTTTTTTGTTGTTTGATTGGGGGTTTTTAATTAAAATATTAACCGACTCAGGATACAAGCAGGGGTAGCTGCAGCTCCAATCTAAATATAAAGGAACAGCTAGCCTTGTGACCTACAGTGGTGTAACACATAAGGAGGCTGAGCGTTTCAGTTCCTTAGTGCTTTCCACTACTAAGTCTATAGAAAAACATTCTACAAAGGTGTTTGCATTTCTACTCCAGCGCAATCAAAAGTTCTTACACAGAAAAGGTGTGCTGTTTATGTCATTTTGATCACCTAGCAGGACCAAGTAGACCAAACAGTCCCGTATCTATTCATGTCATTTTAAATGAAGTTGTAAGTGCAGCAATTTGATCTGCCTGACTCCAAAGAATGAGTTATGAAAGGATAATTATAAAGTCTTCATAGTGACTAAATCCTTGATATTTCTGTTCATCAGAAATTTGACTTTTCTACTTATTTCCTGTGATAACAACAGTCCTGGAAGTGACTTTTAAATGCTATTTACACAGAGTAGATCTAGGCTAGTGGCATAAAAGGTGAAAGACTTATAATTAAATCATCATGTGGACTTCTTTGCAAGTGTCTCCAAACAAAAAACCAAAATTATTCATCATGACACCAACTAATTTCACAAGTCCCTTTGCAGAGACAACTAGACATAGAATTTGATATGAAACATGAGAAGGAAGAATCGCAATACCACAGCTACTCAGACAGCCATATTAGGGGATGATATTGTAACTAGATGGCATATTTCTCTTCCCTTTTCCATGCAATGCTAATTTTTGGAAGGCAAGTAAGTCCCACCTGCTAAAAGCCAAGATTTGTCAAAATACACTTCTTTTTTACTTAGATATGTAAAAAAACCCCAACAAACTGTAGGTTAGTTTGGTCCAACAAACCATCCTCATAGACTGTACAAGCAAAACTTACCTGTAAGATTAATCTCCAGTTTCGTTATGTCTTTAGCCGTATTGAAACAGTGTTTAGCTTTTTTATACTCATAGTAATACAAATATGTATAGGCACACTCAAGATGGAACTGAACTGCTAAGTGGCAGCTTTCACCACCTGTGAACAAAGTTTGTGCTTCTGTCACTGCAAATTAAGAAAAAGAAAAGCTATCAGGATGCAGATGAGGATAATGATATCTTAAAAATACATTTAAAATACTAGGAGACAAAGTCTGTTATGCTTAAAGCAGACCTGTTGTTCTTTACACCTCTACACATCTAAAAATCCACTGTCAGTATATAAAAGATATACACTATTTAAAGCATTTTTCAGGTTTTATACCTAAGAATTACTGCTAGAACAAGCAAAAGTTCAATCTTTGCTTATATTTTACAGCAAACGCCACTTGGGATATATTAATCTTGCAGCAAATGAACAACTCTAATTGTTTTGGACCTGCTAAAGAACGTAAGAACTCAGAATACAGGATACTGAGGTAATACTGTCCCCTTAAGTAGCAGGCTTCAAAGCAAAAGGTTTCATGAGCAGACTGAGCATTGAATGAGGACTTAAGACTATTTAGGGCTTTTGGTTTATTTGGCTTTTGTTTGTGCGTGGGCTTTTTTTTGATTCTTTTTATAATTACCGATTTGCTCAGTGATAAGCATCACTTTCTCCACCTGAACAGGACAAAATATCTTCATAAATACATCTGAAATCTTCAGGAAAGAAGACCTGATATTTTTTAATCCAGCATAGAAGCATTTGTGTTTCACATATACAAACAACAGTAAATGACAAAAGAATATTCTTGCATAGTAAAATACATATCATTAAGCTGAAAACAATTTATGTAAATTATTCTTAAATGGAAATTATTTTTTGCTTTGGGGTTTTTTTTCTTTATTTTGCCAGAAAATATTTACATAATGCAGTTCTTTAAAAGCTCACAGCATTACAGTACCTAAAAAGACTGGCACCCAAGATTAACATAAATGCTGTATTAATTAATGCATGCTTAATTTTTCAAACATGCCTTCTTAAGATTAGTAAAAAGTCTTACTACATGAAAAACTAGTAATATCAAGGATTTTTAAAACATTTTTCTCTGACTTTTGAATTCAGAGATTCGCAGTCAACTTGAGTCTGAACAGATTTTATTGTTTAAACCTTCCAGGCTTTTTTTTTTTTTTTTTTGAGTAATTTTTAATCCTCAAAATCTTTCAATTAATACAGAAAGCTGATAAGTCAGAACATATTTTTACACAGTTTTTTTAATTCAGTAAATAAGAATTTGCATGGATAAATCCTGCTTAGTAAATTAACTTTTTTCAAAGTCTGAATTGAGGTTTTGTTTAATGAAAGCAAATAGGTAATTTAAAAACATTACTCCAATGGCTTTCAACTAAAGTAGGATAGAGAATGCAGCAGGTTATAACAATCCCTAAAAAAAACCTCAAGAGACTACAACTATTTAAAAACAAAGTCTGTGCAATTTAATCCCCGCTTTTAACACAAAGCCTATTTCAAACAGATTACTTCAAAATTGAGAAGGTTATCTGAACGTTAACCTCAGACTTAAGTAGCGCATACTCTTCATTAAGAAACTATCTTGAGGTTTTAATGCTTTTATCCGTATTCAAGTTAAACACATTCTCTTTTTAATAAAGAGAATAATGCCCACAGGACCATAAAACATCTGCCTTTCTAATAAAAGCTTTATTTAATGTAAAAAGAGTAAAAAAAAAAAAAAAATCAGTAAACAATTTGGGGTATCTGCCATCTTTGCCTGCTTTGCACACTCTATACATGTACAATATCACTCTGATGGTTTCCCAAAGAACAATAAATTGTCTTTACATGAGGAAAAAATAAAATACGGTTTTCCATGAAGTACTATTGAAAGCATTCAAAAAAATGCACTGAGAGTTTTATACAAACGCAAACACAGATTTGCACTGACTCCTTGGCATAGTTTGAGCCACTAAATCCTGAAGGGCTGTTGTCAGTGCAACAAAGCTTACAAGATACTGAACGTGCAAGTACACATGTGGAAACTATGCAAAAATGCAACCTTCCAATTGAATGATTTTGATTCAACTTCAAAGAAAAAAACCCAGGTTATAGTCTATAATCATACATTATTTCTTGATTATCCATAGCTAACAAGTTTCAATGATCTGAATACAAAATTACTCGTGCTAAAACCATATATACTGCTACAACAAACTAAAGTGATACATTGAGAAGTAGTCTTACCACTCCCTGTCTAAGTACCATTTAACTTACAGTGCTAATCACAAAACTTGTTAAGTTCAGGCATTTGAGATTTCAAGGACTTTTGTGGAAAACTTCTCATCATTACTAGTGCAGATGCAGCTGCACAGAGGCACTGATGTCCCAAACTTAAGAAACCCTTCCAGCATCCTATACCATGTTTGGCACAGGGCCAAATGGATGGGAAATCACACTGAGCCCTGCTGGTTTTGCCTAGCAGCTGTTTCAGAACAGCAGGGAATCACTGTAGCTGTCCTCTGTTCAGGTGATGATGTTGACCTTAAACTTCAGAACAACGTCTTTTAAATAGAAAAGATAATTTCTTCTGAATTTGAAGGTCTTTTTCTCTAGTAATTAAGGCAAAGTTTTCTACTCAAGTTGATACAGAACAAGCAAGTGGGTTCTTCCAGCCCTAACCAAAGACTATTTAAAAGGTTTATTCAGTATTTATTTTATGGAATATGAAGGTATTTGTTTGAAATACCAGAAAGTAAATAAACTGTTAGAGGCAGCAAAACCTGCCTGGAAAAATTCACTACAGATGCAAGTGTGCTTTACACCATCTTCTCTGAAAACCATATCCAGAAGTCTCAAAATAGGTCACTGAAAACAGACTTCTTAGTAGTTATTTAATATTTGTGTATATGTAGCAGCAACTCCTATGCAGATCAGAGCTGTACAAACTACTGTATCTCCTACCCAGTATCATCTAATCAATGAATTTTTATTAATTTTATGATTTCTTCTCTTTCAAATTTGTTCCACGTTTTTAGGTATTTCCAAGAAGTAACAGTTACATAAATGTGTTACAAATTTCTCTATTACAGATTTTATCTACTTAACAGAATCCAAAAGTATTTTCATGTGCTCTGCATTCTCCAAAGTTAACATAATAAAACTATTCTGTCAAACAAGAATTGCAGTACTTGAACAGAACTGCAAAACTGCTGGCATCTAAACATCTTCAACACTGAGTATCGCAGATGACACCAAGCTGAGTGGCGCAGCTGACACACCAGAAGGACGGGATGCCATCCAGAGGGACCTGGAAAAGCTTGAGAAGTGGGCCTGTGTGAACCTCAGGAGGTGCAACAAGGCCAAGTGCAAAGTCTTGCACCTGCATCAGGGCAACCCCTGCTATCAATACAGGCTGGGGGATGAAGGGATTGAGAGCAGCCCTGATGAGAAGGACTTAGGGGTACTGGCTCATATCCAGCTTTCCATCCACCAATGAAATGCATTCACAGCCCAGGAGGCCAACCGCATCCTGGGCTACATCAAGAGCAACGTGGCCAGCAGGGCGAGAGAGGGGATTCTGTCCCTCTGCTCCGTGTTGGTGAGACCTCACCTGGAGTCCTGCATCCAGCTCTGGAGCCCTTAGCAGAAGAAGGACATGGACCTGTTGGAGCGGGTCCAGAGGAGGGCCACAAAAATGATCTGAGGGCTGATGCACTTTTGCTATGGGACACGCAGAGAGAGTTGGGGGTTGATCAGCCTGAAGAGGAGAAGGCTAAGGGGACACCTTATAGCAGTCTTTCAGTACCTGAATCGGGCCTATAGGAAAGACAGGGACAGGCTTTTTAGTAGGGCCTGTTATGCCGGGACAAGGAACAATGGTTTTAAACTAAGGGAGGGAAGATTTAGACTGGATATAAGGAAGAAATTTTTTACAGTGACGGTGGTGAAACATTGGAGCAGGTTGCCCAGAGAGGTAGTGGAGGCCCCATCCCTGGAAACATTCAAGGCCAGGTTGGACAGCACTCTGAGCAATGTGGTTTAGTTGAAAATATTCCTGCTCACTGCAGGGGGGTTGAACTAGATGATCTCTGTAAGTCCCTTCCAACTCAAAGCATTCTGTGATTCTATGGAACACATACACTCAAAACAACAGAAAATTATCTAGAAATAAGAAGATGACTATTTACAGTTTCTAAGCTTTTCAAAAAAAACCATTGCAAACATATCTCCTTAACCTTCCTTATCTGAATGAAGCACACCAGTACCACTTATTTCAAAATATAAAATTCATAGATATTTTTAGGTAAACATTTAGAAAATAGGTTGTACAGTGCTTCTACAATGTATAACACACAAGTACTGAAGCCTTACTACATTAAAGCTAAGCAACAATAATTTTTTCTCAAAAAGTTTATCCCTAACCATCAAACTAAGAAAAATCACCCTCTCTGGAACAGTTAACCACCTCTATGCAAATCTGTTTTTAAAATGGCTATAAGAAGTAGGTAGGAGACTAGCTTTTACAATAGTTCTTGGACATCACATTTTAAGGAATTCTTATTTTCAATACAAGCATTTAAACGGGCTACACTTCTAAGACTAACCCCACTACACTGACAACAGCCATTTTTGAAGTTAAAGTCAAATTGCTGCAATTTAATTCGGAAATTAAAAATGCAACTTGGATTTCATTCTTTGCACCTGCTAAAGCCCAACCCTCACCCCCAGTCCTTAGCCTACAAATTAACATGCCAACAAATTTATCATGATGTGCTTAAATTACACCTGTCAGTTACTTTCCAATACGTGCATCAGATGAGCAACACTAACTTACCAAGAACTAGAAATTTTTAAAGTTACAGAGTAAAGAGTAAGAAGAACTTAAGATTCCCACACCTGTTCAAGGTAACTCTAGAAGTTGGTTCAAAATTCTCTTATAAAGTATAAAAAAATACAACGATCATAGTTTACATCAATTGCAACAAAACCCTTCCACTCCAGTCCTTTTAGTATCCAGTAAGTGCATTAAGTCAGTTGCTTCTTCACTGCAGATGACCCAATAAAATCCCCTGCTTAATTTCATTACTGTACTAACATCTTTGTTACCTATTTGGAAGTTCTTCAAGGACCAAAATCCACTTCACATTTTACATATCATTTGCATGACATAAACCTACATAAGGTTGAGATCAAAACAGCTCCAATAAGGTATGATAGGAGAGGGGAGACTTGAAACTTTGGCATTTAAAATTGCCTGCTTTGTCAAAACAAAACATACATGACAACTCATCTCTAAATGCAATAGAAAATTTCTTAAATGTAATTGGTTGGAAATTTCAGGTTTGTGAAGTTAAATGAAGAATCTTTAACTAACTGGTGAGAGGCAAATATATATCAAAGCTTGCCTCCTTTTTCCAAGTTTATCAGTTGCTGCAGCAAATGATATTAACGGTCTATACAAGTTGGTTCCTCTTAAAAAAATCCCAAGCAGTATAATTATATTTGGCATTTTAACTTTCTAGATTCTGCTTTTGTAAACTTTTATATATATTACATTGTTCTCTGAAAAGCATATTCTTTACCCAGCGTGCAATAAGCCAATCCTCACACACTCAGGAGAGCTATTGTTTTATTCAGGCCTGGGTGCTCAGTGGATTTTCCACAAGTCAAGCACACCCAATGCCGCTGTCTATGTTACATTTATACATTGAACTCATGCATATTCTATCTATCTAATCCATATTCATTCTGATCTACATGAGTTGCAGAATGATGCAGCATCATTCTTCTTGGCTCCTTTTCAGAACCTTCTGCGCATGTCTTCCTCCTTTTTGGGGTCTCTGGTGGTCCTTGGTGGTCTTCCTGGATGGAGTACCCTAACTCCTTTTATCCATAAATGGTGACATGTCACCTAAGGACAACTTCAGGCTACTTTCCTCTGCAAACTTCCCTTTGTTTCTTCAAGAAGGAGAATTTGTCTTTGATTAAACGGATAGTGTAGATGGCCAAGATATTCTATCTTTAAGCTTAGCTTAAACGTTAACATAATTCTGGTACTGCACTACTTGATCAAAGGGACACTACTTAAACACTAACAATACCCCTTCTTTCCAAGGGAAGAACTTGTTCTGCTACAACAAAATTTAGTTTTATTGTTGTCTATCTTCTGTACATAAAATGCAGAGAGGTAACAAACCTCAAAACTTTGGTGGGCATAGAGAAAAAAGGAACAAAGTTTCTCTCGCCATGAAGACACATAAGAACAAGGACATTCCCTTTTCAAACCCAAACGAGTTCTGTTAAATAAGGAATGAAACCTGTACCGAATGGCTTTAAGTGAGCTTGTCATCGGTAACAATGCTAAGCATGGGTGAAGAAAACCTTTGTCTACAAACACATATTCCCATTTTCATCTCAGAGGCCGGAAAGTAGCATGTGCCATACAAGTCCATGTCAGTTTAAGTGAATTCTGTTCCCTCTCTACTCTCAGTAGTTACATAGGCGTCTGATAAGCATCATGCCACAAGAGTTGTGCCTACAAATTCCGCTCTTCCATGACACCTTACAACTGATGCTGTAGGCCAATAAATCGAGTAATTAGAAACATACCTTGTTTTACACAGGTCTGGGCAAGAGTAAATAGCTCAAGTGATCTCTCCTCTAATAATTGCTGGTGAATATTCACACATCTTAGAGTCCACCAAGGTAATGTCTGAAAGAAAATACGGATAACCTCAAGTTAATAACAAGTATAGACCCTTTTTTTTTAAAAAAAAAAAAAAAAGATAAACTGCTTTAAAATATTTTGTAATCTACTCTATTCTAACTCCCAAAAAATACAAAAGCATCCACAGTAGCTGTTTTTTTAATACAAAAAAGTGAGCACTAACCTAGCATAAAGATGAACATATTCAAGCAGCTCTACAGTGCTCTAAGAGTTTGAGAGTTTGATGGGCTTATTCCTCTGTTAATTTCTCTAGCTGCTCTTTGAACCCTGCAAATCTTTCGGACCACAATCTGGTAATAAACTCTGTGGACAGAAGATAAAAGAAATACTTGTGTGTGCTGATTTTGAAGTAGCCACTTGCTACTTTGATTTCATACATCCTAATTCTTGTAACAGAAAATGTCCCCCCAAAAAAGATTTTTTTCTTTATTCCTTCTTATCTTCTTCTATGTCACATTCATGATTTCAAGACAGCCATGTTCTCACTCTTCAGTAATCTTTCCAGCCTGAAGAGTCCTAGACTATTTAGTTAATTTTTGTGTGGAAGTCATTCAGTATTTCTGATCGTCCAGTGTTGCCCTTCTATGCATTTTTTCCTGTTCTGTTTAACCTTTTTTTATTTCTTCAGGTGGGGGTAGAAAGGAGACCGAGAGAGGTGGAAGGGGACCCAAACTATTCATAAGAACACCCTACAGCCACAATTGGAAGTATTAATGTTTGTATGTGGAATTTCAGAAGGGCAAATACCTTACTGAACTAAGTAATTGTTCTATAGCAGAGCTGAATCACAGCTCAGGAAATACCTGATTTTAGAATGCTGTGTACACAAAACATAAGTTCTCCAGCATATCTTATCCCTCTCTAGCTGCATCAGGTAGAAACGCATGGAAAAAGCTAAGTGACAATATAATATTCTATTCTTAAAATTATACTTAAGATTATCATCCATGAATGTAGGACATACCTTTACACAGGCTCTAATGGTTACTAGTTATTCTGCTACTGTTAGCATGCCAATTATTTTCTATGAAACAGATATTTGCTTGCTTCTGAGAGGCACCTATCTTATGAACTTTTTATACAGGTATGCTTATATCAGACCAACCTAAGGGTTGCACAGTATTCAAGCACAAACATCTAAATCAATCAAGCGTAGCTGACTGTAATGTCCCTAGAAAAGAACCATCAAAAACAATAATAGCATCTATTTTACAAAGCAATTAAAGATGACTTTTGATATCAAGCTCAACAGAGTAAAAGCAAACAACAGACTTTGTGAAAAAGGTCAAATCCCAACATGTCATCACTTACTTAGAAACCAAAACGTAATTTATATAAGAAGATTCAAATTACTTCAGTTTAGTTTTACATAATGAAGTACACATTTTCCAACACAACTGAGTATCCAGCTTAATGATACAATTTCCTGAGGCCTGATGCTCGCCTCTTAGAAATGTTAGAATCAAAGAGAACATATTTATATGAGCTCTGTACATTATCACCAATGTCAGCTTTTTGGGAGCCAAGTTCAGAATTTCTAGATGATTTTCAAGCATTTAGTCTTCCATGTAGAATACTATCTTTGAATAGTACAGGGTTTTATTAATGCTTTAGATAATATATTTTGGTGTATTTTACCCTTTATAAATTTATTTCCGCTAATCTTAAAGAAGCAAAGGTATTAAGAGATTTCCTTCAAATCAAGCTGAAACAAGAAAGAACAGCAAGCTTTAATTGCTATATTGACCTGTTGATGAAAGTAGTTTTTATTGGTTGTTGCCTTTGAACTACTATCCAAACTTAATTTAGCCACAAATAATTGAACCTCCACTGGGCAGAAGGCTGCCATTATGTCAGTCTGAGGGGAGGCAGCAAGGGAATTCTTTATACCAGGTACATTTTCTGCCTCCCTGATTGACCCAATTGCTGAAATTCAACAGTACTCATCTGTGAATAACAGGGAAAACAATGGAAGAGCTTGGCTTCCAGAAATGCAGTATAGCCAACATGTCCCACACAGTTTAATTCATCACTTATACAAAGACCCAGCTGGGAATGGATGTTGTCAGCCAAGCATAAAAGAGGGACCATGTGGCATTTTGATCTCCAGCCAAATTCTGTTCTACTGGAATGCAATAAAGAGAAGTTGCTGCTGTTAAAGTCCCCCAGTTCCAGAAAGTCCTGCTACCAACCAGCCTGCTGCTAAACTACAAAGGAGATCGTATTCATCTCAAGAAGAGGTTCATCATATCTTCTTGTTTTTAATGTACAACAGAACAAAGAATTAAGGTACATGGATGCCTGCAGAAGAGGTAGAAGACAATGACAAACAAAATAGAGGACTTTCTTGGCATCTAGAACTCACAGCTTACAATTCACACAGTAGTGGTTAACAGTATCCCAAAGCTTGTTAAAAAGGACATAGTATGTGTATGCTGCACTATAGGGCATTCTTCCTCGCCCTCCCGCAAATAATGTCACAATGTATGCATCTTTCAGAGAAGTTGCTTCCTATTACATTTTCTAACTTTTCCAGGTAATGAAGGCGCCTTTCTTCTCTTTTGGTGAAGACAGTGAGAAAATAGCTTATCTTTCAGAAAAACATACTCGTGTTTAATTGTAATCACGGAACTGTTTCTTAGAGAGAAAAACCTCAGAGATACAGAAAAAGAGATAGAAGTTATACTGATTCAATGAAGTATGAAAAAAAGAATGAGAGAACAAATTAATTAGTAGCTGGCAGCCATAATCATTAGTCACATATTTCTTACCTGAAAAGATGCAAGTTTGTGTCTTGAATTCACAAGTATTATCCTGGCCATAAGCAGCAAAATAGGATGAGAAGTCAAGGTATAGACTGATTCACCATCTAGAACCAGCATCTTCAGAATAGCTGCATGCAGCATTTTTGGCTGAAAGAACAAAAAATATTACAAGTTTCAGGAAACATAAGTAAGTCTATAAACAAATCATGTAATACAGAATTAGGAAGAACAACTATTCATGTATTTAAGGAAGAAGTCTGCTCAAAACATGAAAAAAAAGGTCACCGTCTCTTGGAGTCTCAACCTTTTACCAAGCCATGGTGAATTCTGCCTTGTTTCTTGCTGTCCTGATACATCCTATCAACATCATCTGAAAGTCTGATTTCCTCCTACCTGAAACGCCTACGTCCAGTCAACGCTAACCCCAAACACATTCCAGTAATGTAATCCTTCCCATGATCTAATGAGAAAAGCTTCTGGTAAATCCATGCCATTCATTTTGTAATTACAGAAATAAAATAATTCGTTAATTAATCCTACAGCACTCATATACACTAGATATTCCTCCAGTGATGTCAATATGTGTTCTCTTCCTCTTTCTCCAGAGGAGCTTTCTGTTGCAGTGGTATCAGGGCAGCAATATTAGACCCATTCTTCCCTTTGTCCAACAAATAAAAACATCTCTCTGCTTTGGATGCTTTCCTGTATGACATTCCCTACAGTAATTCTTTTACTTAATAGGCTTGAGGTAGCTCTCCAGGGAATCTGTGTCTCAGTGGTGACTGTCATCTGACAATCACCTATTCTTCTCTCCCTTTTAATGCAATGAAAGCATTCAGGCAACTTATCTTCAGACTCAGGGAGATGTCAGTTCATCAGTTTATTCCATATTCTCATATGGCAGGTTTCCTTTGCAAACTAAAAAAAAGTAGGGCTTTTGTTTTCACTTGGTATGAAAGGGGCAAGAAATGGGAACGGAAAGGAAAGAGGAGCACGTTAAATGATGGCTTGCATTGAAGTCACTTGGCTGAGAAAGATCCTTATTTCATCTACACAACCAGGACAGAAGTTATCTGAATCGCATTTCGACTTTTCAAACTAAACAAATAATGTACTTTCTAAGTTATCTGGAACTCTTTTCAATACCTTTACCAACAGGTTACATTAAAGACAAAAGTTGTTAAGTCATATTATTCCCCTAGATCACTTTTTAATGACTGGGTAACCTTCAGTGTTTTTTTCTGATTTTCTTCGGTTTGTTAGTTATTTATCTTGCATTAACATTGAAAATATTTTTACTTTGTATACAATGACTCAGAACTTTTAAATTATTTACTCAAAGTAGAATTCTTGCATGACATCACTGCAGTCATTTCAATCCCACCATGGAAAACAAAATTTACAATACTGTAGTCTGACAAACCACCTGAGAATAAAGGAAAGAAACTGTGAAGTGGAACTACACCAGATCCCTCCCATTCTAGTGATTCAGAAAGCAACAGCCTTACCAAGATCTCTATTCTGATTTTGAGAGGGAAAGTCATCATTCAGTACTTCTAAAGGCTTGTTTTAAAAAATCCATACACACGTAACAGGACACTTCATATAATTCTCAGTTTAACTTGAACTTTTTTCCTGTCTGCTCCTTTTTGATTCTTTCTATAATCAAAGTAGACAGCATTTAAAATACTCAGTGGGAAAGCAAAGAAGCTATAAGCTTTGCTATATAACCACTTTCTAAAACAGCCTTGCTACGCTATAGAAATCTACACTTGTTTAAGCACTGTAGCAACCAATTAGTCTCAAAGTCACATTTCAAATCCTTTCACTGGAGAGCTCAGTCCAGCTAATGTAACATAACAAGGAATGTAATGAGGGAGGGAGAAGAGAGAGATGACTTGTCACAGCCTTGACAATAAGCCAACAAGTCTCAGAGCCAAAGAACTGCTGTCTTCTATTTTAACAAATCCATGCTCTTTTTCATGAAGCAAATCCCACACAGAAAAGCAGACATCCCTCTCTTTTAGCTGAGAAAGCCTAAATCAACATTCATTCTTCTAGTTTCTGTTTAAGACTGCATCATCAGTGCAGAATTCTAACAACAGAAATTACTGCACTAAGGCAGTCTTTAAGATGAGAGAACAGCTACATACAAAAGAGGTAGACATTTAAGCTTTTAAAGCTTCAAGGGCTGAAAAGTTAGGAATCAAGTTCACAAAAATCTGTAAAACATTGGCTAAGAGTACAATGAAATTATGAGCTTGCTGTCTTGTGTTTAAACACGTAAATATTCAAAGTGTCAAACCTATATTATATACCTCAAAAATTTCACATACCTCAAAATGGCCATAAACCAAGACTTGCTAACACAATGTTCCTGACCTAGTAAACCTGGGTTAGAGTGTTGAGTCTTTCCATTCTTCACCATACTTGCCATTAAAATATGTAATTATTTTACTCAGGAATGATTTTCTCAAAGCACAGAAACATATACTATATAATTACTTTACAAACATATTTATTTACGTTGAGAAATCTCTGACGTAATCATTCAGTTTCTTTGGACCAGCAGGTGGTTCTGTTTGACCACCTCTGGACTAAATACAGACAAATGAAGCTCAATTCACTCTAAACACATATTTTCTAATCTCTGAAACATACCTGGTTACATATTCAATTTCCAAACAGTAACTTAATGCTACTGTTAAGTAGCTACTACTAAAGCCCTAAATCAACTACAAGCTGGAGAGTACTCTTGGCTATTTCACAGTATTTCAAAAGTATTTCCAAGCACAACTGTTACTACCTGAGTAACGATGATAATCAGAAAAAAAACTTCTGCCATTCACATTCATTAGCCTGAGAATAGAGAGTGTGAGAATTCTAGTTCAGAGGCTTCATGTTCTTTTGTTGCTAACGATAATGATTACAGACAAAGTGAGCCTTTGCTACTCTTTTACTCTTCTATAAGGGACTGCTCTGAACTAGGCTTCCTAATGTTTCATCAGCTCTTTCTCAGTCTTGGGGATCCTTACCCTAAATCTTAAAGGGGTAAGTGCAGACACACATAGAGGTAGAAAAAGCCAGACTAAAGGTTTGGGAAGAATGAAAAAAAAAAATGAAGGGGGGG
>Ga0065711_1034909_pt1 | contig 23070 bp, 10 predicted proteins | sample Hoacrofraction12_FD_59098 | JGI IMG/M metagenome (GOLD analysis project Ga0065711, IMG submission 59098) | Hoatzin crop microbial communities from Cojedes, Venezuela - Epithelial fraction 12 v2 (version 2) | ecosystem: Host-associated > Birds > Digestive system > Esophagus > Crop | place...
CAGCCTGCTGTAGGTGACCCTGCTTCGGCAGGGGGGTTGGACTAGATGACCCACAGAGGTCCCTTCTAACCCCTACTATTCTGTGATTCTCCTCAGGCTTGCTTGTGTGCGAGATCTTTTTCCTACATTAAAGCCTTCTGTTCTTCATTCAGAAATTGCCTTCTTGTCGATTTACTTGTGGTCGTATTTCATAGCCACGGGAGTATTTTCTTTGCTTTTTATCCAAGTAACACTGTGTATTTTTTATTTTTTATTGCAAGTACTGTTGCCAGATTCTAATAAAATTTCATTTATGTTCTCTAGTAAAACAGCAAATCAAAAGATTTTGTTTCTAAAAATGCAGTAATTTTTTCTTTTTTTACAGGCAAAATTCTTGTCTGGCAATGCTTTGAATCCGATATTGTAGCCTACAGAATTTTATCAGTTTTCCTTTCTTTACAGCATTCAGACCTAAACAACAACCAATATGATAAGTAGCGATAATAAAAAAACTGTTACTTTATTGTTTCTCTAGGATGTTATGAATGGTTATATCACAAGTGGAGCTTCAAAATACCCTGTCAAACCGTAGACTCACCAGCATTGTTGCGTAGGCTTTTTACATGTCTCCCGACATGTAAAAATTTTTATTTGTAGTTCATAACTAAATACAGCTTTAGACCCATGAGAGTTTGTAGTCCTTTAAAAATTTTAGGTACTTGAACCCAAGCTAAAGTGTTGTTACATAAGCAGTGAAACTAAATGGAACTTTTTTTTGTGTATGCTTCGGTCTTTTGGATGTGTCTGCATGGGCAGTTCGCTTGCATAATACGAGAGGATCAATAGTTGAAGCGGTCTCCTGCCTTCACCCCAGTGAAGTGACCTTAGCTTGTGCTGTCGCGTGCCCCGCACCACTGCTGGCATGAGTCAGTGATGAGGCAGCAGTCTGAAGTTACACACGTGCTGGATGATTGGCTTGCCCATCAGCTTCAGCAAAGCAGAACATGCAAGCCGTGGAGTCCTGGCTGCCTTTCTCAGCATTCACGGAGTATGTTAGTTTGGATGTATACTCTGTCAGCTGTCTAGTTTCATAAAATGTACGAGAATATGCTTATCTCTGACACTTCTGTCCTTGTGCCAGACGTGGCCGTTAGGTTGTCTAACAGGGTCAAAGTTAAACTGACTGTGACTGTGACTCCCAGAGATGACCTGACTTCCTAGGGAAGTGAGACTTAAAACGCTTGTATTTTGCAGCTGGATTTCTGCTAACACTTTAAGAGTTATCAAATTATTTGACACATGCTATGTCCTTATATATTTTGTTACGGTTAGCAGCTTTTTTTATTATGTTAGAGGTACAATTGTTTTCCAACTCATCTTGAAAAGAGAGCTAGCTACGCTTTGATGCAACAATATGTGTAGATATCAGTTTATAAGAAACTACTAAATGAAGTACAAATGTGGTATAAAATATAAGCTCTTTATACTGAACGTCAGTGTAGTATATAAACTGCTAGGAATTCTAACAGGTTTTGTCTTGATCTAAACTTTACTGTTCATCTTCAACATATATAGACTTGGGTCTTTTTTTTTTAATGGAATACAATTTTAAATATGTTTAGGTAATTGCGATAAATACGTTCTTATGCTAAACCCTAAATACAGTGTTTTGGTATGTGTTATGAGAAGATGCCCATTGCTCTTCAGGTGGATGTTACAGTTCTGTTTGCTCAGCCTCACGGTGTCAGTAATGCTGTCAGTTGCTGGTGTGGTTAATGACGGCACTGTTGGGATGTCGTACCATTTTCCTGCTCAGTAACAGACAAATTTGTATTGGATGTTACCTTTGCTAGAAACTGCTTAGACTCTTTAATGATGTCTTGTGCAAATATAGAATATGATCGATTGTGATTTCAGAGTTCTAGTACATTTAGTATGTTAACTGGGAACCTGAAGTGCTGATTAAGACCAGAAACATTTTTCACAATTATGTTCTGTATTCTTATTAAACTAGTTTAATATTAATTTATAACCTGTGACTTGGATCATATAACAGCTATGGATGAATTGCGTAGCAATTAGAAGTCATGTTCATCATAATGTATAATTAAACTTTGCTCATAATGGTTGTCTCACAGCTGTGCCTGAATTTTTATTATGCCTTGTTTATGTAGTAAGCACCGTGCTAGGTGTTCTCTGGTTAGACTGTTCATGCCCTGAAGACCTACTTACACAATTACACCTTTGGTTTTAACCTCTTGTTTGCTAATATTCACAGCTGTCACTCTACTCCTCTCCAGCTCGTGAGACTAAATATGTGGAGAATCCACAAACCCAACTGGAAGAGGGGGTTTCGCGTTTACGGCATGTTATGGAGCCATACACAGCCTGGTGTCAGGTATAATGGTTTTATATCATGTCTGGTAGTGGTTCAGTGGTAAGGGTTGAACTGGGATTTTTTTAGACAGAAAATTAATAGATAGCAACAAAGTGAAAGATAGTAGCTGTACAAGCATTTTTCCAGAACGCTGCATGACTTAAAATTTTCCACAGTTCAAGTCATAATATTTACCCTCTCCTCATACAAAACCAGTTGTTTCTTTCTACTGATTTGCTGAACTAAATACCTCCTTTTCCACCTTTTTTGTCCATCGAAAAGAACTGAAAGAAAACTAAGTAAAGCTTAGAATTGTTATCTGAAATAATCTTTAAGCTTAAAGATACCTGGGGATATCTGGATTTGGTACTGCCCTGTGACTGAGGAAGACAGGAGGGTGATTAAATTTGCATTTTCCATGCTCAAGGATAATGCCATAAATTATCAGGCAGCATGTTTTGGAGTAGCAATACTGATTTATCCTCACTGCAACTGTGACACAATTCAACACTGCAGAAATTAGATCAGTATTTGCTGAACTAGAATGTTGGGGGAAGGAATGTAGCTCTCCAGAAGAGAGAAAATACCAGACCACTTCTCAATGGCAAACCTGGCCCCCAGACGTTACCCAAAAACTTTCTTTTATTAGGTATTATGTATACTAAACAGTCATTAAATACAACAGTAGTCTTTAGAGCATAGAGGAAAAACAAGATCTTTGTAATCAAGGCCTAAATTATTGATATTAGGCTGCAGAGTGATATGATGGCTTTCTTGCTCTTTCCTGACCCAGCAAATGTTGAGGCTTACTTTTGAAGCAAGGGTATCCTTGTCATCTGGTTGGCAGCTTTAGGTGGTTCTCTACTTTGCAGTCTGGCTGTTGTGAATCCTCTTCTTAAGCTGCAAGCTGTGCTTCTAGTTCTCTGTAGAATGCCAAGCTGTTCAGATCAGGGTATCCTTTCTGCCTAGAAGTTCTGCGTTGTGGTACTAACCTTTAACAGTACTGAAACATTTTTCAGAAATACTCAGGGTAACTTAGTCTAGTGATGTGTTTCTAAAGTGCTGCCAGCCAGGAGTATTGACTTCGGGTTTGAAGGAGAAAGGGGGATTTTCCACAGTATACTTAGACCTCTGACCTTGTAAATGCATGGGTTCTGTTTGGTTGCCTGCGGTAAACATAACCAGGAACGAAATTTGAGGTGAGGTTAGTTGTCCGGTTGGACTGACTGCAGGTAAGCCTTGAACAGTGCTTTATGTCTCACTGGCCTGTTATCTTCCTATTTGCTTGACTTTGTCTGCGTGGTGATCATTTACATAAGATGTGCCCTGCTGCTCGCACACAACAAGCCATTTTCTGGCAGTGGTTTGCTGACTCAGTTTATGAAGTGGGCATGTAAACTTTATGGGTTTGGGGTCATCTTGTTTGCTTAACTGTAGTCAGAGACAGTTTTGGTTCCCCCTGCTATCTTAAATAACATTTTAGGTGTCTCTCAGTTGTCTTTAAAAACATAACCCAGGATAATGAGAATGAAATTGGTCATGTTTGTATATCCATTTTACTTTTTCAAAATTGCTTGCTTAACTGTAATGGAAAGTCAGTTCAAAACACAGAAGTAGAAATGAGCTAGCTACGTATGGGCTGTGACAGAAGATCAGACTTATTTAGTCTTTAGAGCATGTTCTTTTTTCATTGGTTTTTAATAAGACCAACATTTATTTAGCATTATGTTGTATGCTAATGCTTTTTTTTCCATGAGGTTTTTTTTTTTTAAGTCACTCTTGACAGTGAGGAAATGAAAGCTCCGAAGATATTATCCCCATGCAGTATCCTAAACAAATACTTTCACTTCTGCACAGATACAACTCAAGTGATATTGTGAGACCATTCTCTGCTTTAGCTTTGGGCATACACGTTTATTAATTTATTCCCTAATCAATAGACAGTCTTACGCTGTCTCTCTGAAGGATTATTAGCATAACAACAATTAGCAGGGTTGCTCGTATTGGTATGTCTTTTCTACTTTGGTAAAAGGCAATGTGAATTCTTTCACTTCCTGCATATTTTCAGACTGAAGAAAAAAAATCTAGAACTAGTTTATGGAGTTGATGCAGTGTTCTGATTTACTTTGGACATTGTATGGGCATCTCATTTTCGAAGTCACTTCAAAAATGCAGTTTTGTTAGCCTGAGATAGTCTCTTGGAAAGTGGAATGTATGACCTTGCAGAATGAGTCATGTACCCCTGTGAAGTGCTCCGAAGGAGTTTGTTACAGTGTCGTACTTCCTTCCTTTGCATCAACTCAAGTATTTTTTCAGTACCTATGTACACTGAGAAGGCTGAGGTAATCCTGAGTTTCAGCCAGCTGATCAGGAACTCAGTGAAATATTGAGGTTGACTTCTGTGTTTTGAGGTATTATTTTTCAACAGTGTTCAAAGACTACTTTGAGAAAAAGGTGTTATGCCAAACATAATGTTGAGTGAGCATAGCCCTGTAAGTGAAGGGTGGAAGTGGGAATAAGAAGTTATTATTTTAGGGACCCAGCACTTTTTTCTTCTCTTTTCTTCATCCGGGTCAGTCGCAATCTGTAGTTTAATATTTACTTACTTGGTGTCTATTTACTGTTACGTTGTTTTCTTTTTTTTTTTTTTTTTAGGATCTTTATGCCAAAGCTATGCCCAAGTTAGAAAAAGCTGTTGAGCATGGTAGAGGTAAATCAGTTTAGTTGTCTTAAATAGCAATTTAAAATGCAGGACTGTACTATATCTTCTGTTAAAAGGGAATTCAATTAAGCATAATTTTATATATATATAAAAAACTTGTAATGCATTGAAGACTACTTTATTTGCGCTGTACATATGTTTGAATGTCCTTTGTAGGGAGCTCTGAGCAGCCTGGTCTAGTGGAACATTCCCTGCTCATGACAGGGGGGTTGGAACCAGATGATCTTTAAGGTCCCTTCCAACCCTTACCATTCTATGATTCTATGATTATGACACGACATTTCTAAACATTTAAAATCCAAGACCTGCATTTATATCGACCAATGTCACTAAAAATGACAATTATGCAGGTAAAGAAGGAAAAAAATCCTCACAATTTATTCCCAGCCAGCAGTATTTGCTTGACCCAGCCTAGTAACTGAAACTTCCTGCAGTGTTTGTTACTTGTCACAAGTGTTTTGTTTGCAGTGTTTAACCTTTTCATTTTGGTTTACCTCCTTGGATCTCCTAAGAGTTTTGAATTAACCCGAAATAATTCGTATTATTTTTGTTGTGGGTGCATCCTTTCATATTTAGGCTCATCAGGACTGAGCATTCATGGTATCTGCAGCTCATTTCGGATACTATGTCTCTTTTTCGTTTCCACTTTTTCTCAGTCTTTTTAACTTCTTTGTATGGAAGGTTTTTCGTAGTTTTCCGTTCCACCATCAGACTCCCATCTTGGAGTGAGCTTTGCTTATGCTGTGCCAGTCGTTTGTTCTGTGATATGACTTTTGTACAGTGTTTTACTGAAACTAATTCTTGTTAACATGTGAATCTAAGAATCTATTTTGCAAAATTTTTATCACTAATTTGAAAAAGCTACAATGAAGATGCAAAAGAGCAAAACAAAGCAGATGGCCCAGGAGCAAAGGCAAAAGCTACTATGAAAATTGCTAAATACAATACGATGTTCAGTTTCATTCATGTGTCATTAGAGAAGATCTCAAAGGCTTTGAATATTATGCCAGCAGATCTAAAATGTGCATGATAGTTAAATGTGTTTTGATAACTCTTCATGTTTTGTAACAATTGCCAGCATGTGTTGATGACTCCTTATCACAAAAACACTTTCACATTACATTAAAGCAGTTTGTTCTGACTTCTTTTCAGAGGGCTATGAATTTCTCCAAAACCCCCCTGCTGGATTTTATCCAAGGCTTGGTGTGATAGGTTTTGCTGGGATTGTTGGATTGTTTCTTGCTAGAGGTAAGTTGAACTGCTTATCTTATGATTCAGGATAAATAATTTGTATGTAATTTTTTTGATACTGATTTTTAATTGTGATGCATGAGATCTGACTTAACTGTACAAACATGTTTCTACAATGTTCCTCCAGTTATAAAGAAACTTTTTGTAAAAGATGTGTAATAGCCATCAATTTTTGTTTATGAATACTGTATTTGGAACTGTAATCTAGTCTTTGATCTTTTCCAGTTCTAGCTTATAGCAGAAGTGTGAAAGGATTTTTCTTTTTTGGCCTAAGTACTTGATCACATATGTCACTGTAGAAAACTACAGTAAAACTACATTACAGTAAAATACAGAGGTTCCTGAACTATGATAAATGTACCATTAGTTGCATATTCAAATTTCTTCAAAGTATTCTGTGTCCACGCACAGAGCTGCTGTGGGTGGTGATATTCATATATTCACAAATACTTGTGAACTCTGGGTGTACTGTAAATACATGCACATTTTGTGCTATTATGTGATACAGTTAATTTCATCACACTAGTTGAAGAAACTGGTAAGTTTATGCTTTCACAGAAATAAATGTTATTTTAAGAAATATTAAGTGTGAAAAAGTATTTTATGTTTGTATTGAGATATTCTTAATACAGTGAAACGAAGTAGTGCAAGAAGAAAACTTGTAGGTAAAGGAACCGTGAAGTGCTAGGATTTAAATACTAGTGAGGACTTGCTATGGGTAAAAATATACCTTTGGGGCCTGTATGTGCTGAACAAACTGGAAGTGTGTGCTTGGTTTAAAATGCCGTCGAAGATAATTTGTTCTAACCTTGTTGAATGATACTGGAATGGATATGGGAGTATTCCTAAACTTCCCTCCAATCGGTATCTCCAGCAGGTAGCAGCCTGCTGTAAGGCTTTAGTATCTTCAGCTATTACATTTATTGCTAAAGTGGTATTGTAGGCACACTGATAAGCTATCACTAAGGACCATTTCCCCATTCCCAGAAATTACGACAAAATTGTAATTTTTCTGGTTGTAAAGATGCAATGAAGCTTGCCTTTTCTGTGGTTGCTTTCAGCTAACTGGTACCAAGTTCCCTCTTCACAAGACTAGTAATATCACTTTAATTGTCTCTTGTTTACTGCTAAGTTTCTCATCTCATTGTGATCATATGATAGTGGAAACACTAAGCACTTCTAGTATGCATTTCCTCTTCAAAATTCATTATTCCTTTATTAGAAGCATGTATGGCTTTGAATATAGAACAGCGTGTTCTATGAGAAACAGAACTGCTGGGCCCTGACTCCTGTACGTCTCTTCTGTGACCTTTTTTTCTCCTGTATTGCTTGCTTTGCTCCTTTGCCTGCTCCCTTCTATGTTCCTTTCTGACTGGATAAACTGCAGCATGCCCTGTAACTGATTCAGTGGTGCATATTGTCACTGGCCAGCCAAGATATGCAACCTGTGGCCAGCTGTGATAAGAGAGTGAACTTTTCAGGCAGGTAAATTATTTTAGGCTTGTATAATTAAATGGAGAGTTCAAATTGATTAAAACATTCAAAATTAACTCGTGTAGCATAATTGTTAATAATTTTGTTAGAGAGTACTTTCAAATGCTTTGCAAATTGCTGTAGTGAAACAAGAAAAATTGTTCATAAGAGCAGTTGTGGAAGAAGTGGTATTCATGAGTCAAGGTAACTTACAAAGTTTGTATGGTCTCTTGTTCTGCTTGATGTATCAAAACAATGCCATCCCAGCCTTTCGTTGCCTGAGTTTTTCCTTTTAGAAAGAGTATCAGTTGGAACAATTCTCTGTGAAGAGAATGTATATTTTATATATTCTTTTCATATATATATATATATGCGCCCTGTGAATAACTGTGGCTTTTACGTCATTATTCAGTACTGAAATAGAAGATGTAATACTGCAGTAAATATAGTTGCAATTTTCACTATGGACAGATGTTAATAGAAATATTCTCTTAAAAAGACTAAAAGAATAATTATTGACCGGAGTCGTCATGTTTCTTAAGAAACCTGTAGGACTGAACAGAAAGTATGCTAACCTACATTTAATAAAATTGTTTTGATTATAAATAAAATGGTAGGGCTGTTCCGCTATCTTGGTTAATATATGCTCTAACAATGCTTTGGGGTTTTTTGTTATTTTTGTTATGAAATAGGCTCAAAAATAAAGAAGCTAGTGTATCCTGCAAGTCTCATGGGTATTGGTGCCTCCATGTATTACCCTCAGCAGGCGGTTGCTGTTGCAAAGGTAAGTGAATGATACCTTTCTTTGGAGAAGCGTCTTTTACTTTGATTATTGCCTCCTACCTTCAAATTAGCTGGTAATCCATTTTTAAAAGCTGTGTCAGTGTGCTTGGCACTTGAACAAAATCATGGTTGTTTTGTCCAAGAACATGCGGTCTAGGCGGAGAGATGATCAAATATTGTGTTTCTTTTAGTGACTTTTTTTTCTAACATCTGCATTAGTGTCTTCAATTTAAGGAACATAATTTCCTTTCTGAATCTCTAACCTCAAGTAATTATAAATTAGTATAAATATGCTTAGTAATTGCAGTTTGCATGTTTACTTATGGTACTAAGGAAGCCTGAAATATCTTGAGAGAAAATACAGGCTTGAGAGCAAATTCAGGGTTTGAAAGAAAGAAAGGGAAATAAAAAAAGGGGTTCTATAGAGAAATCATAAGAACAACATTTTGAGATTAAACTTGTTGTTGAAGTTTTCTGCTTTTTGTTGGATAGAGTTGTGAGAAAGATAGCATGCACGTTCTGGGATGGGGTGAGAATTCTGCTGCTTGTTGGATGCCTTTCCTGTTTATGCATTTGTTGTTTCAGGCACATAAGAAACATGCTAACTTACATGTTGCTTGAGTGGGTTTCCTGTGAAAGAAAGAACTGAAGAGACCAGACAATTGCTTACAGTCCCTAGTGATGTCAGTTCATGTGCCTTGCTGTCCACACTTTATTGTACTGGCAAATTCCTCAGTTCTCCACCACATTCTTTTTCAAATCCAGCTTTTAGCCACTCTCAGTGCACATATTTTAGTGTGTTAGAAATACTTTGTATTTCAGACTGTGGTAAATTGGCTATCCAATTGTTGGAGACTTGTGAATGACACTGAAATGTTAGGACAAAAATATGACATTCTCAAGAACATGTGATGTTCACTGAAAACTGAAAGGTCATTGACTTAGGGAGACTCAAAAATGCTGTGTTTGAACTCTGCCAGCAAAGTGATACCCTGATCTTTGATGGAATCTTTTTTCAGTGCTTCCAGGGTTCAGATGCTCCTAGATACAAATGGTACTGTTGACTTATTCTCAGGGAGTGAAAATTATGCAAGTGGCAGGGGGGCGGGAAAAAGTTAAGAAGCTTAGACATTTCTGTTTGAAACTGTGTATTGAAATTCTAGTTGCGTTCTGAACAGTGCAGTGGGAAGTTGATTGAATGATGTTCAAACCAATGCTGCTGTTTTTAAAGAAGCTCAGTTCAGTCTTAACTATGGATTTGCTACTAACAGCTTCACAATACTGTGTTTATTTTATGAAAGCTTTGAAGTGCACGATTGCTCTTTGATTAATTCACGGTTCTTAGTTTGACTGTAACAAAAAATCTGATGTGAGACCATGAGCCTGAAACTTGACTGAAACAGGTTTAGCTTTGTTGTCTCAGTCAGGACACTAGACGTTTTGAGTTTGGAAGCTTCTGTGGAGAGAGTGACATCCTAGATACTGCTTTGATTCCTCTAATCTTTCACGCACTTTTCCTTTCTTAAAGAAGCAAAGTTTTAAGCGTGTCAGATCTTACTAGCCATAATTTTTATGCTTTAATCTGAAATTGGAAGCACTTCCATCTCTAGTAATTATTTTGAAACATTTCATAGGCCTTTCAAAAAAATTCTGTAAGCCTAGAAAGGGATGCCGTCAGTACAAAGCTCACTTGCCAAGTTAATAGAACAGTATAGGAAATATTATGGAACATAAATATTAAATTTTTAATTTATTCTTTATATTATGTTCTTTTTATTTTTCTTCCACATTTGAGTACTTCGTCACTGCTTTCGCATTTACAGTGTTATAGTTCCCTTCATTTGGTAAAGTTTCAGATTTGACCATACTTTAAAAGACTAAAAAAGTTTTGGGTGTTTGTTTTTGTTTTTTTTTTTTCCTTCCCACCTTGACTTTCCGTTGGAGAGTTGGAAGTAAACACAGCAAAATATATTTGCAGTTGAGGTACAACATGTGATGCATCTGTCTTGAAGAAAACTTTTTTCTTTTAATTAAAATGTAAGCCTTACTAAGTGAAGTTAAAGCAACAGAGTTCATCATTGGTAATATGTAGTTTTTAGACACTATTCATCTAATTGGAGATGGAAGAAATGCACAGGCTAATTTTTTTTTTCTTTAGTAATTCTGTTAAATCATAACTTTGTAAGGGATTTATTTCCTCACTGCTAGTATTACTTTAATTTCTATAACCTTGAACAAATGGCCAGGCTGTATATGTGGTAAGGGGACTGAATACTAAATATAAATGATTTATATTTAATACTAAATTAATACTAAAGCTTATTTTGTTCCAGTGGAACTTCAATGAGCGTTTTGGAACTATATTACTTTCCAGCTAATCAGAATACATTAAAAATATTTTGTATTTGCTGTGGCTTATCTTCCATCTGAAAAAAACTTTCTATTACAAAGTTACTTAAATCAGTATCTTCAACATTAGAATTAGTTTTTGTTCCTTGCTATTAGAAATACTCAAATTTCCTAAAGCAGCATCTGTTATGCTTAACTTCTTGAAAGAAAGAAAAGCATCCTAGTATATTAGTTTATTTCATTGACAATAAACTAAATTATTTCTACTTCTTTTGATCATGTACCTCGTCCCTTGCCCTGTTCAGTCCATAAGGCATGGACAGTTGTACTGGCACAACTGAGAGCATGACATGATTACAGGAGATATAAAACACAAGTAAATACATGACTCTAGTGTTGTGTTCATGAGAGAGCGTGTTGGGTGGTTATCAGAGTTTCTTGGCTGTGTTCCCATTGACCCTGTTACTTACAGCTTACAGTCTGTCTGGAATTGTATCTTTCAACCCATGCAAACTGTGAATGCGTGCATGCGTTCCAGCTCTTGGGAAGCGTGTACGGTGTTAAAACATTGGTTGACTGTAGCAGACTGAACCATCTGGCTTGCTGTACATTGTGGTGTAGGTACTTTACTCCAGCAATGTGAGTGACCAGTTTCCCATTTAGTTACATTCGTAATTCACTTGATCATGTGACTCCTATAATAAGAATATTTTAAAGTTTGTGTTTTTAAGTATTTTAATAGAGTATTTTTAAGCAAGGACAAGAAATGGCTAATGTATAGTTGTCGTTGTTTCTCATTTTATGTTGATAGCTGTGTCCTTGCAACACTGCAGACAGAAAACCACCCTGTTTGTTTATTGTGGTTATTTTTCAGTCCTGGTAGATTTGTACTGCTTGCACAACTGATCACACTAGCTTTGCAGATGAGCCATAGGCTACTAGTTTGTTGAAGTGAATTTGAGAATCAACACTCCTGATACTCAGAAAGAAGATAACTCTCTGTACCTGTAACATTTGAGTTGAGGGATTCTGGAGATTAAGAACATTCATCCCCAGAACACTTTGTGTGCTTTTTTTCTGATAACCTTTATCACCTTCAAATATAGAGAAGACTCCATGCACCATGCTGACTTGTTTAAAACCAAAGTACAGCTGTAGTTGTTAAATGTGATGACAAATGTTCTAGCTCTCTGTATTTAAAACAACCTATGTTTTGGATTTAGTTGTGACTTGGAAATGTAGTTGCTGATTTGGGTTTATTTTGTTTTAATTCTAATTATTAAATAGCCTCTTCTGTAAGGTAGTAACGTCGTCTCTGCCTGGAAACACATCCCTTACCATTGTGGTACATAACTGGTGCAGTTAATTTTGTTCAGACAAACAAAGGGAAGTGGTTCTTTGCACAGTGTGTGCCCAGCTGTAGAGCTCCTTGCACAAGATGTTGTGGATGCTAAAAATTTGCATCGGGTTCAAGGGGAAGTGCAACACGTTCATAGCAGGGGAGTTCCTTTGGCATTGTTATACACATAAAAATCGCCTCTGGCTTGGGAAATCTCCGAGAAGCAAATTGTTGGAGACTGGAAGAAACTTGAAAAATTAATTCAGAAAACTGTTTCAGAAACATCAGAGAATTGTTTCAGAAACATCATTTATGCTTGCCCTGTTTTCACAGTTTTGATTTTCCAGCTTTGCTTGCTGTGGGAGATAGGGTGATACCTTCTCATTTCTTGTTTTCATTAAGTTTTTTTTAGTTTAATAGCTGTCTAGTGGGGCAAATTGTCCATGTGTGCTGTTTTTTATTTGTAAGAAAATTGATAGTGATATGAAAGTGAATACTGACCTAAGCCTGGAGCTGTAAAAACCTAACACTCTTAAAGGATGCTATGAATATTACAGTCCCATGTCATGTAAGGGGCAAGACAGACTCTTTTATTAAACCTAGGGATTTTTCCTGTCGTAAAATTTCCTCTTGGTGTAATAGAGCAAACACTGTCTTTCCTAGATGTCTTCTGTTTTGAGAGTTGATAGCTGGTTATTCATTACAGCCGTCTATCAGTTTTTCTTCTAAATAGCAAATTAAAAAAACCAAAAAGAGACTGTTATTGTTCTGACAGAGCAATGAAAATGTGAAATTGCAAAATGGTGACAAACTAAGTAGGGGATTTTTTTTTTGTCTTTAAAATAAGTATGATCAAATTACAAAATCATTTGCATATGTTAAATCTGTTGAATGTCGAATACCAAGAAAACCAGAATTTTTTCCATGCAGCATCATTTCACTGCTTTTTATACAGATACATTTTCAGGTAGACTTAAAACAGTTTTTAGCAAGTTGCCTTTTCTTACTCCTCCTGTCATTTTTTTTTCAAGATGTCTATTAATGCTGTACACCCTGAGCTTGAGCAGGAAGATGTTAAAGATCTTGTGTTTTGAGATTTCTTCCACTTCAACAAGAAGCAAAATAATATTCCCCAGATTATGTTCATGTTTTCTAATATGTTTTGTTTTAAAGGTTGCTGGTACACAACTGTATGACTGGAGTCTTCAGGGATATATTGCTGTAGAATCTCTTTGGAAGGATAATCCTAAGAAGAAGAAATCTGGGAAAAAAAGTGATAAGGTAAGTCGTCTGAGGAACTTGATTTCTGGATTTAACATTGCATTTTTAGACAAAGAATAGATGAAGAATAGTGGTGGTTTTTTCCTCTATAACTCAGCTTTTATATCTGAAGACAATTGTTTCATTCTGTCTTTCTAAGATGTGGAAAAATACTAAGCTTATTTCAAGTTAAACTTTCAGAAATGCTGTTTGGAAGTTTTCTTTAATACAATCTACTAAGTGTTTAATAGAAAATTTAGGAGTATTGTGATTGGAATGCTAGGGATCAAGGCTCTTGCAGTCTTTATTTAAAAAAACAAGCTTTTTTTTTTTTTTAGAAAGTGATTTAGTTTGACAAGCTCCATCTTAAAAATCTGAAAGAACTTTTTTTTTTAATTACCTATCTCCTCTTTGAATGAGAGAAAATCAAGTCTTTTTTCCAGTTTACTCCCATTTTGGTTTTTTCTTTGAATATTCATGAATATTTGCTCTAGCAGATGTCATTATGTGCTGCTCTATTAATATTAGCCTTCTATGATGGCATGACTGGCTGGCTAGATGAGGGGAGAGCAGTGGATGTTGCCTTCCTCGACTTCAGCAAGGCTTTCGACACTGTCTCCCATAACATCCTCCTAGGGAAGCTGTGAGGGCTAGACAAGTGGACAGTGAGGTGGACTGAGAACTGGCTGAATGGCAGAACTCAGAGGGTTGTCATCAGCAGCGCCGAGTCTAGCTGGAGGGCTGCAGCTAGTAGTATTCCCCAGGGGTCAGTACTGGGCCCAGTCTTGTTCAACTTCTTCATCAGTGACCTGGATGAAGGGACAGAGTGTACCCTCAGCAAGTTTGCTGATGACACAAAACTGGGAGGAGTGGTGGATACACTAGCAGACTATGCTGCCATTCAGCAAGACCTGGACAGGCTGGAGAGTTGGGCGCAGAGGAACCTGATGAAATTCAACAAGGTGAAGTGCAGGGTCCTGCACCTGGGGAGGGACAACCCCATGCACCAGTACAGGCTTGGGGCAGACCTGCTGGAGAGCAGCTCTGTGGAGAGGGACCTGGGTGTGCTGGTGGACAGCAGGTTGACCATGAGCCAGCAGTGTGCCTTTGCTGACAAGAAGGCCAATGGGATCCTGGGGTGCATTAAGCAGTGTGGCCAGCAGGTCGAGGCAGATTCTCCTCCCCCTCTACTCTGCCCTAGTGAGACCCCATCTGGAGTGCTGCATCCAGTTCTGGGCTCCCCAGTTCAAGCAAGATGAGGAGCTACTGGAGAGAGTCCAGCGGAGGGCTATGAGGATGATGAGGGGACTGGAGCATCTCTCCTATGAGGAAAGGCTGAGGGAGCTGGGCTTGTTTAACCTGAAGAGAAGGCTGAGAGGGGACCTTATGAATATCTTAAGGGTGGGTGTTGGAAGGATGGGGCCAGAATCTTTTCAGTGGTGCCCAGTGACAGGACAAGGGGCAGCAGGCACAAACTGAAGCATAGGAAGTTCCAGCTGAAGATGAGGAAGAACTTCTTCCCTCTGAGGGTGACAGAGCACTGGAACAGGCTGCCCAGGGAGGTTGTGGAGTCTCCTTCTCTGGAGGTATTCAAGACCCGCCTGGACAAGGTCCTGTGCAGCCTGCTGTAGGTGACCCTGCTTCAGCAGGGGGGTTGCAGTAAATGAGCCCCAGAGCTCCCTTCTAACCCCTACCATTCTGTGATTTTGTAAATGTTACTATCTAGTTGTAAAAACAGCAGTTTATAGGGATATACAGTTCTTAGGGGTTTAGTCATAGATAACTAGCTGTGTGGTTTGATACTTACAGCCCTGTCTTAGGAAACGTGGTCTTAAATCAGTTCTTGTCCAGAAGACTGCCAATAAAAATTGAGTTCCTTTTGAATCTGCTTTGAACTGGGAATCCTGGTGAGGTACCAAGCTGTCTTGGTTTCCCCTGGGATAGAGTTAATTTTCTTCTCAGTAGCTGTTGTGTTTTGGGTTTAGTATGAGAAGTATGTTGATAACACCTATGTTTTTAGTTGTTGCTGTGAAATCAAGGACTTTTTTCCAGTCTCCCATATTCAGCTGATGAGCAGGTGGGCAGGAGCTGGGAGGGAGCAGAGCCAGGCAGCCAGCCCACGCTGGCCAATGGAAATATTCCATACCATAGACGTCATGCTCGATTTATGAATGGGGTTGGCTGGGTGGTAAGAATCTGCTCTTCTCCCTTCTGTGAGTGCAAATCCTCTCTTGGCCGGGAGTTTGAACTTTTCTGAGAGTTTTGTCCTTTTCGGGAGTTTTGTGAAATCTACAGTTTCTGGATTCCGTGATCGCTGCTCAGGAACTGGCTGCGAATCAGTCATTGGGTGGTGAGAAAATTTTATTGTATATCATTTGTTTTGCATATTCATTATTATTACTAATAGTAGTAGCATTTCCCTTATTGTCTGAAAGGACAGGAAGTTGTAGTGAGGCAGGTGTTGGTCTGTGATCCCAGGTAACTAGTGATAGGATGAGAGGCAATGGCCTCAAGTTGTGTCAGGGGAAGTTTAGATTAGATATTAGGAAGAATTTCTTCACAGAAACAGTGGTCAGGCATTGGAACAGGCTGCCCAAGGAGGTGGTGGAGTTGCCATCCCTGGAGGTGTTGAAAAAACGTGTGGATGTGGTGCTTCAGGACATGGTTTAGCATGGTTTTGACGGTTGGACTCGATCATCTTAGAGGTCTTTTCCAACCTATGATTCTATGCCTATTTGCAGTTTTAGAATGGAGCAGCTTTCCCTGTTCGGCTACAGAGCACCTCCCTAATTCCCCTACAGAAAATCAGTTATACAGTACTATTTTCTTGCACCAGAGAAGAGAAACCATTTTTTCCAGCACTCCTGTGGTCCATGCATATACAATACCATTGTTTTAAGTCCTGCGTGCCTTTAGTTACTTTAAATCATTGGATTGGAATTCACTTCCATTTTATATTAGATTTTACTTCTGTATAAAGCCACAGGCTGGCTGAGGTTGGAATGGACCTCTCGAGGTCATCTGGTACAACCTTGTGCTCAAGCAGGGCCACCTACAGCCAGTTGCTGGGCACCATGTCCAGGCAGCTTTTGAGTATCTCCAAGGATGGAGACTACACACCCTCCCCGGGCAACCTGTGCCAGAGCTTGGTGACCCTCATAGTGAAAAAGTGTTTCCTGATGTTCAGACAGAGCCTGCTGTGCTTCAGTTTGTGTCCATTGCCTCTGGTCCTGTCACTGGGCAGCACTGAAAAGAGCCTGACTCCATCCTCTGTGCACCCTTCCTGCAGGTATTTATATACACTGATGAGATACCCCTGAGTCTGCTCTTCTCCAGGCTGAACAGTCCCAGCTCTATTAGCCTGTCCTCGCAGCAGATGTTCCAGTCCCTTAATCAACTTTGTGGCCTTTCACTGGGCTCTGTCCTGTATGTCCATGTCTCTCTTGTGCTGGGGAGCCCAGAACTGGACACAGTACTTAAACTTTGTCTGCAGAGTTAATCAACGTAATATGCAACAGTAGTGCATTGTAGGATTTAATTTTACATATCTATAATTATTTGCTTCTGCTAATTGCTAGATGTTGTGACTGGATGCTAATGTCCAATAGAGCAGTACACAGTGACATCAGTATGTTAGAGCAAATATACATAAATGCTCCCCCCCCTCAATTTGAAATAAGATTGTTTTGCTGCTTCAAATCCATTTTGCATTCTACAAAATGCTACCAAGTTTCAAAGTAAGTGCCATGTGATTGAGTAATGGTATTAGTTGAAGATTAGCACTGACTTGTGAAGAAATGGGAACTTGTTTTAATGAATGATAACATTATGTAATGTCTTGATCATAATTTATAACCTGCCTGAACCTTCTAGAGTTAAGTATCTTAATGATGTTGTTGTGTTTTATCTGTTAGACATTTCTGTTACCCCACAGGAGCAAGCTGTCTGTGTAGTTGTACCTCTCTGATGCAGATAAGCAAACTGACTTCTAGGAAATGTGTGTAGATGGCTCAGTGAAGCAGAGTGTAACAGACTGGAGAACTATGCGACTTGATTAAATGTGTGCTAGGGAGAGCCTATAAGTTTTTTAGGGGATTTGTTTTTTTTAACTGCTACTTAAAGAAATAAAACTTCAAGTGTGTAATGTAAGGCTTCTGTTGTTTTAAATTCACTTGTAAACTCACTGCATCTTTAATTCCTGATTTCTAAGCAGCTATACTTATTCTGTTGACACAAATTGCTGCCTTAGCTATAGACTACTTCCCATCTCTTATTATAGTTATTTAATGTAGCCTGGCAAAACTGACAGGTGATTTGAAAATTACTTTGAACCTGCAGAAAGTATTGGTCTTTTACTGTGCACCTCCTGATTGACCTGTACCTTGCAACTGGTAACAGTTCATACTAGGTTGACAATGTTGTGTTGCTTCTGGGTGGTTGTATACCAGAAGTCCTACCTGACCAGAATATGCTGTTTTCAACCCAGAGGCCTAAGATATAAGGGGGATAGCCGCTGAGAGGGGTGTTCTGGAGAGGCAGTTGCACTTGAATAGACTGCAGGTGTGGGACTGAATTCCAAAGGTAGGTCTAGGTGTGGTACTAGTTCCAGACAGGCTGGGTTGGAGAAATGCTCACATGTCCTGTCAGCTGCTGAGTCTGACGAGAGTGGAGACTTTCATCCATGGAGAGTCATCCTGATTGGCCCTAGGTGCTTCCATAAATGCACTTATATAGCTCTTTGAGTAAACAAAGGTTAGTTAATCATACTGTACCTTACCTAAAACCTAGGCTGTCAGAAAGTATCTCAAAAAATGTTTGCAACATAAAAAATATTTCAGAAAGACAAACTGACAACATCAGTAAAAATTAGCTGAGCTTTTTATTTTATTGTGTGTGTCCCAGGCTTTCAAAAGGAAACATGTGGTTGTTATTGGAAGGCAAAAACTTCTGAAGCTTTCATCTTATTATAAGGCTTATTCAAGCACTTGCTACCTCAGCAGAAAAACAAACGACATGGAAAATTGCAGAGACCACTAAGTAAACACATTTCTTTCTCTTCCTCCTTGTAGAATCTTTAAATCACACCCCTTAGTTGCTGAAATATGTTACTTGCACAAAGAAGTGAAATAGTACCATTGAATGGTTTCCTCCTAAAGTTCGTGTAATTGATCAGATATTATTAGTGTTAACTGTTGCCATTTAACGTCATGTATTAGGCAAGATACAAAAATCGTGTGGCTCAAATGAAGAAGCACTACACACTTGATGAGATTGCCTGTGTTTCAGATGTTCAGTGGTCTCTTGCCACTAGAGTATAAAGCCTCATTGTTTCTTTGTCCTTTGAAGTTGTTAAAGGGAGGGTATTGCCTCCCTCATGTCTAGAGAAGCTGAACAGCAGTTATAAAAATGTCACATGCTTTTGAAGTCGTTAGAATGTGGACTGAAAAGTATTTCTAGTAGAGGAAGTCTGCTCTGAAACTTCCTTTGGTCTGCGATGGTGAAGCAGTATAAAATACATAGCTGAGAATTTGTGGGGGGAAGGTAGGGATGTGTGCATGGTGTGTTTTTGTTTAGTTGTTTTGGTTTTTTTTTTAAGATAGTGTTACAATATTCTATCAGCATGTGGTCAGTCACAATTAATAATGAAAGCCTCTACCTTTTTTTATGCATATGAGCACCAGTATGGTCCTGATGTGAGAGGTGAAGTTTACCCTAGAAAAACTTCTTTGGTCTGTCTCTAATGCTGTGTGGTTGTACTAGTGCAAAAAAGTACTTTTTGTTTATACAGATGATTAGCTCCACCAAATCAGTCTCAACTTTTCCAGCGAAAGAATTTCTGTTATAAATGTAAGTTGCATTTTTATTGGAGCTTTTACTGATACAACAGTGTCACAGAAGAAAATAAATACTTCTAATTATCATGTACTAAAATTGGCAAAGCATTCTAGGATAGATCCTGGGTCTTTTGTCTTAATTGGACAGCCTCGTGAAAGAATTGGGTTGGTTTTGTATATTTATTTCTTATTGTCATAGTAGGCAGCTAGATTCCCTAACTAGTGAAGGCAAATATAAATGTTATTCTTGAGTTGTTGTTAAGCAGATGTAACCCATTTTGTAAAAACATGTAACAGCAAAAGATGTTGTTTTTTATGTTTTTGTAACATTCACTCTAGCATTTTCCTGTTGCTACACAAAAGATTCTTGCAAATAGTCAAGCGATATATGGGTGGCTCTTCTTGGCTTATGCGCATTTGTTGTGTTGCTCGTAATTTGTTTGATAGTCGTAGGACCACAGCTGTGCATGACTTCATGTTTCTGCAGCAATATGTCATTAAAATATGTGTGGTTTGCTAGTGTTCTGAAGGTTTTATGAAACAAAAACCTGTGCCAAATAGAGGTCATATCAACTGAAATCTAAGTTCTGCCAAGAAAGATGAATTCCAGGACCTTCTGCTGCTACATTTCAATTCACTGTGGCTGGAGCCCTCTGTACAGCAAGTCTGTCTGACACGGTTTCGAGTACGCTGTTTGCAGTGTAGCATTCTGGTATCTGAAGTTGGCTTGTTGAAAGAGACAGGTCTTCAGGATGTCGGGATGAAAAGCCCTCTGCTAAAATGACACCAGAAATCAGTGTTCACATTGTTTATTTCCAGAAGGATGATATATTTTCCTAATGAGGGACATCAGGAGTAGTTATTCAGCTTCTGTATACTTTATCCTGATATAAAGTGGACAACTTTTCTACTTCTTCTACCCAGGTGGATGGGATTGTAGAAGAAATGTAACCATCTTGTTGGGATGCCAGGTATATTTTAAGGGTTTTCTCTTCTGAAAATCTTTTGCTTACTTGAGTGATCTTTACTCACAAGAAGTAATTCCACTGAATTTTGTGGAATTAGTATTAACATTTATATTATCAGGTTGTAAATCTTCAGGGAAAGTGATAGTGAAATGGAAGATGTGTCCCTCAAACCTTGTTTATCTTAAACTTAGTGTGCAAAATTTGTAGCAAATCATACTAACTTACACCTTTATGCAATATTTTTAGAGTGATGTGTTTGAAACCCTTTTGAGTAGCTTTAGCTGGCATCAAGCTTTCGTTACTGGGGTTTTGCGATTGCGAAGGCTAATACCCTGCATTGCCTTCAGCTAGCCTTTGTGAGTAACTGGTCCCTCTGCTCTATCGCATAGTATTGTAGTTCATGCAAGATCATCTTTTTCTACGTTTCTTCTACAATTTTGCCTTCCAGTGCCTACAAAAGTGTTGCACTAGCAGAACTGTTTAGCATGTGAATTCCAGCTTCTTCTTTTTTTCTTTTTTTTTTCCTTCCTCCACAGTGACCTCTGTTTAGTACTGGCTGAGTTTATCAGCTTTAATACCTGTCCTTAGGTCAGAGGAATGGACGAGCCATAGCAGCTTCAAGAGTTCGTGCAAGAGCATAAACTTAAAAACTGTAGTTTTCTGTACAAAGGATTATAACTTCTTCACAGAAAGCTACTGAAAGATCAGTATTTCAGAGCCACGGTTCAATACATACCACCTGTGAGTTTAACAATGCGGTCCTGTTTGTCGGTTCACGTGATGTTTATTTTCATGAAATGCAGCCTTTTTGCCCTTCCTCTTCTGCCTCTGGTTTCAATACTTCCATATTTGTACAGTTATATTGTGCTGTAGGGTTGTTAGCTCTCATACTATAACGACTTCGTCTTTAAGTGACAAGGGCATGTGTTACAGCACCGAGTCACTTAAATCCAGGTTTTGTTCTAGCCAGTGAGGTAATGTGTACTGAAACGGACAGAAAAACAATTTTCTTTTTCTTCAGTTAGTTCTCACTTTGTCTTGTCTTTATACCACTCAAAGACTTTTGCTATATTTTTAGCTATTCTGGATTCTGTCCCTTCTTCCAACAATGAATTGGGCACCTGTTGTTTTTACACAAGTGGCCAAAATGTGGAAAAACAGAACAGCACTAGAGCTGTAAAAACACCCTCCTTTCCAGGTCTTCTTCCCTTCTTCATGTGTGCGCTCTTTCCCACGTTGGTCCAGTTAGTAATAAGAACTTACAGAAAACTGATTTTGTTTGGTTTTTTTTTTTTTTCCTTGCTGTCTGTCATTTGGTTTTTTTAACAGCTTCAGAGATTGAGAGAAACTCTTGTGGCTTATTGTTTGGTTTTCATCGCTGCCTGGTCTGTTGATAAGACACCATCTGTGACTTACCAATACTAGCATATATATATTTAACCTATGTATATTTATTACATGCATAAAAAATACGTATCTTATGGGTAGCTCTGGGTATTTTATTAAGTGTTAGCTGGTGACAGTGCTTCTGAGTGCAAAGACTGCTCAGCTTTGGGTGCTGCTTTCCTGCGCTTGGTCGGAACAAGCATCGAGGAAATTGTGGACCTGAACTTCCCTCACCTGAAAGCTCTGGTGGAAGTTGTGATGTCTGTGATGACTGGGGAGCTTTAACATCAGCATCATAGACTGTGACTATAACAAACCTTAAATTGTGTTTTAAGAGGAAAGTTTTTAAGTCACTTGTGTTTTGAGCATCCTTTAAAGCACAGCAGAAGCAGCTGAGAGAGCTTCTTTCTACAGCAAGTGCTTGTGAGACTTGTCTTCGATAGGTTCTGAGCAGATAAGCAAAAGTTTGGTCATCTGAACTAAAAGATAAACATCTACTTCTGACAGAAAATACTGTTCACTGTCATATGCGCTCATTTTATTCTTTGGTAGTAAGAACAACACCACAGTAAAACTTGTAAAAATTATTACTTCTTTTGGGTTGGATCCTTAGTGTGGACAGTGGTGAGTTTATATGTGTCAGAGATGGGAAAGACAGAATCTACTCTGCAAAAAGTTGGTCTTTTGAGGGCAAATTTGAGTAACATTTCTCACAGTGCTTCATATTTCTGAGAGTGTTAAGTTCAAGCTTGACTGAAAATAAAAGAAGGAGAACAAGTTATTGATTGACCGGGAGAGGGTGAGTAAGGTAAACCAGTGACATTCTCTTTATTCTAAGCAATATATTGCAAACAAAAGAGGACAGAAGAAAAGGTAAATTATTAATCTGTGAGCGCCGATGAGCCTTTGTTTTTCTTTTGCAGCTGTTGTTTTCTTCTGGTGGCCAGACTCTACCCTTCAAGAATTTTCCATAAGCATAAGAGAGATGTATACCTACCTTTGGAGTTACAGTTTCTAAGGTTTGGTGCCAGTGTAAAAGGGCTTGGCCATCTGCAAGACTTTCTTGGAGGGAGCGACAGAAACTAACTTCTGCATCAGACTAGGCTGTAACATGAGAAAAAAGCCATCCCATATTTGTTTTTTTTGACATTAAGCTAGGTTGCTTTTGGGATTTTTCTCGGTATGGAAGGAAAATTTTCAGAGAAATCATTGCCATTTTTTTCAGTACTTAAAGGGAGCCTATAGGAAAGATGGGGACAATCTTTTTAGTAGAGACAGCAGTGACAGGACGAGGGGTAATGGTTTTAAACTAAAACAGGGTAGGTTTAGGCTGGATATAAGGAAGAAAT
>Ga0065711_1004568_pt1 | contig 23066 bp, 13 predicted proteins | sample Hoacrofraction12_FD_59098 | JGI IMG/M metagenome (GOLD analysis project Ga0065711, IMG submission 59098) | Hoatzin crop microbial communities from Cojedes, Venezuela - Epithelial fraction 12 v2 (version 2) | ecosystem: Host-associated > Birds > Digestive system > Esophagus > Crop | place...
GTCCTGGTGGACGACAGGTTAACCATGAGCCAGCAGTGTGCCCTGGCTGCCAAGAAGGCCAATGGCATTCTGGGGTGCATCAAGAAGAGTGTGGCCAGCAGGTCGAGGGAGGTTCTTCTTCCCCTCTACTCTGCCCTAGTGAGGCCTCATCTGGAGTACTCAGTCCAGTTCTGGGCTCCCCACTTCAAGAAAGATGAGGAGCTACTGGAGAGAGTCCAGTGGAGGACTACAAGGATGGTGACGGGACTGGAACATCTCTCCTACGAGGGGAGGCTGAGGGAGCTGGGCTTGTTCAGCCTGAAGAAGAGAAGGCTGCGAGGGGACCTAATATGTACTTACAAATATCTGAAGGGTGGGTGTCAGGAGGATGGGGTCAAACTCTTTTCAGTAGTGGCCAGTGACAGGACAAGGGGCAATGGGCACAAATTGAAGCACAGGAAGTTCCGTCTGAACGTGAGGAAGAATTTCTTCCCTCTGAGGGTGACGGAGCACTGGAACAGGCTGCCCAGGGAGGCTGTGGAGTCTCCTTCTCTGGAGATATTCAAGACCCGCCTGGATGCAGTCCTCTGCAGCCTGCTGTAGGTAATCCTGCTTCGGCAGAGGGGTTGGACTAGATGAGCCACAGAGGTCCCTTCCAACCCCTACCATTCTGTGATTCTGTGATTCTGTAATTTGAACAAAACCAGTAGTAGAGGTAAGAAAATATGTCCCTTGAGAAAAAGCTGAACAAACCAACCATAAGTACTTGTTTTGTTTTCTGATTTATCAAAGCTTGTTATAGAAGAAGAGAATGAGTAATTCTGGTGGGATAGCACAAGACAAAACAAAGACTATTCGAAGAATAAAAGCATTGTTAAGAAAAAGATTATGGCTTGCAAGAAACAGTGCACTAGAACAAGCTATGCAGAAAAATTATAGATATAAGGACGTCTTAGAGGTGGCTTGGGTACAATTTACTCTTTCAGGGGGGTGGACAACATAGGATTTAAAGTCCCTTCTGGTCTTGCATTTTTATTACTTTTTTCCCATTGTGTTGCAAAAAGTGACTTCTCTGAGACCAGTCAGAAACCAAGGGTCTGACAAAGTAGTTTGGCAAAAAACTGACAAAAAGGGGGCAGCACATGAAGACTGGTGACAAGAGAATCTTTCCTGCCAGTGAAATACAGGAGGGGTTGGAAACCTGCCCTGGCTCCCCCACACTTTTTCTACCATCAGAGCCAAGTCTTCTCCTAAAACATTGAATAATCAGCCAGGTGAAGTCCTGTGGCTGCTTCTCCCATTGGAAAAGCCACAGAAAACAGTCTGTAGAGGACAGTTCGGCAGTTGTGTAGGGGGCAAGGATGAGGTTTTCCAGCTTTTCAGCTAGGGCTGAACAGCTCTTCCACAGCTCTCCACCCGAGCGGCTTCCAAGTCCTTGGGGCCAGACTCTGCAGAAGAGACCAGGTCCTGCCTCTTCTGTTCTGGAAGAGACTGCTTTTTGGGCTTGACATTATTTTTTCCTGTCCTGATATGCTGAGCTTTGCTATTGTTTGGGCCACCACAGCAGTGTCAGCTGTAGAGGGGTGTTCAGCTCTGCACGCAGAGACCAGACCTAAGCCTCCATTTCTTCCTACTTTCTGCTAAGGCCAAAAGTCGTTGCAGCTTGTGATACTGGATTGAAAAGTCAGTAACAGAGTCAGTGTCTTGCATACAGAGGCTGCTTTTCTGAATATCAAGAGGGATGCCAAAGTACGTTTCTTTGTAGAATCTCTGAAACAAGTTAGAAATTAATGAAAAAAAAGAAACCTCTGTTCACTTTCTGCCCATTGAGAATATGTAGTTCTTTGCTGTGTGCTGTGATCTTTAGGTCCAATACATCTAGAAACATCTAGGTAATCACTAAATTTAAGATTAAACAACAGGAAGCTTTCCAAAGCCACATACCTATTTTTCAGAAATTGTTTTCCATGAGATCCACCTGAAACCTGGAGACCATCTTTAAAACAGGATGGAAAAAAATAACTTTTTATGGTGTTCGTACAGCGCATGATATTTCCAGGCTCTCATTCAACAAAAGAATTCAAATTATTCCTACAACCCAGAACAATTCTGACCACTCTCAAAGGTCTTCAATTTCACTATAATCTTCTGAACTGTTTTCAAGTGACACTCGGATCTTGATCTCAAAGAAATCGTAGTCTCAGAAAAGGTAACATGACATTTCTCACTTTGTACTTTCCCTGGAAGAAAGGTTGGCTGAAAAACAAACCACCATTTTATGTCACATCATCAGACTTTAAACTGAGGCTTTCTTCTGTACAGAAAGAGCTGGCTTACCTGTTCTCTGTCGCTGCTGAGCAATGAGCTCTTCCGGCCTGTCATCTCTCTCAGTCTGAGAAAACTTTGTCATGAAAAATCCATGAGAAGATTCATTTTTTCAAAAAAACCCCACTTCTTTTGTGACGTGATGATCGTCTTCATTTTCAAGAGCTTTGTGGTTTAACTGATAACACCCAGAAGGTTTTTGCTTGCGGAGATATGATGTGTTGAGGCTGTTTTATCTATAGCTGATGTATCCTGGGGATCATAAGCTTGTTTGCTCTGGGTAAGGTGAAAATCAGTTATATTCAATTCATGTTACAGTTTAAAACAACTTTTAAGCAACAGTATAATCATCTGATTTTGTTGTTCCTGTTTTTTTTAAGCAGCTGCCAATGGGCTGCTGAGTGCTTTAGGATACTTTAACAAACTTCAGCTTTCCCTTATTGTACATTCCTTACATTTTTGTCACCTAACCTCTTCTCTCTGTTTCACACTGAATCTGCCGGGTTTTTCTTTCCAGAATAAGAACAACAATTCACTGCAGGACGGATGGAGAAAGAGGCTACGGGATTCTCCCAGTGTGAAAAAATGAGCAGGAAGGGCCACAGAGTTAAGGACAAAAGAAATTCTAGTCTGTAGACAGGCTGGCAGGAAATTCTGAATGCTAGAGTAAAACCAGTTATTGCTAAAGATAAGATCAGGATGGCATGTGGAACATGCAAACGAGTGTTTATAGACATTTTCTTTATTGCTGCTGGTTTTTGCCTTTTAGCTGGGGAGGCAGTGCAGGGTTGTTTTTTTTTTCCACTGCAAATACCATTTTTATTGTATGGCTTTTTTAATTCTGCTATCAGTGACAACAAAATTATTCCACTCTGCATTAGTCTACATTACTCTCCAGGAAACAAAACACTGGGCTTTATGTCCTCTTACTGATTGCTTTTCTTGCAGCAGTTTTCCCAGTCTCTCATCAATGGCATTAGCACAAATTCAGTCAGTCTCAATGGGTTAAATTATAGGTTGTGCACACTGGGGTGGATGATTTAAGATGATTGATTATTGGTGGGTATATCTCACCAAACCATTCTGTGGGGATTCAGGTTGATTACTGTTCTCTTAATGAGGGAATATTTTTCTCTTCATTTACTACTTTGTGTTTTAAAAATCAGGTAAACCCTCCTTGTATTCAGTCATGTAGAATTACACTGGAAACAGTATGAAAACTTTAGCATTTTGTTATAGCAGTCTCCATACCACAACTCAGTATAGAGGCTGAACCTCAGATCTTGAGCTGGGTTAAGTTTTGGGCTAGTGCTCTGCAGCACTTGTCTCATGTCTGGTGCATTTTCCCCATTGAGTCTGATGCTCTTTGCTGTCCTCTTCACCAGCCTGTGACCAACCATTCCCTCTCACCGCTCACTCTTCAGCCAAATTCCCCTTTGGACACTGAGCCTGACCTGGCTTATACCAGCTGTGCTCCATCCCCCCTTCCTGATTCCTGCCTGCAAGCCTCCTTCTTCATTGTGCCTCTTCTCCTTTTGAGATTTCAGGAGCGGGCTCAGGAGGCAAGGCTGCTGCTTTTGTACAGCATTTGAACTGATGTCTCTCCTGGCTCCAGTTTGCCTGAATCTGTTGTGTCTGCAGTGACCGTATGCCCACAGCCTGGACAGACCACTTTCAGGTGGTTCAGAGCTGACTATAGTATTTTTCAATTGAATGTTCAGTCCAGAAGCTTTCCATAGGCCACATATCTCCAGTTCAGTAACATCATAATGATCTTTTATCCTCCTAAAGTTATTTTTACATCACAGTTGAGGAATAATGTATATTTTTTTTTAATTTGGTTAGAATTTTATAGGACATTATGAAAGGAAACAAGGCAGTAGATGTGAAATAGTTTGACAAACTATGTACATTATGCCTCAGATTTATGAACTAGGCATCCAACACATTTAAATTCTATATCACTATTCCAGCCTCCCTTTCTGTGCTGACAGCATTGCAGTGTGGCAATAAAAGGCATGGGATCTTCCTGCAGTTCATATTAATCTGTATTATCAGAAAAATGCCAAACAGCATAGAAAAATATGAGTTGATTGAAGTGATTGTTTGGGTATAACCTAATTATTGTAACATCTATGGCAGTAAGAAAACTCACTAGCTATTTGGAGTTACTCTTTTTAGTTCTGTATTGTCAGAAATACGGAACACTGAAATTCTGATTCTTTCCACAGTTACCAGGGAAATAAGGAATGTGTCTGTGGTCCCATTAGCTAGGATGTTTGTCTTGAATAGGCATATTTTGCAATCAGATGCCACCGAGCATTCCCAACAAATATTTTTTGCACTGCTGTAGTAACTCACCTGTCCTCCATAAAGGACTCTTTGTGGTTGGAGAAAGCCTAAATAACCGGTAGTATCTTGGCATTCGTAACTGTACCTTTTGTGAAATACAGGACATTTAAGGGCTGCTGGATAAAGATGGAAACACCAACTATCTACAATTATGTACATGTGACATCAGTTCCAGGAAGATCACCCAGTGTTTTCAAGAACTTTTGACTGGGGACCTATCCTCCATAATGAGATTTTTGTGCCTTTATGAGAAGCAGCGAACATTGCTGTTCCCAGAAGCAGCCAGTAATATCATGTCTGCCTTCAGAGATTGTAAATATTGAAGGACTAACATTCAATAGGCTCAGTGGAAGGCTGTGACTTAGCACTGTACATTCAAATGACTTAATGGGGGGTGAAGTCATTGCTTGTTTTGGGTGGTTCTCGGTATTTTCAAAGCATTTAGCTGATAAGGGAAAACACCAGCATGCTATGGGAAATGAGAAACTGCTGCTACACAAGAAGAAACAGTTGAGAATCATGAAGCTGGGCGATGACATAATATGTAGAAAAGACCAAAAAAGCCTTTATATTCTTTGCAAGAAATACCTGTTACTCTCCACTGTAAATGCATTTTGGTCTTCCTTTAAAACATATGGAAAAATAGCTTTTCATACAAGAAAGAAAAATACCAGCTGAAATACCTTATTTAAACTCTGACTCCAGTGACTTCTGGTGAAAGCGAACTATAGGAGTAGATGAGGAAGACTGTGCTGGGATGTGTTGTTTGCAGTGCCAGAACATGTGGTTACCAAATGGCTGCATATTCCATATACTTCAGTTTTTCATATATCAGATACCAAATGGACTGTGGTGACTCTCCTTCACCATTGATACCACCATTATTTCCACTGCAGCCTCCTTTTCCCCATCAGCACTCCAATACTTATTCAAATTGCAACTCCTTCCAGCCCTGCTTTTCTGGTACAGCAATTAGTATAATGAACAGTCACTGCTGTCAAAGGCTTCAGATTATTAACATCATACAAAACTATATTAAATAATGATTAATTATAATGATAAGTAGTATGTGATAGATTTAATTTTTCTATATTATTCTTCTGTCTTCCTCTGTTACCCTCTTTCATGGAAGTGATTTGTAAGCAACAGAGGGGAGCTGGAGTAATTCTGTAAGAGCAAATGTCACTAATTTTGCCTCTTCTGGAAGCTGGTGCTCAGAAATGTTCTTTCATGCTGCCAGGCAACTGGCTTTATTGACAGGTGGAGTCTACATTTCACACCTTACTTGGCAGAGTATTTGAAGGGTATAGAAGTCAGATGATTTGATGAAATACAACGTGGTACTCCAAAGAGGTAAGTGCTGTTGGATATCAACCTGAGTAGGATGCATTTTGGTGAGGAGATGCAAGGTGAACCTACTGGTGCTACAGCACTAGACCATGTAGTTTCCTGTTGCTCAAAGGGAGAGCGCACGCAGGTCTCTGGCTCATTGAGTTTGCTTGCCAAAGAATACATCTGTTGAAAGCTGTGTAGTCGATAGCTTAGTCAACAGCTGTTTAAAGTATGTGACAAGTTAAGTTAAGTGAATGTTTTGTAAAGTCCTACTTCAGCCTTGTGGCAGCAATCCTTCTGCTTCAGAAAACTAGGGTCATGACATCTGCAGGGTAAATATGCTATTGAGTAATTCACATTAAATCACAAGATTGATGGGGTTTTGCATGCATCTCATCATTCTCAGATACATATGCAACTTGATCATAAATGATACAAAAAGGGTGGGGAACATGGTTGCAATTGCTAAGTAATTAATTGTTTAAGTTCCCCTGGGAGACAGGAGGAATAATTCAGGTAAGTGACTCCATAAGTCCGCACAGTGAGGCGGAATAGATCAATGGCACATCATGATATTATCTGTATCAAATGATAGCCAATTTGTGCAAATATATTCTCTCTAATTGGGATAAAAGAACATCCCTGAAGAAACAGCAATGTGGGGTGAGTACTAGCAAATAAAGCCATGCATCTGGACAGCAAACACTCAGGGAAAGCCGGGAATGACTGCTGATAGATGCGAAAGCCTGTGTAAATTTCTTCACTGCCACTTGTGCCTATGTTTAGTTGCCACATGCTGCAGCTGTGTCTGTATTTTGCTATATGTACATATCCTCACAAAGGAGCATGGCATCACGTGTGTATCACTGTTTCTCGGGCTCTTGCTGTTAATATCCCTGCTATCACTGAAGAAAATTTAGTAGTTTTTTCTCGCCAGTTACAATCTGGGCTGAATAATTGATTTTGAGCAGCTTCCTCAGCAAGTTTGAAGGGGTGGGATACTGAAATTCTTTTCAAATTTGCCTAAAAACTGGTGCATGGTTTTACACAGAGACAAAAAAAAAGTATGTGAAAAATGAAACCTTTTGATTATAAAGCCTGAAACAAGTAACGAAATATTTCATTTAAAGACAACAACAAAAAGACTTTATTGAACCAAACAGGAGTTTTCTTCCCCTCCCTATGAAAGGGCCAAGTGTTATTCTGCTGCCCAGACACAGCCAAGGGCAGCAGAGCTCCTGTCAGGAGGATGTTTTGGCTCCAGGCTCTGATGGCTCCGGAGGAGGCTTCCCTCGGGGTGCCTGGAGGGCAGACTTCCAAACCTGGGGCCAAGCAGGCCCTCAAAATTCCTCCTGCAGTGCATCTTCCTCCCTTGAAATTCAGTGCACACTGCCCGTGCCCGAGTGCTTTTCTCCAGATTTCCTTTGGACTGTGCTTGTGCAGCTCCTCCTAAGCACGTTTGCTTTTGGCCCTGCCTCCCCAGCATGGACACTGCCCTTTGGCATCAGCAGCATGGGAGTTTGCAAAGTCACCGGCCAAGTGGTGCAACCTGTAAGGACCTGGTCCCCAGTGTTTCTGAAAGACACCAAGACACTGACTCCAGCCTGCACATGTCTGGGGATACAGATTTAATGCGAGTTTTGTAATCATGTTTTTAGCACACTGAGGGCAATGTAACATTTTAGGCAGATTGCCTAAGAAAAGCCTCTGCCTTATAAAAAAAAAAAAGTGAAAGCATAACCAAATATGCCAATCCCTTTCCTCTGGGATGTTTTGCATTAGACCAGTTTTCCCGCTCTTGGGGGATAGTGTTAGTGAAATGTAAATATGTATATGTATATTAAAAAAATAGAATTTCTTAATTGAGGCATGTTATGCAGGTTACAACTGTCAATATCATATTATATATGTTCATATACCAGGAAATTACATTCTGAATATAGATAAATTGTGATTAAATGCTTATATTTGCTCTCTAAACCCTGGAGGTAAGTTGAGTTACTGACAAGTTGAAGTTGTTAAGAAACAAGGCAGTAATTAAGGTTTCCACTGCACACTTCCACTGTTTCCTGTTGAGCTGCTCTACAAGCTTCAGAAATGATGAGGCATTTTGCAGACATGATGTCTGTAGGTGGACTCCTACCTATGTGAAACTGCACTTGCTATGGCTAGGGTAGGCTGTTGTTTCTTGTTTGCAGGTTTGGGAGAAGAGTGAAGTTGCCAAGTCACAGATAAGACTAACACAAGCAGGAAAGGAGCCTGTGTGAAAAGTGCCGGCACTTTGTGCCAAGAAAAATTAAAATGGGCATTCGTGAGGAACCTGATGCTTCTGATATTGAAATGGGGACACCTGTCACTGAAATGGCCAAGGTAGCAGAGCTCTAACTGCAGCACTCCACTGTACCTGGGACTAAGGGACCCCAGGAGTACTGCTGCACTGCTGCAGGTTAGTGCTTAAGGTCCTTCAGTGTAATCTGGCAGATGTGGCCTTGCCTCTTGTGTTGGGAAGAAAATACTGGAGGCACCTGGGTTTTGATTGCTTATGGGACTGTGTTATACTTCCCAGTGATGTGACAGGATAATCCTTCCTCTGTATGCAGAGGAATTCAGTAGCGAAATCAATCTTTTGCTGAGAACACATGGTCTGTTACGATCACTTTGAAAGACAGTGATGGAAAGAACTGCAAGGCCAATTGCTGCTCCTAAGTGCCTTCTGGAGAGATGGTTGAGCACTGAAAATCAGCACCAAATGCTTCAGCTTGCAGAAAGATTCAGAAGGAGTTACATGGGTGATTGCTGCATAACACTGCCATAAGGATTTTGTCAGTCTTTGACTGATTTACATGAGCAACATCAATTTCAATCTTGCTTCGCACTTTGTTGTTTAATTGTTTGCTTATGAAAGTTGTTTTGTGTTGATAGCTATAAAGATGTATTGATTTCAAATTAAATACTGGCTTTATAATAGCTGCAGTGATTTTTGCTAACCATAAGGTTCTACCTAATCAATATATATTTTATAGTAACTACAGTAATTTTTGGTAACCATAAGGTTCTGCAAAATTTACTTACACAAATATTTACTGGGATATTATAATTTCACAGTTTAATTATGATAAAAATGAGAAATTGAATGTTTACTTTTCAGATTATTGGTGTTTTTCTTGGTGAATATCTGCCTACATTTGAGTGGATGTAGGAGACCAGTTAAAATACCCTGAAAATACGGTTTTAAAATAGTTCTAAGAATTTCAGTAAAATATATAAAATATGATACAGGAAGAAAAAGGCAGGTTTGTCAAAATGAACATTGCACATAAAACTTGCAGGCATATTAAATAAAAATAACTTCTGGAGTTATCTGGCAAATATTACTGACTGCTTGTCGTGACCGTGCTCTTCAGATTTGTTTTTTAAATGATGACATGTCTTTGTTTCCCACATTTTTAGTCAAAAGTGAATTGGGGCAGTGCTTTCCAGTGTTCTCATTCCCCGATAAGCTACTTGAAAGGAAGCAACATATACACCGCTTTGTGAGTGCACGTACACACACAGGCAAAAACTTTTTGCCTGGAGAGAGTGTGTTCATGTACTTGCCCAGCAGGCACAGAAGGTGTAAATTGCAGAGCATGACATCCTCACACCAAACTTGGCCTGGAGTTGCTACCTTATAATCAAAAGGTAGCTTCTCTATGTGTGGGCTTCTTGATCAGTCTGGGATTCATTCCTGTGATGGTGGCACTCTGTCCCATGTCTCAAGTGGGTGAATACTATTTCTTCATCAGAAAGGTTATCAAGCATTGGAGCAGGCTGCCCAGGGAAGAGATTGGAGGTATTTAAAAGATGTGTAGATGTGGCACTTAGGGACAGGGTTTAGTGGTGGACTAGGCAGTGCTAGGTTGGGCTCATTGATCTTGAGGGTCTTTTTCAACCTAAACAATTCTATGATTCTATGAATCTATAGATGCTGTTCCCTCCTCTGCCATCATACAGAAGCTTTGCTCTAGACTTGACTCAAGAGGCATCTGGGCTCTGTAATGAGAACCCTAGGAGAGACCTAAGCCTTTCTGACTGAGCTCTTTGCAAGGAAACCTTGTGTCCTCCTCACAGCTTGACCTGGACGCTCTGTGGGATGGACCACCTATAACATAGTCTCAGCTTTCCCACTTCCTCTTCGATAAGGAAGGCAGATAATGTCTCCTGGAGTCTTTGATAGGGAAGAAGAGAAGGTCATCATGCACTAAGCACCTCCAGTGACCTGACAACTGATCTCTAAAGCTTTTCTGCATTTGGATGTTCTTATCAGGTCAAGTTTAGCACTTCAAAAATCTATCATTTTAAATTCTCAGTTACAGTCCAGGGATCTGATTTACTTTAAGGCTTGAACAGTAAATACCACACGCCTGAGCAGTTCTCCTTGATCTGTGATATTTTGTTGTGATTGATAGGACTGCAGGCTGATACTTAACTATTCCTACCATACTACTCTGTAGCCCTTCAGCCACTGGCCTTGTATTGTTCTCTGAGAGCAGAATCGCAGACTGAAAACAAGGCAAAGTGAATGTTTGCTACACCGATGTCTTTACTTCCTACAATTTTACATTCTGTTTGAAACTTTCTACACTGTTTCTTAAAGTTCTGTTAAAAATCCCATGTCACAATGGCAATCTTCTTGTAATTTGTTCTAATCTATGAAAATAATTTCAATATATACAAGAGATTTTCTGCATTAGTCTGTAGAGCACAATACAATTTAAACTGGAAGTGCTGAACATTATTAGTTTCATAAATTCTTCTAACTAACTGATCTGCTCTCCCCTTCCTCAGTCAACTTCAGTATCATATTCATGAACCTTGTCTTTAAACTTCAGATAAATGTTTCAGTACCTACTCTTTTATAGAGGCAGGAATTTTTCCATATTGAGGAATTTCTTATGTATGGAGATGATCAGGACTATTCAGAGGAATCAACTGGGGTTCACTAGAACACATCTGTGTGTGTGGATTTGGTTTATGAGTAATTGTACACATAAATGTTATGGTTTTATATTCATAGAAAATACACTTTATAGCTTGGATAGAATGATTTTTCTGTCTGTAGTTAACAAAATAGACATATATCTATTTACAGAAATAATGCCCTTCGAAATTTTTCTGTACTTTGGAATGATAGGATACATTACACCCTTTCTACATGGTAATATACAGACTATTAAGTAGTCTTGCAAAAATTCAGTAACATGTGCAGTGTTATATTTCTTTAATTGTGTGAAGCTTGACTTGAATTCTTACTGACTTGCAGTGAAGAAAAATAAAGCTTTTCTTCAAAACTCACTACCAGAGTCCCATACCATCTCTCTCGCAGGATGGACAGGTTAGAGCTAGCTCAGCTACTTCTATTCATAACATATAAATAGACTTACTGACATCTTGATATCTATTAATGGATATTTTAATATTGGAGAGTGCTGAATCATTTCTGTACTCAGTTCAGTGTCGTTCTTTTATGTGGATTGTCTGATGACTACTGTTTTTTTCTTTTTTTTTTAAAAGACTGTTTGAAAATCTATATCTCTCTAAGCTCATCAGCACATGTCTGTTGACAAGAGTCACGCTGTGAACTGTATGGTATCTTTTGCAATCCTGCTAAAATAGTTCTGTGTGAAAAAATAAAGCCTTGCCCTTTTTTTTAATGTTGACATTACTCAGTTGTGATATCACCTGTTATTACTGGGTTAGTACCATTGTATAATTGTTGCTATATGTATTATTTAAAGTGGATTATTTCATATTATAGCCACTGTTGCAATTCTGAAATGCTTCTTCGATCTCACATTACAACCCAAAGCTGAATTGCCCACTCTTGTGGCAAAACCTGTGGAAGGTATACCAGGAGAAGAAATCGACAGAGTATCTTTCAGGACTCATTTGACATTTCTTCTATATCCAAGAAAGCAACAAGGTAGGATTCATCTCACCTAGTTTTAGATATTTATAGACTGACCCTAGAACCAACTGCAACTAGAACAAAATCGTTAAGAATTGTGCAGAACACAAAATTTGTTTTACCTTCTTCTTAAGAAATACATCAAAATATTTTGTAAAATAAAGCTTTTACCCTTAAAAGAATTTGTGTTTTGAAAAATTCTTCAGTTTAAGTTATTGTGACAGAAAACTTCTGAACAGCTGTAGGAAGGAGTGCTTGTTAGAGAACATAGTCATTGGGGATTAATTACCATCATAACTCCAGTCCAAGCTAACTATTCCTTTGCTTTATTGTGATGTAGCTTCCAATTAAATTCTCCTGTTCATCCACATAAATAAATTTAACCTTGGTAACACCACTTAAAATTAAAGGGATTGTTCCTGGTTAAAGAAACCGTATACAAGCATGCAAATAAACTTCTATTTTAACATCCTTTTAACACAATTTAGACATGACAGGGGTCTGCTGTCACCATAAGAGCCAACCATCAGAGCTGGAGAGAATGATTTTAATGGTGTCTGGTTTGCTAACCTTAGAAGAATTTGCTGAATCCAGTATGACTTTGGGAAGCTGATTCTTCAAATAAGTGAACTGCAACAGAAGGTATAACTAATGTCAAGAAACTTCTCTGTCTGAAGACAAAGCCCATTAAAAAGTCAAGGGCAATGTTGGTTGTCCTTAGGGAATTAAATGACATCATTAAAGTATCACAGTCAAGCACATAGTGAATAGAGTGCAACAGAAGATTGAGGGCAGCTGTAACTGGTCTGTTGTCAGAATTAAGGCTTTATGTATGGGTGCTGGGACTGTGCTAGGAGATAATCCACCACCATCATGGGCCACTGGGAGAAAGAACGCCTAATTCTGAGGCTCACACTTGGTGACAAGCAAGTGGTTACACTGGCTCAATAGCTGCATCATGGGGATAGAAGATAGTGTAATGTTGGGGTAGTCCAGGAAATATATAGATATAGTTAACCCACCCTAGAGCAGGCTTAGTCAAACACGTTTTTTTTCCCTCATATTACTCTGAAGCACTATTTATGATCTGGCATAGCTTTTAAGAATGGTCTATCATGTTCATGTACTAAGGGCAAATCTCAAGTATTTTTCTCACATTACTATGGAGTAGTGCTAAGATGCGTGTTGTTGTAACAGCCAAGAAATTCATAAACAGCCTCCAGAGAGAAAATGTTCCTCATAGCTGATGTAGACTGATCAAGGTCAAGGTTTAAAAAATCTCACTTTGAAGCATATTAGAGGTCATTAAAGACATGTCAAGTGGTAATAAAAGTCTGAAACACTCAATTAGTAGTTATTTCTTTAAATTGCTCTAGTAATAAAACTTTAGTGAGAAAAATCTATGAGGATGATTAGGACAGTTTGCACCACTCAGAGTTATATGCCATTCAGTTGTGCAATTTTTCATGCTTAGGTTATATTTGCAGATGAGACACTACTATAGATATGTTTATTATACAGAGAGATTAAAAATAGAAGCTTGAACTCTAGGAAAATAAAGTTGGAAATCTGTCAAGGTATCCTCCAAATCCAAGAGACAGCCAGAATTCAGATACAATAAATCAGGTCCAGGACTCATTGCCTTAGTATCTCATCTTATACCATTCTGTACCTATTTGGCAGCCTACTGATCTGAATCACATTTTGTACTTCAGGTTTCCCTATTCATGAAGGAATGGTGGAGGTCTGCATTGGAAAAGGAGAGCATTTTGGATGGTTCATGTAGTATTCAAACTGCTTTTCCTGATGTGGATTGCCTATTTTTAGCAAAAAACTAAGGTATCTGATCTGAATCTAAATGTTTGTGGCATTAAACATTGTTTCTTTATAGATTATTGTGTAATAACAATTTAGATCTAAAAAAAATATTCCTCTGTATTTATAGACTTGGAAAGGTTCTTCTATGGAAAAATCAAAGTTGACATCTAAATTATAATATCATCCAAGGGTGTTTTAGAAAAGCAAATGCTGATAACTGGCTTTGTTCTTCACTGTCATGTTCACTTTTCCTCTTCTCTGCTTTGCTTTAGATGCTAAAATCTTTGGCTGGTTCCCACCTGCCAGAAATGCACCTGGAGATCTGAGATTATTGCTGAATATTTTCCAGGGCAGGTACTCAAAAGAAAGACAAATCTGAATGGTCTTTAACCTTTCTAAAGTATACTTATCCTTTGTATTTCTCTGCTAATCTGTGAAAAAGGCTTTTGAATTTTGGAGCTTTTAAACTTTCATTTGCTTGCAATTCTGCATCAGGTTTTAAAGTGTTTTAGAGCAATTTTCAGTTGAAGAAAAACATTATATCTAAGACTTCAAATACATACATTCTTGCAGTGAAAAATGAGATTAAAGATACTATTTTGGTCTCTAATCTCATTTTCTTAATTTTCCAGATAAAATGGTATTAGCTTCTTTATGTATAGCTGACTCACCAAAGCAGCAGCACTTCTGTGATCATATTTTAAATGATCAGCAGTCTATTTTCATTAATTTGTCAAAAATTAAAGATGTGGAAAAAACCCTGAGGGATATTTGCCATAACTGCAAAGGTTTTTGCTTTAAATAATGAATGCTTTTTTATGACTCATAGCTGGGACAAATGGCCAGAGGAACTGAGTTTTCATTTATTTTTTTTTTTCTCAGAGAACTTAATTAAAAAATGCTAAATGTTGCTAACACACAAATTGATATCAGTGGTAACAAAGCAGTTAAATGCCAGCCAAAGCCAGGTATTGCTTCTTGTCTGACTGCTGAAGATGTGACAGTGTCCCTCTTCTCCAGCCATGGTCTGGGGTGTGGATGGGCTGTAGGGTCAGGGCAAGTTACCTGCACCTGATACATAGTGATCTGCTCAGCAATTTCACTTCCGATTTCTTCTGAAAGGTATATACAAAATGTGTGTGGTGGCCTGCAACACTTTTTGAAGGGTTCCAATGATCCTAAAAGTTTTGTTTTCAGGACATGATAATTTTCAAAGACTTTAATCTGATGTGTTTCTTTTCATAAAATTCAAGGTGACGGGGATTTTTTTTCCAATTTAAAGGGATCTGTTGATGTTACCTGGTGAATCTTTCCTTCTGGGTGCCTCACATCTTTGCTTATTAAACATGGAAGTGGTCAGACGGTTAGACTACATGATTGTTGTAGGTCCCTTCCAACTGAACCATTCTATTCTAATGTATATCAAGATTTTTCTTGGCAAGTAAAAAGCTAGCTCTGTAGAGTCAGCATTTATTCTTACTTTTATACATATTTTGTCTTTTCAATCACTGTAACAGAGAGTTAGTAAAATAAATCATTGCTGGTTTAAAGCCAACATACGTGTTTTAAAGAGTTAAATTTTAGAACAAGTGGAAAGCACAGCTTTGCAACTGTTCTGTTACTTGTGACGACCTCTGAAATGGAAAATATTAAGCTTGACTGTGTAGGTATAGCTCACGTTGGTAAGTGTTTACAGAGTCAGGGATGAGTTGACCATATTTTTTTTTTATTTTATGGATTCACCCCATTCTCCCAGAAGAGCACTGCAGATAATTGCTCTATAAGATCAATTACAGACGGATTCACCACACAGGTCAGGGTCTTCTCTTATCTTAGAGAACCAGAATGTATATTGTATTGCAAACCAAATAGTCCGTAGATACCAAGTATTGACTCTGAATAAATGTTAATCTCTTATAACTGAAGTTTATATCCACAAAATAAACAGTTGCATCTATAAGGTCAACATATTACAAAAATGACCACTGTTCTTACTATCATGAATGCTAAGTTTTTAATAAAGCCCTCAATTCCTTCTGTGTTCTACTCTTTACTTAACATAATTACTTACTTAACTTTCAGCATAAACTCTGGGGATCAGATACTACCTTTAGTACTGTGACTGTACAATAAGGCACGATGGATTGTTTCACATACTGTGAAAAAACCCAGAAATGTTGCATAAAATGTCATTAAGCCCATGGAAATGGTGCAAGCTGTATTTTGCTGTGTTAGTGAGGATGATCATAGTCTCACAGTAATCTACAAGCAAGGTGTGATATAGGGCAAATTTTATCATGTTACTGTAAGATAAATGAGAGTTCTGAATAAAATAGTAAACTGACTTGTAAATGAGAAATGGTTTTGATGTCTGTTTGCAAATTGAACACCCTTCTTGCAAGAGAAGCCTTCAACCTCCATAGTGGTCCACCATCTCCTGGTGTAAATTCCTCATTCTTCTTACACTGAGATGTAAAAGGAACTGCCAGTGTTGCCTTGCTCTGTGCCTGGCTTCTGCTGAGGATCAGAATAGCTTGACTCTATACAGCATGAAAATGAAGCTGAGTCAAAGACAGAAGCTCCTCATTTCACATGAAACAAGGCTGAGCAGATGATTCCAAGGCCAGTTGCTAGCATGGTTTTTTAAGCTGCCTGGGAGCTGCATGCATTTTATGTTACTTACCTTGTTTTCTTCTTTTTTTTTCTCTCCTGCCTAGAAGTTAATCTGCCCACTGTTGCCATTTTCCAGAAAATAAAAGAACAGCTCTTTTCCAGCCGAAGGCAGATGCAGAGTTAATAATGCAGATAAGATGGTGACAGTCGCTGAGATGTTTTATTCAGAAACTAAATATGTCATACTGCTCTGGCTGACCAAGACCTGAGGATCAGCCCTGCTTGACATCTTGGTTATCTGTCTCACCATTTTTCCCCATCCTCTCTGCTTGTTGTGAGCCTATATTGCTTCATGGATCAGCTAAGCAATCAGAGAAGTTCAACTATGTGGACGCGCCACTACAACTATGGAACGGGGGAAACCAAGTGCCTTGTGTGCTGAAATTGTGACATTTACTTCTCACTCCTATATATTGCCCTTTTGTTGTTAGGCTGATCAGCACCAGGTTAGAATGAGTTGAAGAATACCGAAATATTGTAAAATTCAAGGACAATTTCTAATGTGTTGATTTTGGCTTCAGAGGCATAATCTCAGTGGATCTTTCTGGTAATCATGAGAGGCAGTTTGAGTAAAGTTGGCAGGAAATCAATTCTGAAGTAAGCAGAAGAGGAGCAGAAGAAATCACAGAGTAATTGCATGAGGACCAAAAGATATACAAATGTGGAATCATTTGTAAAGCAACTGGTGCAATGCCAGGGATAAATGCAAGGCAAGATGGGTCATAAAAAAGATTATTACTTTCTAATCTATTTCTAACACCTTACTCACTGCAACAATATTAACAGAAGGAACTAAGCAAGTATTTTTCTTGGTTTTCATTGTTTCACATACTGGTTTTTCAGCTATAGGTTATTCCTCTTAATCTCTTTCTTTCTTTCATTCATGTCTTGTTTTCTGTTTCATTTTATTTCCTTTGAGTCAAGCTTTGACAGACAAAATGAATAAGCAACTTCCATCAGTCTTCTTGGATTTGCCTAGCACGCAGCAAGGAGCTATTCTGAATTTCAGCAACATTACTGTCAATTTCTGCATGGGGCTGGATCCTGCCCTACACTTTGCAGCTTTCAGAGCCTACAATCCACAGTTTAAAAGAGCCTATGATCCACTGTTTAAAAAAAGTGCTGCAGCTATGGTAACACTGTGGACATGAGACCTGCCTGTTTCTGTGTCTTATTCACAGATTATCAACAATATCTTTTTATAGCTGTCTATACGTCTTTCACACGCATGATACCATGGGACTTGCTGAAGCATTGATCAGTAGACATAATCATCTAGGAGTATCCTAAAGCGTAACTAAGGAAGCTTTCATGAAAGTCATGACTGTTAAGGTATAGTCCATGTAAGAATGTGCTAGTGGGGTTGGGAAAATGGTATGAGGTATAAAATCCTGTGAAAACGGTGTAGAAGATATACTCAGTGAATGGCCTCTGACAAGGATGGGATATGAACATCTGTATCAGAATATGTATTCATCTGTTAACATGTTGTTGAAACAAATGTGTTAGGTCCTGTGTTGCACACTAGGCTCTCACCAAGCTGAGTCTGTGGTCATGCTTCTTGAGAGGACGTTAGTTCTGGAAATTCTGGAGAGCAGATATAAAACCACAGAATCATAGAATGGTTTGGATCGGAAGGGACCATAAAGATAATCTAGTTCCCAACCCCCCTGCCATGGGCAGGGACAGCTTCCACTAGACCAGGTTGCCCAAAGTCCCATCCAACCTGGCCTTGAACTCTTCCAGGGAAGGGGCATCCACAGCTTCTCTGTGCAGCCTGTTCCAGTGCCTCACAACCTTGAGGTCTTTGGGGTCACTGTGCTGTCAATATATGTTTGCTATTAGATGATGGCAGCAGCAATGACGACAATAGATTTGTGCTTCATCTATATATAAATTTATAAGGAACTTCTGAGAGCCAAAAAAGGCCAGAAAATTGCTGCAGAAAATACACAACACACTGCAAATTTGATTCCAGGTATGATTTTTGTAAAGGTTTTCCCTTGAAAGCTTGGGAAAATATGGAAAATAATGTTCAAAGTCTGTGTTCTTTCGTAACCAATATTACATAAATATAATACATAAACCTGAGTGATTAATGAAGGTCGTATTATTGCTATGGGGATGGCTAATAAATTCTGTGCTGGTTTCTTTTCACAGATCTACCACAACTGAAGTTAATGGCAGTAATTATACCACTCCCCAGTTCTTGACAACTGATGCAAGTAACACTTTCTTCATTAAACCCTAACATTGCCATTACCAGCTGGCATGTGGATCACCCTGTGTCAATGGAGGAAAGTCAAACAGGGAAAAAATGAAGCAAAGGACTAGGGAAGCCTATCCTCTAGGAGACAGAGGATCAAGAGGAAAGTTGTGGATGGTTAAAAATGACAAGCTTATGGTATGATAGCATCTGTGTGCAGACCTATGTTACAGTAGCGTTTCTAGTGGCTATAATGCTCTGGATAAAGACTCACCCTTGACATCTCTATGCATGCATAATGTTCATAGCTCCTGATGGGATATCACAGAGAAAAGTAAAATCTGGCCAGGCCAGCCTGGGAAATGCAGTTACTCCAGCTCAGCACTGCAGTCTGTTGAGCCAGCCCACAGACAGGGAAAATTGCAGATCTCGGCTTGAAGTGGAAGGAAAATAGCAGGTATGACACAAGGCAAGATGGAGAGACAGTAGGAGGGTTCAGCGGGAGAGCTTGCCAGTCCTCTTGACAGACCAATTTTGCCAGTGTCTTCTATTCTTCCATTTTCTGTCTATATCTATTTAAATATCTGAATGTCTTTAGCTTATTCATTTCCCAGAAGGATCTAGCCATTCTGATAAAGAGATTCCTGTCCCAATTTCTGCCAGGTCTCACTTAATTTTCTTTCACAGAATGAAAATCAAGTTTTAACTGAAAACATCTCTCAGGGTCTTGCTAGTCAGAACACGAAGTTTGGCAGAATGGGAAAAAGTCTGGGGCTTATTAGTTTAGTAGGTGTCATTGGAAATACGTTTAGAAACAGAAATTCAGATGAGACAATCTTGTACCATACCTCTCACTTTAAACTTCACTTTGAATTGCAAACACTAGTAGCAACGTGTATGTGCTACTTCCAATTCAAATACAGTATCCTATGCATGAAGAAATATGAAATACCTAAATGTTTCTGTAAGCAACAAACAACTTGTGTGCAAACTACATTTCTGATTTGCTCAGGAAAAAAAATGATAGAAAGAACGCTGAATCTTTGTTATGAAAGTCTTGAAAATAAATTACATGAGATTTTTGTAAACTTTTAAGTAAGAAACAATGCAACATCAAAACAAAAAATAGTTTGTCTAATGCATAAATGCAAAGTCACTCTGAAAAGCGTATATAGTCTCAGTAAATTTATTTTAGAAAAACAAAATCAAATTATTTTAGAAATGGTAAGAATATGTTAAAAACATAGTCATGTATAAAATTTTAGTGAGCCTACAAATAAATGTTGTTTAACAATAACCTTCATATCTGATAACCCTTAAAACATTCCATTCAAGAATCTCAACACTTGTATGTTCGTGGATTTAACAAGTCCATTTTATTTGCTACCCTAAATTATCATATGAAGTAGTTGATGCTCAAAGAGGCCATGGCCACAAGTTGTTCTTGCTTGTCTTGGATGACGTTATTTACTATGTTCAGGACTACGTAAGATGCTGTCTGTGCTCAAAAATATACTCACTTGGATAATTTACTAATAAGATTGGTTTGCTCACAGGAATGCCTTTGCAGTGTTACATCACCAACTGCTGATCACAGTAGGAGGAGAATTTGATCTTTATTATGCTCGAGGTCACATACAAAGTACATGGAAGATTCAGGCATGAAGGTGTTAGCGTGAGGTTTTAGTTCCCCGTTAGGCACATCAAGTTGCAGTACAGCTGATATTGCAGTAGCATTAAAAGCCTGAGCTATGTTGTAAGCTCAAAGTGAGTGACAGGCCTGGGATGTATCTAACGCTGAAATCTACATTAAAAGAATAATTCATTCCTTAAATTAATGAGTCCTCTGTGATATTGATGTGAGGCCTCTAGGCACCAGCAATGATGAGAATATAAATTTGCTTTATAGGGGGGGATCCTTTAATCCTCTCTCAGTGTTTATAGAAAAGATGTGAAAGCTATTAGTGCAAAGTAAAACAGCTAACTGAAAACATGCCATGAAAAGAAACACAAGAATTTAAAAGCAATTGTGACAACTGCATTAGTAAAGATTATATTTTCCATGGAAAGGAATTGGTGTCAATCAAGTTGACTTGCCACTATAACAGATATGTAGGGCACCCCATCCACCAAAGGACAGTGTCTTTTATTATTCAGGACCTATAGTAAGGCATAGCATAATACATCTTATTTTAGGGCAGTAAAGGATGCTCCAGTCCCATCCTTTCATCTCCCACTTTAGGTAATATTCTACTTCATGTGATAAAGAGACATTGATTATGGTATGCATGTTAATTAACCAAACGGAAAAAGAACTTACTGTACTCACAGCACAGCTAAGTACAGATAAAGGCAGATTTGTTAGCTCTCTGATCTTCTATATGGATAGATGTTCCACAGCATTTATTCAGCCCATAGAAGTCTTTGCTGTTTATGCTGTATTCGTGCTGTTTTGTTTGCTTCATTTCACTTTAATCTATCCCAGATGAAGAAGAGATGTAAATAACAGACCCAGTGTCAGGAAAGCACTGAAAGCAAGCAGGCTGTGACAGCATGCTCCGCGGAGCCACTGCATTCACCTCCACTCAGGTATGACATAAATATTGTACGGTATAGTGAAAGTGGGAGAGTGACCAGCAGCCTCCCACCATACCCACAGGGCTGTAACATGGCCCATGGGGTCTGTGCTAAGAGTGCTGAATGCCTTTGTGTCTTTAACAAATACTAAATTAAAAATCACTGACAGCAAAGAGTAAGGCGCAGCTCCTGCCACCAGCTAGAGAAATACTCCAGACACATGGTGATTCCATGCATAAACCCCTGGCTAATCTGGGGCAAGGAGGGAGGCAGGAGGTGGAGGGCAGAAGGAGGGGAAAATCTGAGTCTAGGTAGCACTTGCCCCCACCAGAGAGGCAACAGAGTGAAGCCACTGGACAGAGAGGGATGGCTGCTTTCTTGTGGAAGAGAGTGAAAGTTACACTCAACATCTTCTGGGAAGCAGGGAGGCTCATGCATGAGCAAGGATCGCCAATCCTTCTCTGGCCAGCCCCAAACCCCTCTTGGACCTCGCTGGCTATTCCCAGCCTCCCCCGAGCCTCCCCAGCCCATGAGGCTCTGTCATTTCACAGCCCCCTGCCCCAGCTCTCCTTCAGAACCTGTTCAGCTGCCTCTGCAGAACTGCATCTTGCCTCCAGTCCTGGAGGTGCCCCTGACAACCTGTGATGTATGGAGGCTTTGAGCAGTGTGAGAGAGAATGCAATAGGTATAAAAAACCTGAAAGTCAGACAACATATCTGTTTTCACAATAATTAACAGGTAGATTTAAAGGGATTTAGTGGGCTATGCTTTAAACATTGTAATATCAGGAATGAAACATTGAAAGTGAGCATGGGCTTGATAACTTCCTGCTGTTCTCTCAGACAGTATTTGAAAAAACATGCAATGAATTATATTGTCTGACTTGCGGCTTATGGACATAGTTATTCCTGTTTAATTTAAATGAAAGATCAGATGTGTATTTAGCTGCAGAAGCTGGAAAAAGTAAAAATATCTTGAATGTGCCATACATCTGTGTGCTTTATAAAAATGCATAGGTACACAAACATCCTTTATTAGTTTGGTTTTATCAGATAAATGGTCCAAATGCCTTTTTTTTTTTTTGTCAAAGCAAATGTTTTCCAAGTAGTATTTATCAAATAGCCTCACTGTATGGCAGGAAAGCTCTTCATGTTCCTCAGTATTTTCTATTCTGAGAAATCAGTTACATCAAAATTACAACACTGTTACAGGAGCAGGCTATAAACTGGGGTTGAACAGAGTACAAAATGACTAGGATATTGGATCTGGCATGACTGTGTCTGCTTTGAATTAAGCCATAGATTTCCAGCATGATTTTTGGCAAGCAAGGGTGCCCTGGTTTTGGGACAGACTTAGTTTTCTTTCTGGTAGCTGGTGTAGTGCCATGTTTTGGATTTTGGGTGAAAACAGTGTTGATAACATACTGAGGCTTTTAGTTGTGGCTAGGCAGTCAAGGATTTTTCAGATTCTTATGCTGGCCTAGACTGACAAGTGAAAAGGTTGCTGGGAGGGGATACAGCTATGACAGCTGACCCAAACTGGCCAAAGGGGTATTCTCTTCCATATGCCTTCATGCTCAATATATAAGCTGGGAGAGTTGGCCAGGGGAGAGTGATCTTTGCTCGGAGTCAGGCTGGGTACTGTTCATCAGGTGGTAAGCAATTGCATTTGCGCATCACTTGTTTTTCATATGTATTATTATTACTATTGTTATTATTATCACTTCCTTTTCTTTTTCATTAAACTGTTTTTGTCTCAACTCATGAGTTCTTACTTTTTCCCATTCTCCTCCCTATCCCACAGAGCAGTGGGGAGGGAGGCAGGGAGGGAGGGAGGGAAGGAGGGAGGGGGGGAGGG
>Ga0065711_1034910_pt1 | contig 23065 bp, 19 predicted proteins | sample Hoacrofraction12_FD_59098 | JGI IMG/M metagenome (GOLD analysis project Ga0065711, IMG submission 59098) | Hoatzin crop microbial communities from Cojedes, Venezuela - Epithelial fraction 12 v2 (version 2) | ecosystem: Host-associated > Birds > Digestive system > Esophagus > Crop | place...
ATAAAAAAAAAAAAAAAAAAAAAAATCAGTCTGACCAGATGAAGTTGGCAAAGACATGAGCTATTGAAGTCAGGAAAGTGTGGCATAAGCTTAATTAGAGCAGTACGCAAACCTGCCTATCCCCAGAGATCAGCTCGGGGCCCTGCTGTGCTAGGAGCCGTACAAACCTACACAGCACGACCACCCCCAAACACAAAACCTCACTGCTGTTGTTGCCAAAAATGACTAGATCATTTTTCACTATACTGGGTATACAGTTTCATTACTCTAATTACAAGGCATTAATTCCTAATTGCTCCACTAATTTCTGTATTTGAAAAGGAAGAAGGATGTAAAGGATGTTTACCGCACCCCACATGCCGCTGACCTTAAGCCTTGATGTCTGAAGATGAAAGCAAGGAGGAAGGAAAAGTTCATTTTGCCTTCAAAGGCAGAGCTTTATGTTTGTATCACAGACCTACAAGCAGAGCAGGACAGAAAATCTCCTTGAAGCTTCATGACATCGCAGAGACAGTACAAAGTTTTGCCAGGAAAAAGCAATGTTTTTGTAAAAGAAAACTAAACTCTGTAATTTGTGGAAGTTAGGACTTCCAGTTAAAGTATGATAAATTTTGGGGAACAAGTTTAATGCGTTTCCTTTGGCTGGATGAATAAAATAAACTAGCCTAAGTACAACGTCCTGATCAGTTTGATGAGGGAGGACATCTCTGCCCCCCAGCTCGCGGTGGAACAAGCGGAATCCAGCTCGCCCTCCTGTTGGGGGCTTGTCCTGGAGCAGCAAAGGGCCACCCAGAGGGCTGGGGACAGGGACATGGAGAAGACATTCGCCAAGCTTGGAGGTGGGATGAAGCAAGGACTGATGGAGGTGCTTGTCTCCTCTGCACCAGCTTCACCACTCCCATCCCTTCCTTTCCAGGGTGCTGATTTCACGCTAATTCAGAGAGAAACAAAAGATGGCAGAGCAGGAGAGAGAGAAAAATCTCCATCTGCAGCCCTCTCTGTCCCGCACGGGTCCTGGGGAGGAGGGGTTGGAGAGGCAGAAAGTGCTGCAGCTTACCCCAAGCCTCCCCAGAGGTTGTCAAAGGTCAAATTTTCTCAAATTTTCACCATGTTGTCCGGACTCTGCTCACTCCTGCCCACAGGCTTCTTCCCAGCTAGCTCACCGCCATGCCCCCTGCTCTACGTAGTAAATCAAGAGGGGGACAGATTTTAGAAAGACGTGGGGTGATGGGCAGAGAGGGGACTTGGTGATCAGACGGGGACAAGCAACAAAGCCCCATACCCAAACCTCCCGCCTTCTGCCCCGTCTGTGTCATCGCTCTCATGCCGTCCCTGCAGCACTTAAGCACCGCTTTAGACCCACGCTTCGGTCCAACACGGTGCGGAAGCGAGCTTTATTTCCCCACGCAGGGGATTTAAGGCACGGGTTCAAGTCTCCCTCACCCCGCCAGACCCCATGCATCGGCAGGCGAGGAAAGCCCAGCCCTCCTCTTCCTCCCCATCCACCCTCCGCAAGGCTCGGGGGAGAAGCCCCCCAACCCAGCCCTACCTGCAGACCCTCCTCGGCTGCGCCTTCCCCCCAGACACCGACGATCCTGGCCGTTCTATCCCTGGGGCTGGCAGAGGCGATGTCCGAGCTTCCCCTCCCAGGCAGCGAGGACGGCTGTGGGCCAGGCTGAGCTCTTACCTGCCGGGCCCGACCCAGAGGGCCGGCTCCTGGAAGCCGAGCCTTGTTTTGAGGAGGAGACTTGGGTGTGTTTTGCCCTTCAGGGGAATCAAACAGGTTTCTCCGTTCAGTCGGTGCGGTCTCCCCTCCCTGTGAGCTCTCTGCATTCCTCGCATTCTCCAGCGAAGGCCGGGCTCCCCAGCCCCCCTGCCATGGGTGGGAGAGGGGAGAGCAGCCCCCCAGCTCCCACCCCACCGAATTTCTTCCCCCGCCGAGCCCTGCCAGGCAGGCTTGCCCCCCAGGAAGGAGGAGCAGGCACCCCGCTGCTGCTCGGGCACCGGCGAGCCCTCGAGTCCGAGAGCCGCTGACAGCGGTGGTACCCAGCTAGCATCAGGGACTGGCACCGTAATTAGCCCTCAGCAGCGATTGTCTAGTTCCAATTAATTAAATGAGGTACCCAGGTGTGGTTATCGCTATTCACTGCAGAGGAAATTGCTCTCATCTTCCTCAGTTTATTTCCCCTTCTAATTGCTGTGGTCACCACAAGCTCCCCGAGGCCCAGCTCTAGCGAGTCTCCGCACGGATGCAGCAGGACCCTTGGACACGCTGTTTCCCAGTTTCTAAAGACCGGTGGTTGGGGACGTGAGTTTAGAGCACTCATGGGGAGTTAGGGCTTCAGCCCGGGACTACCACAGGTTGGTAAGAAGGTGGCGAGGAAGCCCCAACCAGGCATCTGTCAGGACCTCTCCCCACCAGCACACGCGTTCCCCTGCCCCTAGGAACCCCTCAGCAGCGATGCCGAGTCCGTAGCCGATGAGCTGCTGGAGGGAAGCACTCCTGCGCTCTCCCCCCAGCTCTGTGATGGAGCTGCTGTAGGATGGTGGGCAAACCACCCGTGGGCTGGGCCGCGCTGCAAGAGGGCTAATAACCCATCCCCAGCTCCCAGCAGCAAACGAAGGTAACACCTGCACAGCCCCGATGCCAGCGGTGTTGCTCCAGTCCCAGATCTTTCTCTCTGATCTACTCACGCTGCAACACCAGCGGCAGTGCAGGCTCAGCTCAGCTTTCTTCCCCAGAGCCTGCTGGTGATCCTAGCTGAGATAAGCACAGCAGAGAAGGCTTCACAGAGCCCCACCCCGAGCTCCGAGCAGGCAGAGGGGTGTCCAGCACAGGAAAACTGGAACTGTTTGAAGTGGGCTGTTCAAAACGCAGCCCAGACCCTACCTCAGTAAAGCATCTTCTGGTTCAGGGCTCCAGCTGACAGCGCAGCTTTATTTTCAGTAACCCCTGAGTCATCCCATCGTTTGCTGAAGGTTCGTTCAGGTTCTTTCCTGCAGTAACAGTGACTAACAGCCTGGCCAGCCTCTCGGGTACAACAGCTCCTCTGCCAAGCGAGCAGAAGGGACAACCAAGGGTCTAAGGACTACACTTTTTTTCCAGTCTGAACACACTGTTCCACAATAAATGTTAAAAAAAAAAAAACCAACCCAAAAAGCACCTAGCACGAGCACCTTAAACACCAGAGAAATGGAAAAGGAGATCCTAAAACAACAGAGACAGAAGCTGAGTGTTGTTTTCCTAGATGCAGACAACTATTTTGTTGAACTGGCACAGATGCTGGCTAAAACATTAGTTGTCTATCAGCCTTGCTCCCTTCCTCAGAAGGAACACAGCAAAGAATTGCTTTTCTAATTAACTAAGATGAGATAGGTGCAGTATTAAGTAACATTTTTTTATTAGCTTGAAAACACAGGTCCAAGCATATGTACAAAACATCCAAAGACAGGACAAAGCCAGGGGTGTGGTGGCAAGGTAGAACAGCAGAGAATGTATTTCCGAGCTGGCAGCTCCATCACAACAACCCGGGCGCGCAAGCTGTTGGTGAACAACACGCTGCACAGCACGTAGCCTAGTGAGGCACAGAGAAATGCCACGCGAGACGCTGCTCCTCCACAGCCTGAACTGCCATGCAAGCCCTGTCAAACTTGACTCTCTAAAGCCTCCTCAATCTTCAGCCTCCATGTTCACCCTCCACATGCCACCCAAAGCCCCGCTGGTCCAGCACTGACCTGACACAGCCTTCCTCCATTTCAGGAGTCAGCTCCCTTGCTACCACAGCCTGAAATCCACATCGGTCCCACACTGGGTTCTCCACGCTGTGCTAGTCCTGCAGCAACGCTCCTGAGAGAAGGGACCAAAGGAGGGGGCCTACAGTAAGGATGGAGAGGGACTTTTCACAAGGGGGTGCAGTGATAGGACAAGGGGGAATGGCTCTAATAAAAGAGGGAAGATTTAGATTAGATATTAGGAAGAAATTCTTCCCCATGAGGGTGGTGAAGCCCTGGCTCAGGCTGCCCAGAGAAGCTGTGGCTGCCCCCTCCCTGGCAGGGTTCAAGGCCAGGTTGGATGGAGCTGTGAGTAACCTGGGCTGGTGGGAGATGTCCCTGCTCATGGCAGGAGGGTTGGAACCAGATGAGCTTTAAGGTCCCTTCCAACCCTTACCACACTATGATTCTATGATTCTAATTTAGCCATGGCTTTCTGCTGCAAACACGACCTATGTAGTTCCAGCTGCTGGCTAACACAGTTGTGAGGTGTAAGGCTGTTGCACAGCAGCACCTGTTGAGCGAAGGAGAGCAGCGGCCTGCTCACTGCTGTGCATCACACTGGCCATGTGCCACTCCTTGGGAGTAAAGCAAGAGGAGAGCTAAGGCTTGTCTGGGAAAGCCAAGGGAGAACTAAGATACTGCTGCAACTGCCACACATGGACAGCTGCCACTGGAATAAAAGGGACTTCATTCTGCTATACCTGCTCCCTCTTTCAGCTAGTTTCCCATGTAAATTGGGTACAGTTTCACTTGATTTCAGAAGCCATGATTCGCTTGTGAACTGCAGTCCTGGGGAGGGGCAGCACCACACCACTCCTGCTTCCCCTGTGTCCACGGTCCCTGCAGTGCCGAGGCACCCACAGCTCCTGCCAGCGCATTGCTCCACTGCGGCAACGCCTGCGCTTCCAAGCTGGTACCTTCTATGAAAGGTGCCGGCCCACCGTTGCCATTAAACCCGAGACCTACCCAGCAGCCCCAGTTGTTTCTCTCCCATCTGTCTTGAAGCAGTGTAGCCCTTCACTTCAGGGGGTCGCTTTCATTTGCGGTAATGTAACTGCAAGGAGAAGCAAGCTCATGTGTTTCAGAGACTCGAGGTCTGCACAGGGGGATCACCAACGGCAACAACACGTCCCTAAAACACTGCACCCTCGTCACCATTTAGCACGTAGCTGCCAAACACCACTGTCTGCGGAAAGAGTAAAGCAGGGAAGCTCTTCTAGCCATGGCTGCTTCTAAACAGGAGCGGAGAAGTGGATGCTCCAAGGACAGCGTGAACTCATGGCCCTCTCAGGGAGTGGGTTTCCCAATTAACAGCAAGAGAGAGAGAGCACTTTAAAAAGTCTGGAAAGAAGGAATTCTCGAGAACAGTCATCTTCCAGGACTGGCAGAACAGAAAAAGAGACCTTCTGTATTTCTCACATGGACTAGGACAACACCAGAGCATCAGAGGCATTAGATACCACAGGAAAAGTAGTATATATGTATATACATGTTAGTATAGAAGTATACTAATGTAAACCACACCTTTGTCTTTTATTTCCCATTAAGGAGAGTAGGATAGGAACACACTTTTTTCCTTGTCTTTCTTCCCCTGTAGCAAAGGTTTTGTATACTCTTTGTTCAGCTCAAAATAACCACGGCCAGCCACGCAGACAGCTTACCTCGAATTGGAGATTTCCAGGGCTGTCATGTCGCCGCAGTTCACAGCACTCCCCTACTGCAAACCAAACTCTGCAAGCACATCTACGCTGGCTCAGCAGCTTGAACAGTGAGGGACAATCAGTCCCACACAAGTCTTTGTGGTTTTATCCCAATTAAGCTCTTAGATAAACCACCCTTTCCGAAGTATAGCTGGATGTCACTCACACCAGTAGGCACAGAAACCCTGATGGGTGTTTTTCTTCCTCATAATTACAGAAGCGTATTCCGTTTCTAATGACATGGCATTTCAAAATCACTGCAGTGGCCAGAGGCAGAAGTTTTTTCACCAGCAAGCGGCAGGCCTGCGTGACATCGGGCAGAGCACCACGCCACAGGGCCGCCGATACGCAGCACCGCCGGGTCCCTCCAGACCAGAGGCTAAAGGGCCGCCCGGTAAGTCTGCAGGAAAAGACAATTTACGTCCCTTTGGGCACTTAACTGAGACAATCAGAGCAGGAGCATCATCTCTCTAGCTTCTAGAAGAGGCTGAGGGATAGAAACTCCAGATTTATGTTAGGAATCCATTCATTACGCAGTGTGTGTGTGTGTAGGGGGAGCAAAACTGGGTCTCTTTGCTAGTACATACAGCAACAACTGCAGTCCGATACTACTTTGAAGGCAGCAAAACTATAACCCTTACCACTGCACGAAGAGCAGCTTTTCCTGGCTAGCAGCTACAGGTTCAACACTGACAAATTCATGATGCTTCAGGAGAAAGCCACCAAATTCAGTCTCACTGGCAAGACCAGCCTTGTCTGGAAACGGCACAGTTAACCTGCACACCTCTGGAGCAAACCCTGCATGTGCTGAAGTCAACAACAAGAAGTCCCTTAACTTTGTCAGTCCAGGAGCAGAATCCAAGAGGAGCATTTTTTCCTCCATACCAGGTTAAAACAAAGAGGGTCTGGCTTGCAACTCTCCCCACCCTGCTGCAGATCTGGACTCCTTCCCCCGGCCAGGAGCCAAAGGAGCAGCTAAGGCTGGCATCCAGACACGCCAGGGAAGCCAGCCCAGCCCAAAGCGGGAGGAACGTCCCATCGCTCTGTTCCAACAACACAACCTCCTCCAGGGACACACACACACGCTCCTGCAGCAGGGGAGGAGGGATGGGCAGGTCAGAAGACCTGCCATTTCCCCATCTCCAGTTAGGAAATGTAATTTTTCTGTAAAAGCTGTAGGTGAATTTCAGCCTGGAGTTCCTGACTTTACCAGGAAATGGATTCTTCCTGAAACTCCTTTATGAGAAAAGCACAAGCACCTCTCAAAGATGTTTCACAGTTAGCACTGGTTGATGCTTGTTTCACTGCTGTTTATCTGCCTCATATTCTTAGTGCACTGCAAAGCAGATCATTTGGGATCAGCGAGACATGAGAATTACATCACACAAGGAAGCTGCAGCCACAGAAACCACTCACAGGCCGGAGAGAATGCCTAACAGCAAAAGATTTAAAGGACTCGCACTGCTTAGTTAAAAAAAATTTAAAACAATTTAAAAAAAGAAACAGAAGTGATCTGACCACAGTGTAAGAGAGCTATCCAGGAGAGAACGTGGCACACATGAAGGGCACTTGCATCCAAGCAATGAAAACAGAAAAATTGAGGACTGAGCTGCAAACTAGCCACTTTCCAACAAGAGTTTTGCCTTCGGTGGTGGGCTGGTTTGGGGTTTTTTTGGAAGAGCAATAGGCATTAAACGCTGCCAGTGCTCCAAAACATCAACAGGTGAGCTCTCAGTTTTGTGAAGCCCCGAAGCTGTCCCCGAGGGGCCCCTTAGCCAAACCCCAGCAGACGAGCCATACACAGATATCGTAGAATCAGAGAATGGTAAGGGTTGGAAGGTACCTTAAAGATCATCATCATCACAGGTAGGCACAGGAGAGCTCACAGCTAGCAGCGTATGTCAGGCTAGCAGGTCTGGCAGGCTGCGAACTCCAGGCATGCCTATACTGTAGTCTCTTCTTGCGAGGGTAAATCAGCTTGCTCTAAAGCTCTCTTCTGCCATGGGCACACTGCTACCACTTCCAGAAACAGCCAGTTTAAAACCAGTTTGCGTAACTCTACGTTCTTTTCCAGAGGTGCACACCTTTAGGAACAGTCATGTCTACGGGGTAGGAACCTGCTCAACTCTCAGAATCCAGGCAGCCAATTTTACAGGAAGGTGGTTGTACCGAGTAGCATAGCAATTCTTCTTGTTCCTGTGACAGCAGGGGACTTCAGCCCAGAGGCATGCAGCCTCCCTGACCAGCCCAGTCTGTATTCGAACAGTTAGCACAAGATATTCTTGAAAATTTTTAAGTATTTTCTAGTCATGAAATATTAGTCAACACTACTCCAGAGCACTGAACTCCATTGGAACATCTGCTGCGTTTTCGATAACACTTTCTCCTGTGTCACCACCTGGCCCCCATCCTTGCACAGAAGGTGGAAGGAAGGTGACTAACCCATCAATCCTTTGGGCCTTTGCCAACATGGCAGAAAACCGAAGCCTCAGTAGAGACTGAGCAGAGCTGTGGATGAGTAAAGGGTGTAAAACCACTACACCCATTTGTTACAAGGGAATCAAACTGGTTTTTCATGAGGTGTCATTACAAAGCACTGCCAAAACGCCAGACCTCACCTTCCTAATAGCAGGTAGCAGAATAGAATCTTATATCCTTGACTGCTTAGTGCTAGAATACAATAATCTCACCGTGGTCAGGAAGACACACCTGCACAGGAGGACAGGAGCTCTCAGTGCCGAGGCAAAACGGCCCTGTCAGCAAACGCAGGACAAAAGGGAGGCTGTGGCTAAGCGCAGCCTGATGGCTTTGCGAAGACAATAAAACAACATGTGCCATCTGGTAACAGGAACACCTCAAAGACGCTCTGTTGCAAGTCAGGAGATGCCTACTTATTTCTCATCACCAGCTCAGCAAGCTTCCTCTGGGCTCCGAGGCAAACAAGTTGCTTTCCTTCTCCCATAATAAGGATCAAGTTGCACCATCACTTGCATCTGTGGACCTGGCACTTTCCAAAGGCTTGCACAAGCATCAGCGAAACTTGGTAAACAATTCTCTCAAGGAGCAGAGTCCAGCCCACTGATGCCACGCTTGGCTCCGCAGTGCTAGAAGCTGCGGGAGCTCATACTAGGGCCTGGTGATCACTAGCATCAGCAGATTTCCAGAACGTAGGCAGGGATTTATTGAGTCAAAGGGTGGCCCTTTCAGTTTCACAAAATGCTGCATTTGAGCACTGTAATGCATCGTGGGTCCCTCTATTCGTACGTCATTGAAGATACTGAGCTTCCGCTGTGGTAACCACGCACTTGCTTGATGCAAGTGTTATCCTCCACCTGAAACCTCCTACATATCCACCTCAGGCTCGCCTTCAGTTTACCTCCGTGCCTTTTTGCTCACTGGGCATGCAAGATAATTTCTGACCTGCTTTTTCATCAATTGCTCCTCTTAACTGTTTGAAGTAATTAAAACCAAGCCACCCTTTTTCCTTTTTGGCACTGAGGTGTGTCTGGACAAGACCTTCCCCCAGGCCCTAAGGGCAAGACTAAGTTATCTCGTCATCTGTGCATAGGTGCCCTTTGCAACCCCCCTGTAAGAAGGGAAATCAGGTTCTTGGTTACCTTAACTCCACCTAGAAAAGCACTTTTACTCCTCTCTCTTTCCCTCCTTCTCTTTTCTCTAGGGTAAGCAGCAGAAGATATCTCCTTTATCTCTCCCACTGCTTGTCAAACCAAAAACAATCTGAGGTCAGCAAAATTAGGAGATGCAGCAAGAAAAAGCCAGGAAAGCAAAGTCAGAGAGATAAGAAGTTCGACAAGAGTGCTCTAGGAAAGTCTTTGAAGTCTTTAGCAGCTCCTGTTAAGCATTCCTAAGAACAGCAGATTGCAACTGTATTTGACCCCAGATATTCGGAAGGAAATTTTGATACTGGCAATTTGCTTTGTAGCCTCCTGTTTGCTTGCCTGCTGACACACACGCACACACACAAGATACAGGTTGCGAAGAGGTGGCAGGACAAATAAATCACAGCCAGCAAAGTACAGAAGGATCTCATCAGCTTGCCCAGCAGACACAAGCTGGGACTTACGCAGGTGCTTCTCAGGATGAGAAAAGAAGTTGAGAGGGGGAGGGTTGATCAGGGGTAGAAGGCTATCGATAAAGCAAGGTTCCTCCTCTCTGGTGGCCAGGGATACAAGCACAGCGATGTCAGGCTCCACCACAGCAACAATGCCCGTTTACTTGCTTTGGAAAACAGAAGCTAGTCAGTCTGCCAGAAGAAATGCTGGGAACCAAACTAATTATATAGGGAGTACCAAGTCAAACCAACTTCAGCATGATGCAACGCTTCTTTCCGTGCCCACCTCTGGGAAACTGCTCGCCCCCATACAAGCAACTGGTTTACCCTTCTTGCATTAACCAGACACGTGAGGGAAACCGTACTGCCTGCTGCTTTTTTCCAGCAGACTTGAGCTACCAGTGCCTCTTGTTTCGGTAGCACCTTCTGGTTGTTACCTTCACCTCTTACCTTGACAGTCCTCCAAAGGCACGGGGAGATGAGTAACCCTCCGCTGGAACTGTGTCCAAGCACCGACAGACAGCGTTTTTGGGAACGATTGAAGCTGCAAGGCAGATCTAGCTGGGGAAATGCCATCTAGAGGCCAAAACGTGCTTTTACCTAATTTTATTTTTGATTTAGGTAACCGTAGTGCTCGCTCCTGTCACTTCAGTACAATCCTGTTCTCCCACCACCTCCCTGTGTACAGGCAGCGTTATTCTCACACCACAGACGAGGAGCTGAAGTTCTCTGCTGTGCTGCCCCACAAGTCCCAAAAGCAGCACCACCCTTTCTGCGCAGCGCTGCACCTGAACTACAACACGCTGTCCCGCAGGGCTTTCTGCACCTACCAGCTCGGATTTAGCAGCTACCTCTACCGCATGTAGCAGAGGTGCGTCCGAATTGTCCATCTGCACAAAAGGCCATTCTTCTAGTAACAAGCTAGGAGTTTAGCGTCAGTCAACTATGCTACAAAAATCAGAAGTGGGCCCAGCTTTACGGAAAGGAGCAAGCAACAAACATATTCCAGGCCTTCCTCCCCCCTTAAAGCAGGTGAGATGCCTGGCCTTTTACAAAACCTTGAGAATAAAGCCATGTCTCTCAGCCAGGCGTGGTTTCACCATAGGAGTGTTCTGTTTGTATATCACAATTTTTTTTTTGTTTTATATGTATAAATATAGCTGGGGCACTGGTACACACTTATAGAAACAGTGAGGGAAAAAATGGTCTTTCCATTAACACTGAATTTGTGCCAGCACAGTGATGCATCACAATCTAACAGGCTGAGGCTAACACAGCTCCGGTCGTGGAAAGCAGCCTCTGTCTCCCACCAACGTGGGATGACACAAGCAGATTCCAGAAAACCTAGGAACCACAGAGGTCTTTTTTTTTTTTTTTTTTTAACAACATGCTGCTGAAGAATTGCACTCTAGAATTCAAGCTTTACCTATTTAACCCTATAGGCTAAAAAAAACCACCCCACAAACCCAACAAAAAAAAAACAAACCAAAAAAGCACCAAGAAAGGCCATGGTGGCTGACTGGTGCAAAGCAGAACTGTGTGAACTGGCCCAAGCAACTGGCTAGTATTTACTTCAAGCTCAAGCAAGGCAAAGGTTGGTGAAACTAGCTAGCTGTTAAAGCAGCAAATAAAAATTTCCAGGAAAAAAAGCACCCAACATAAAACCCTCCATAAAATAACCAGAAGTTAAAATAAAATTAATTTTTAAGCAGCATACCGAGCTCCTAGATGAGGTTAAGGCTCATTGAGTGAGGCACTTCTCATACTTCTGAAATCTGCAACATCAAAACTCCTGAGGAGCCAGGAACTGGCACAGAGGGAAGGTCCAACTCAAACCCTTCTTTTGAAAACAAAACAGGATCGAAGCACTTAGAAAGATTATAGGGTAAAGTACACTTAATAGAAATGTCAAACTAAACAGCTTGGTGAACACAGTATTTTGATAACCATTTTCTTGTGGAAAAGGTGTTTTTTTTCCCCCATGTACCAAGTGGTCAAAGCAACAGAAAAATCACTGTTACCAGCAATAACATATCGGACAAGATGAGGGCTTTGTGCAGTAGGATCTTCCACCTGATGTGGTTCTTAGGGGAAGTAAGGGAGCTGGGGTAAAACAGTATGTGCTAACCGACACCCGCCACAGCAAAGATTTCTCCCCCCACAAAGGGAATGATTAAAATCCTTTTTATGCTGAGATGTTCAGAATGGGATCTGCCCTTTCAAAGATGGAACACAAAATTAGGAAGTCATCTCTTCTTGATTTATTTGGGTTATTTTTGAATAGAAATCGGCTGCTGCAGAAACAAAGGCACGTGCTTCCTCAAAGAGAGCCCTAGCATGCATTTTCTCAGGTTTCCTTCTGATGCCTCAGCGAGAAGCCAAATCACCCACCAATCACAGAGGGAACAAGAAAATTAGCTTCAATAATTTAAGAGATGGGGCATGGCCGTTTTGGTGTGGCCCTCTCCTTCATCACTCTTGTACAGAAAAAAGCCAAACTGCAGAGAGGAACCACTCGTGAGAAGCATTTCATTAACCAGTCTGCAGCTATGGGAAGAGGTGGCTCTTATCACCAGAGCAACAAAACAGAGGACACGGGTGGAGAGAGAAGGTGAAGGAATGCTGATGTGCTGGGTTGGGGCTGAAGAGGGCACAGCAGGGTGTTTATTCACAGTCCTTAGAGTTCAGCAGCTGTTTCAAAATAAGAAGTCACATCAAAGAAAAGAACTGTTTGCACAGCTCCTGTGTGAGTTTTTTTTCAACCCAGATAAAGCCGTCTTGATACCGGTGAGAATGGACTTTGTGAAAACTCCCTGTTCCAGAGAATTAGTGAAATTTGCTTCAGTATTCACGTTAAGATGTCAAAGCAATTAGTAAAATCAAGTAGGACAAAAGTCCATCTAGGACTTGTCAGGCCTTAGCCCGGCGCAGATGAGGGCAGCTCTGCAGAGTCCTGTCTATCGCTTCATCCAAGCTCACCACTGGTTTGTAGCCCAGGTCTCTTTTGGCCCGTTCACAGCTATAGTAGTGAAACGTTCCAGCCAGTGCTACCCGCATAGGGGTAAAAGTGGCCTTGATGGTGACCAGTGGACTCAACACCCACAGCAGCAGGGACAGGAATAGGGCCAGGTAATAGGCCAGCCAGTAGGGAATATGGTACTTGGGAGGATCGTAGTTCAAGCCAGTCAAGACACGGGACATGAAAGCCCAGAAAGGAATTGGTTCGTCATTTGTGATATGAAATGCCTGAAAAAGAGGAAGACAAAAAGCCAGATGATAAAATCATTACGCTTTTCACAAGTTTGTCTCCGTGATGGCCCATCTCATGTTCGTGCTGAGGAGACTGCCATCCCTGACTTGACTGAGAACACATTTTCCTGAGAAAGTGCTTTGCACTGACCACCTTCGTGTGAAAAGTGATGAACGCCCCCTTCGCTAAGAAAGCCAGCTACTTCTGACGCTCCAGGTCAAGATTACTCATAAATGGTCAAACAAACTGAATGATACAACACAATGCAAACACATTAAAGCATCCTGGCTGGATGTACAGTGCATGCCCAGAGCACAGTGGTGCCACGAAAATCTGTAAAAGTTTCTCCTGTTCTGAACACTATTGTAAAAGCTAAATAACTATGTTTCTTACGTAGGCAGCTTGGCTGCCCACAATTCTGCCTGGATTTCCTTTCACAAGGAGTTTGATAGCATGAAGTTAAAGTATATTCATACATCCTAGCCCATGTGGTGGCACACAATGGTCATCAGAGGAGCAACCATTCATTATACCCACAGACAGAAAAATATTGCCCCATTTGTGTGTGGTAGTTCCCCTCCTCTCCAAGACAGACGTTTGGTACAGACAAAAATCAGCCTGAATTACAGAGCAGACATATGAAACCAAGCGAGGCTTGCAGATGAAGTTTGGCTAGGGGACACCCGCTCCGCTCCCCTTGCTGGGGCCTTCCTTACCTTCCCACACAGGGGAGAGTCTTTCTGAAGGTTTTCTGCAGCTAGGATGTGTCCGTGGACCACGTTTCCCACATAGGTGAAATCTACCAAGTTCTTTCCATCCCTGCAACAGAAAAAAGGAAGAAGTTTAGCCCTAAGGCATGTTTGGCCACAAGCACATTTTCAGCCTAAGGGAGGACTTTCACACGAGATGTATTTATTCCAAGCTTCCCCTTCCCCGCTTTCTTGTGCTGCAATGTCAGGCTATACCCCGTCAGAGAGATGAAATCATTAAGTATTATTTTGGAGACAGAGAAAAGGCTGTTACTGTCTCAGCTGTTGTCAGGTCCCTCAAAGTTTACATTCCTGTAGCAGTGCCATTTTTAAACCTCACAAGTTACCAAGTTTCTAGGTGCTGCAGATCCCACAGGTCTCAGAATCAGCAGAGTGATCCACAGAAGCAGAACAAATAGAAACAGAGTTGCAATTACCACAAAGAAAGGCACTTCAGTACAAGCTTTCAGTTATGAATCTTGGGTCATGAAATTCGAACTTACTCCTTCAATAAGCCAACTTCAGCCCTAGCTGAAACAGATTTACCCTCCTGTGTTAAATCCATTTCTACACAGGTACAGAAAATGACAATGAATCTGAATATCACTTTCAAGAGTCCAGTTACATCAAACAAATGGTTTGTTACAAAAACACCACCACGCTAATTTGGCCATAAAAACAGTATTGCTGCGATCCAACATTCTGAGAAAGAATGATTTTCATTTCCTACATTCATGGGTGAATGGCTATTTTATTTGCTTTCTTGGAAGGGATATAGAGGTCTGCACAGGGGCAGGAAAACTCAAACGAGGAACGCGTGTTTGAGCTGGAAGAGAATGCAGACTTGCACAAAGTGGAAACCTTGAGTTTGTGTAGGTTTGCTGCTCACAGATCAGTTCGAGAGATCAATTCAGGAAGAACAAGAACCAAAATAACCCAAACCAAAGGAACAAAAATCCCCAACACAAAAAAAAACCCCACAGTCCTGTTTCCTTTCTTCCTTCTACCCCAAGCACATATTCACATGTGCACACATACATATAAAGCAGCTCCTTTCATGTAATTAAAATCTATCATAAATTAAAAAGCACATTTCTTTGTGCTCTAGAAAAGTCTTTGAAATCTTTAGTAGCTCCTCTTGAGCATTACGAAGAATGATAGATTGCAACTGCATTTGACCCCAGCTTATTTGGAAGGAAATTAATATAATAATACAATCCATAAAAATATCCTTCATAGTAGTTTGGACTATTTCTTGCTCTAAAATTTCAGTGGTGCACTAGAAGCTCTGCAAGGCTCAATAAGGTGGCAAATAGCTTTAATCTTGTAATCAGAAACATTAAAGCACTGCCATGTAGGCTTTTTAATTGCAAGAACCTCAAATACCAGAAGTGTGTATTAATTAAATTAACAGCAAGTAATCTGAGCTCTCTCATATTTAAAAGGACAGCTCTTTAGACAATGCAAAGACAGCTCAAGCTATGTCAGCTTTCCCCACTGATATTCTTTTTGCATTCCGAACACTTACCATGATTTTTAAAAAAAGAATCCTGGATCAGAAATTAAAAATTAAAGAAACATACTTTTTTCCATGCCACAACAACATTACTGATTTAATATTATTCCCTTCCAAAAGGGAAGGTTCAGCATCAATTTTAACAAAAGCTATAAAATGGCTGATTCTAGCTCACCCAATTATGAACTTCATTTTGCCACTCTTAGCTGCTTGGATGAGGATGGGAACAAGGTGAGGGTCTCCAGGACCAAATATTCCATGGGGACGAACAGCAGTAGTGAAGAAATTGTTGCCTGGGTCATTCGCACCAAGCACTTCCTGCAGGGAAAAAAAAAGAGAACCGAATCAGGAGAGAAAGGTTGGGAAGAAAAATACGGCTTAGTAATATATTCCAAGATCATCACTACAAGGGGGGGTGTGTTCCCCCATCTCCTTGGGAAGACATCGGTGGAAGAATTACTGTCCACCCATATCTTTACAACGATCCTTCCTTTGTTCCCATCTCTTCTCCCACTTCTAATTAGAAAAACAGAGAAAAATCTGTTTTTGTTATTGAACACTTAAAGAATTGACAGGCAAAGGATGGGAACTCTTCACCCCTCTCATTTAACACCAGAGAAACTAGGGGAGCTTTGAAAATTCGTTCACCCCATGAATTCTTTGTGGGCATCTTGGAGAAAAGAAGGACACTAAGCAATTCAATCTCTGTCTCTCTCATCAGTCAATGGAAGGTTTCATTCCATCCTTCTCGATCTCAGTCAGAAGGGGTGTGATCCCATCTCCCAGCAGCACTAAGCAGATGTAGCAAGCCATCTTTGAAGAACATTTCATTCTATTGGGAGTTTCCAAACAACGTGTTCTACTAATTTTCAACAGCTGCTGGATTTTCTATTAAAATCCAAGAAAAACGCATACAAATAAACACTGAATACTTTCACTGTTTCACCCAAAACAAAGACGTAATTACAAGCATATTGAGCTAGAGCTGATTGCCACTCATAAGCTTCTACTTGCTTCCACTTTATTAGTCCACTTTCCTGCAAAGTGGTTATGCTTGCGAACGAACAGATGTTTTTACACTGCATTTTCAATTAAGGTCTTTTCAAGGAACACAAGAAAAACTCTGAAAGGCTAATACTCGACTTTAGAGGACGCACTGTCAGCTTCAGTATGGAAACAAGCCTAAATTCTTCTTGCGCAAAAAGCATAGATTCTTCCCACAACTGAAATGCAAGCCACTGAAAAAAGTTCAAAAAAGTGTTTCTTCACTTTGATTTTAAACACTCCCAAACCAGATTTAAACCATAAACACCGCAGCATTAAGAACCTGAAATAGACCAGATACTGGTGATCTGCAAATGTCCAAAGCAGCAGACATTCAGATGAAGGGGAAATTTTTAGATCTTTTTTAACAAGACTATTTTCAGTATACGGTCAATAGCATTAGCTATTTTTTTTAATATATATGTAATAATCTATACATTATATATAATTATTATAGAACAATAACATGTTATTAGGCTGGCATGCTCCTTAACTCAGTCCACATCTTGACGTCATCTTCTCTGTCCCCAGTGACTTGTTCACAATCCCAGCTGTAACTTCAGGCTGCAAATCTGGTAAATGGGGTTCAGAAACAGCCTTCCAGTAAGAGCACAGACGGCAAAAAACTCCCCTCGGCTGCTCTTAAGACAAAGGTGGATCAAGTAAGAAATGGAATTATCAGATGGCTCTCGCAACGAAAGCGACATCTCTGCTACTTCTTCTATTCTTTCTCTAGAAACAACCTGTGTAGCGTAAGACACTTCTTCATTCAACTTCCCTGGTAATTTACATCACAGCTTTATTCGATTCTCTTATTATTGAGTACACTGCTTAAGAGTTTCACCAGCCAAGGAAGACATAACTGAGTACTTCTATATCTGGACTGCTAGAGAGCTGCTGGGAAAGCACCCCTGGACCAACCCATCAGCAGGCCTCGGGAAAAGAACATGGAAAAGTCCTAGGAAAAGGACGTGGGTCACTTGTGAAAGACACAAGCGGCAGCCATACTTCTCTGTAACGAACAAATGAATCCACAGCTCACTAGCTTCCATGCTGAGAATGAGAGGGCTAAAATCATGCAGATTTGTCTAAAAAAAGGGAATTTTGTGTTTCAGTCATATTCTGAAAACCCTGGCAGGCATTGCTACACATGCATGACTCTGTGCAGATTTTCTTTGCAGCTGTAAGAGCGAGATACTTCTTTTTATTGAAAAAGAGACGTGGGAGAACAACAGAGATCTGTTCAGTCTTGAAGAGTCTGTTGTGTCCCCTAGGGCATGCCCTACTTTTAGAAGGGCAGTTTAAGCATCGAAAACAATGTTAACCATCTGGTGACAAATACCTTCTCCTGCAGGATCTTCGTCTCTGTGTAATAGTCGATAGGTTTTTTTGCATAAGGGAGGTCTTCTGATCCGTTTTTTATGTCTGTGCCCTCAAAAACTACACTGGCACTGCTAGTTAACACCAGTTTCTGCAACAGACATGAAAGAAAACAGTTGTTTAAAGCCTGAGACAAAAGCATCATTATTTACGAACGCTGAGTAAAGACAATAACGATGTTTAATCAACTGACTCTACAGATAATAAACTAAGTCTAGAACAACATGGGCTAACAGAAGATGATCTGAAAGTGCAGGTAGTAAAACTCCCACTCTTAATTGACTCTGTCACCTTGCTTAGTGCTACCTGAAGGAGATTAAAGCATTTCAACAAACATCCAAAGCAGTCAGTCAAAGGGAAAACATCTCCAGGAAAATCAGAGTGCCCACTTAGCTTGGCACATTTTAGCACTTAAAATGCAATGAGTGTTTAAGATATATTTGCTCATCTTGACGGTAACAATATCACAGTAGATTAAATCAAAAAAGAATTCTTATCTTGGATGTTTTTGTTAGATAAAAAAGCACTCTAGTGGATTCCAAATGGGAAATCAGTGATGTATTTCAGTAATCAGAAACATGTGGTTTTAAACAGGATCTATATTGTAATAGAAAGATGCTGAGATCCAACAAGCTCCAACAGACTTAACTCCTTGCTCTGACAGAACCCAGACTACGCCTCAAGGGAAACACCGCGGGGCCCATTTCCTATAACAGCTTATTACACAAAGGGGCAAAAAACCCCACAACAAACTGTGGGGCTGGGAGTCCTAGGTGACAGACATCACTTAATGCTAAACATTATCACTTCTGTATTTGTGCATGGACCCTGTGCAAAATGCATGCTTTGGAGGAACATCTCTGCCCAGAATAAGTAAAGGATCTTCACATGCACTGCGCTTGAAGATTTGCGAAGAATTTAAATGAAAACTCATCTGATAGCAAAACAACATAAGGAGAGAAAAAAAACCCCACACCACTCACAAGCTTGCCTGAACAGCAGCCTGGTTTCCTCAGGCTCGCTCTTTTGTGGACAAATGACTTTCTAAACCAAATTATACTGAGATTACGGCACAAGTGTGTTCCTTCTCATTACCTGTCAAAGAATTCACATAGGTAATAGATGCCATGAATACTTTCATTGCTGGAAAAGCTATCTTTAGAGCTGTCCACTTATGAAAGCATGAAAGAATCCACTTGTCAGTCATGGTTCTCCCATGGGCGATTCCCAGATGTCTAGTAGGGGAAATTTTCATCAATGCTTTTCCTGCAGTCAGTAAGATTGCAATGTGTAGGTTTTCTGTGGCAAACATGGACGGAGCTTACACCAGAGTTAAGCAGGAGACTAGCAAGAACCTCTCTCTCCTACTATTTTTCACAGAACAAGTAGGAATTCAGTATCTCAGAGACCTCTGCCCCCCTGTCAAACTAGAGTGAAATTGGTCCATGCTGCAACTGTTATAAAGTCACATCAGCGTCTTACAGTCTCCATGCGCTTTTCTGCCCTTACCTGCACTCCAGCTTCTTTGCAGGCTTCAACGACTGCTTTGGTTCCCATAACATTCACCTTATAAAACAGCTCCCTGTTGTCACTTGAAGGTGCTGGTGATGCACAGTGAAATGCCACTGACACACCTTGTAAAGCTGGAAGCAAAGCCTGGAAGATACATCGCATGAGACAGCAGTGAAGCAACAGCAGTAGCATCTACTCAGAAAAAAAAAGGAAGAACACAAAACACAGTTCTTTTTCTCATGGAAAGAAAACCGCTAAATATCAAGTCATGTTGCTTCCATAGAGGTGAGCAGCTGGAACAGGATTAGGATCCAGGATGTTCACAATGTCCTCCCCTTCTTGCTGGACAAAAAAGCACTACATCATCTTTTCTTTCCAGAGAAGAACCTGGGAACTGTCTGAGACCTGGAGGCTATCTAGACTTCACTGCTTGCAATAGTCTCAAGTGCAGGTATGAGACTCAAAACTACCTGGAGACAGGAGTGAGAAAACTCAGCAAGCAGCAGGTTTAACAGCCAACAGCACCCATGGCACTGTCCGTGCTCGAGACGACGGCCGTAAAGCTCCGAGACGTGATACTTTACACTGGTGGGGAGCCATTTCTTCACTTGCATAGGAATGTTTTTGCCAAGGCTCACACATGACTGAGTTAAGGTCTCGGTGTGCCTTAACTGTTAGGAATAATGCATTTTGGCTGAGGCTAGCTAGGAGAGCACCCACATGCAATTACCAGCAGTGACTCTAATTAGACTGTATATCTGAGCTAACAGCAATGCAAATCATAGTACAGAAACAAGTTCTGTTCCTTCCAGCTTCAAGCACATGTCAAGTGTATTCCTTTGAATGTTCTAGATGAGGGTTCCACAGAAAACTGCTTAGGCTACTGGCTTCATAGGGAAAGGCCGGGGGGCATATCTACAACCCTTTTACAGCCTGTGCAAGGCCTTCTGGTGCTTTAGTGCTTCAACCAAGGCTCGGCAAGCTGTTTGAAGGAGCCTTCACTTAAACAAGCATCCTTTCTATCTACCCATGTCGTGTACCGCTGTTAGTCTGTACCTCTTTGTCACAGAGGTCTCCCAGGAAGAACTGCACTCCGTCACTGTCAAATCTCTTCTGAATATCAAACACGTTGACCGTGTAACCCTTCTCCAGGAGCTGCTCCACCATGTGCTGGCCTAAGAATCCTGACCCGCCGATCACTGTGCATTTCTTACCAGCCTGCAAAGACAGGGAGAAAAGCGCTTTAGCAAGCAGACATTCACCAACAAACTGCGCAAGTAAACTGATCTGAACTTTGAGACCTTCATGTGCTGGAATTTTACACAATAAGTCAGTAGCTACTTTAACTGGAGGAGTCTACATTCAGATATCAAAAGACTCTTCAATGCGTCTGTGCTATCACAGTAACTTAAAAGTTCAGACACGCTAACGGTGCACACAGCTCATGTGCTGGTTTGTATTTGGCAGGACTCTGCCTCATAACCAAGTGGCTCACGTAGTAGGGAAGAATACGAGGACTGGCTCTGACAAACTCTGCCCTGACGCTAAAGCAGACGGAATTTGCTTCAGCCACATGGCACAGATAACTCAGAATATTACAACTGTCACCGATAGCAAGGACAAAACAATGTTCAGAGAATGTGAAACTTAGGCTTCTCCAAGCCAAGAAAGCAATCAGGTAAAGGCAAGGCTTATCCTTTTTAGTTAGTCATTAGTTCTTCCTTTTTTTTTTTATAAGCTTTTTAAAATCAATGCCTAGAGTTACTAATTAACAGACTCTGGTCTGGTCACTCGTCTAACTGGACTGAGACTGAAGACCTTACTGTGAACACAGAACAGACAAGCAACAAGTCTGAGGAAGCTTCTGTACAAAGAATGCTCTGTCCTGGTTGGAAGTAGATTTGCTCCTTATTGTTGCTACACAAAACCCACCTCTGCAGTTATAGTATCGAGCTGAAGGGAATTTTAACCTAGTGAAACCACAGAAAGACGACAATGGTTCAGCAGTTTCTAAGTGCTACATCGTTAAACAAAGGTTGTACTGCAAAGCATCAATTATCCACAACAGAAATCAAAAGAGTTCACTGCAGTCACTCAGTTATATTAAAGCACAACCAGTTACTTGGAACGGTGCACACAATGTGCAGTCTGATTAAAACAATTTTAAAAAGTTCTACTGGCTTGGCCCAGTGGTCTATTTGGTTTTGACAGCTGCAAGAGAACAGACGACACAGAAAGAATACATGAGTCTAAGGAGTCTCTGCAGTTCACTCTCCTTGCACTCCCCCACCACAGCAGGTCTGCATTTGCTTTACTCGTCGGCTTCCCGATTCTCCAAACTCGGTCGCACCCCTCCCCTCTCCCTGAGGAGGGGTCTAGCCTTTTCAGCTTCTCCTCAAAGGGCAGTCATGCCATCCCATTGACGTTTCTGCCTGCCTCCCCCTGTACCCCTTTCTCAGTCCTTCACAACACGTGAGCACCGAAACTGCTCGCTGCGCCCCGATGTGCTGAACCAAAGTTCTGCAGCAGCAGAGCGACGCCCTCTGTCTGGCTCTGAAGAGCAGAATTATTTTCTAACAGTACAGATAAGACAGTCCAGGTTTTTATGTATGATAGTTTTCCACTCGCCCAAGTGCAAGGACAGTGTTCTATCTGCTGATGAGAAGCAGATTTAACTAATCTTTAGTGCATATGTACAATATGCAATACAATCTAGTACACACACCTCCTGGGAAAGTTCTAAACAAAGCAACTCAATGACCAGAATCAGTGTAACTGCAGCTGACAGTGCTGCACCTGGATTAATTAGTTGTTTTAAAAAAATGCAGGTAGAAAGCCAGGCTATGCAAGATTATATTGATTTTAGGATATGAATTATCACCTATCTAGTGTTGTGCTGTGAGGATACAACAGCTTGTTCACGCTCTCTACCACTGCGCTACACTGGGGTTTTTGTTTCTTTATTTCCTAAATATCTGACATTCACTGGTCTTCCATAAGCTTCACATGAATTAGTGAGAAAATAGTTCAGAAGGTAGAAATCTCTCCATAAACAAGAACATAGGTATCGCAACAGAACAGCTTAATAAATTGTACTCCCCAGAGTAATGTCCAAACACCAACGTGAGCTAAGCAAAATGTTACTCTTTCTATATTCCAACCTCCAGCATTCAATGCAGTAACCATACAAAGAGGTCACAGCAGTCTAGCGATCTCAGGGACCGCAGCTGGGCTCCTACCTGCACTACAACATGGAATAACGTTTAAAGGCATGTAAAAATGATCCTGGAGCAACTAAATCTCCAGACCAACTGACTTGGCAGCGCTGACAAAGCCACTGATGTTCCTGGGGGGTCGGAGCATTCTTGGGTCTCTTGGGAACTGTAACAGCAGCAAACTATTCCTTGGTAAATCACATTTCCCCCAGCAATATCTCTGGGGTAGGCATTGAGGTGGAAACAGTCTCATGGGTTCTCTGGAAATGTTCAGAAGAAGTATCTATGAAAATACATTTCTGCAAGACAAATCTTGATAAAGCATCATATAAGTCCTCAACTTACCGATCTGAGGCGTGCAGCCATTTCTCAGGTGATTCAGTATCAACCTGATTCCTTTAAAAAAGGAGAATATTATTTTATTCGCAATACAAAACTTACTTAACCATGCCATTAACACAAACCAAACCTTTTTTAAGCAGGTTTCTAGTTACACAAATCAAGGTTTGAAGCCATTATGCTAAAGCAGAAGCATGAAATGAGTGAGGTAATTCTCCCTGCCCTGCTGAACAAACACGCACTACAAGAGTAACAGTGACACCAAGTAGCTTTCTCAAAGGCATAATTTTAATATAATAAAATACCCTTGATAACAAAGACACCATTTTAGCTAGTATAGTAGAACAGAATCCTAGAACAGTTTGGGTTGAAAGGGACCTTAAAGCTCATCTGGTTCCAGCCCCCCTGCCATGAGCAGGGACATCTCCCACCAGCCCAGGGTGCTCAGAGCTCCATCCAACCCGGCCTTGAACCCTGCCAGGGAGGGGGCAGCCACAGCTTCTCTGGGCAGCCT
>Ga0065711_1034911_pt1 | contig 23064 bp, 12 predicted proteins | sample Hoacrofraction12_FD_59098 | JGI IMG/M metagenome (GOLD analysis project Ga0065711, IMG submission 59098) | Hoatzin crop microbial communities from Cojedes, Venezuela - Epithelial fraction 12 v2 (version 2) | ecosystem: Host-associated > Birds > Digestive system > Esophagus > Crop | place...
GGGTGTCAGGAGGATGGGGCCAAGCTCTTTTCAGTAGTGCCCAGCGACAGGACAAGGGGCAATGGGCACAAACTGAAGCACAGGAAGTTCCATCTGAATATGAGGAAGAATTTCTTCCCTCTGAGGGTGATGGAGCACTGGAACAGGCTGCCCAGTGAGATTGTGGAGTCTCCTTCTCTGGAGATATTCAAGACCCACCTGGACAAGGTCCTCTACAGTCTACTGTAAGTAACCCTGCTTTGGCAGGAGGGTGGACTAGATGACCCACAGAGGTCCCTTCCAACCCCTACCATTCTGTGATTCTGTGATTCTGTAATCAGGTCAGGACAAGGTTATTACCTGCCATGAGGACAGGCTGAATGCACAGCAAGACGCAAAGCTCGGATGAAACCTGACACTCTTGATTCCAGGGCCCAAGCTCCATCCTTTACCGCTTTTCCGTGCAGACACTGCCACGGAGAAGTGAATCAAATCCAAACCAGCTTGTTATTTATCCTCTTTCTTCCTGAATCTTTATGTACTGTGGTGTCTTAACCCTTCCCTCCTGCACTACCCAGCGTGTCCTATTGTTCTTATTTGTCAAGTTATCTAATCAGTTTGGGGGGCAGATCAACAGATTACTCATGATAGTAGGGTAAGCAAATCACCCAGGAATAAGTGTTTACTGGATCAATCCCTTAGACTGTCAGCTCCTCAGAGCAGAGACTGTGCTTTATTATTCACATGCAGAGTAGTCTGTACACCAAGCGTGTTATATACATAATTCATTTTAAAATAATAATGGTACACTAAGAATGAAAAGCATGCCAGCAGGAAAGTTCACTGACTGCGCTACCATCAGTAACTCAGCTGCTCAAGCACGATTCAGGCTTGGAAAACCAAAAGAATGATGGTTTTTTTAAGGCAAAGGATCAAGAGTCAGAAGAGCTGCAGTGCTACTCCCAGCGCTGCCACAAAAAAATTTGTCTGGAAAAATCTCCTGAACTCTCTGCACCCCAAATTCCCCTTCTGAAAAAATAATAATACAGAAGGTATAAGTAGTCTCCTGCTCCTACTTGATATACTCAAGGGTAAACCAGAGCTTGGAAACAGAGGGACAAGGTACTGCGTATTAAATGTAAGTAATATGTAGTTGCATAATAGCACATTTTGCAATGTAAGACACCTTATTGGCCGTATTATTCATAGATAATCTCCAAAATCTACAATACAGCATATACTTACAGGTAACAGACACTTCTGCACACCGATGTGTGGTGTGTGTGTAACCACTGTGTGAGCTACACATTGACACAGACAAATTACATTTACAGATCACAGACAGTACACTAGAACAGAAAATGTTTTATGATAAAGTATAAACCTATGACATTGACCTGACTGCTTCACCATTTAATCTGGCCTTGACCCACCAGCAACTAAATATTCATGACTGGAATGACCTCCGGGCTTTTCTCTCACACCCAGTTGTACCTATAAGAAGTCAGAGAATTAACCTTTTCACAAACCAACATTTGTGGGGGGGTGTTGTCTTCGCCTCTTACTAGCATGCCAATGTCTTTTTTTTCACTTTGCCATCTACAATAGCCTGGCTATTCTTCTTTCATATTTAAAAACCTTTATGCAAATCAGGTTGGTAGCACAGCAGCCTAAAGTTCTTGCATTAATGCAGAGTATTATTCACATATAAAAATTCCATTTAAATCCCATTAAGGTTATGACATAAATCCAAACAAACTAGAAATGCACAGTTAAGGTGGAAAAGTGACATATGTCTTTCAGTCTCTTAGCAGAAGAAAGCAGAATAAGAAACCTATTAGACTGTCACGCGGTTGGGGCAAGACAGAGAAGCACATATGTTATCTTCCTGCCTTTTAACTCTTCATTCCATTGCATCTGGAATTGCTTTGTTTTATTTTTCCTTAATGCCTGTGTCCTAGTGTCAGTGGTCCTAGAAAGTGGGTTTTGTCTGTAAATACTTCTGAACAATATACTTTCTGAGGGACAAGACAGACAGCCTCCTGTAAAACAGCTGTAAGCTGGGAAAAAAATCAGATTAATATTTTATATGTTTCTGGAGGTGTTTCTGGGGGATAGTAAAAAACAATGACACATATGACACTGTTTTGCAAGTGTCCCAATTAACAGCACTGCCTTTACAGTCTGGAGGCACCTACTTCTGTTCTCACATGTTCCTCCTTTTGAATCCCTGACACATCATAGTAATGAACTACACCGTGAGGTGTTGCAAAAGAGTCAGTTTAAGATAGTTAGGTTCCTGCAATACTTAAAACACTCTCAGGCATGGCTGAGCTGAAGGAATGTGTGTAGGCACCACTACCTTTTGGATAATCCACTACATCTGGTAAGGATGTGGAGTATGGCAGTGCTCCTGACCACCTACAGCTAGTGTTGCACATCCCTGCATAAGCAGGTGGATGTCTCCGCCTGTTATGCACAAAGTTTGACACTGTAGCCCTGTACCAAGAAGAATGGGAAAGTGGAGAGGTTGATTGGGGTTTTAGCTGCATTACTTGAACGGTAGATATTATAGTTAGTCATGACATTTCAAGCAGAATCAGGCCCAGAGTCTGCTTCTCCATCGGTTTTTCATATAGGCAAGTATTGCATAGTGCGCTGTTATTGGAAGGTGTGGGATTTATTCTTTTTCTTCGGAGTTGAATGAAACTTGATTGCAGTTTTCCTTCTTTTTGGTAATGGTAAGAGTGCAAAAACAAGCTGGTTCAGGCAGTGAAGCTGTTGTCTTGACTAGAATCCCAAGTTTGATTTGAATTTACCATTCATAAGACAGACATACATATGCACACACACACAGGCGCACACACAAAGCTTCGGAAGCAGTTCCATCTGTTTTTTGGTAAGGCTGGGTCATGATCAACAAGAGTGGAGAGACTTCATGTTCTGCATTTGTGGCCTGACATGTCTTCCTTCATGTTTTCATTGAACACTTCTGTCCTAAACAGAAATGGTATTAACTGAGGGTTCAGTAAAGCCAGGGTTTAAGGTTTAGAGGGAGGGTGATGTTTTTTAAATTTAAAGTATATTTTCTTTCACTCTGCCTTGAAGAAATTATTTTTCCCTTCCTCTGTTCTAAGCAAACATTCTACAAATTATACTTTGAATAAAACACATCACAGACTTCCATGGAAACAGCAGTCAGCATGAAGAGAGAGTGGAAAATGCTCAAGGTGACAAGAGTACCTTCTTCAGTGCCATCACAAGATACAATTTGAACCCTAGCACGTACAGAAGAAGCTGACATGACAGTACAAAACTAAACAAGATCACAACATTTGGAAGAGGGAAGGAGAGAAGGGACATATGTGCCCAAAACCATTCTTTCCTGCCAATTATCGCATCCTTGACAACTGACAAACATTGAGGGTCTCTTTTGGATGGACCTTCAGGGAAGGTTGAGAGAACAACTTAAATTGGGTATGTCCAAAGTCTTCTTGGACTCTTCATGTTTCAGATTAATAAATAAGTGTAATTAGACGGATATCTGTGAAGGATGAGAGGTGCCTACACGTACATACTGTGCTGAAGTTCGTAGGAGGTTCTTTTAGCCTATGCTCTCTGAGGCCTCTTGCAAACCATGTTGAACTGCTGCAGAAGTCAGGTCTTCTTGTGTTCTGAAGAAAAATGGGTTATATGGCAGACACTGAAAAACAGAGATGAAATACATAAGTATTCAACTGTCTGGACAGATATCTCTTTGAAAAGCCCTTCCTAACAAAACTTACTGTATTGTTCTTATTGTGGTATTCTTACTCCAACATCCAAGTGCTCAGTGACTCCTATTCCGTCTTTCCTTCTCCCATTTCTAAAACTTTATGCATGCCTGCCCAGAGGCTTCTCCAGAGCTCTGACACTACAACCTTCTCTTCCACCCAGGATTCTTGGCAGCACTGTTCCTCCACTCCACCTTATTCACAGCTCAGCTGCTGCATTCATCTGTATTGCTCCATGGCCCACGTCTTCCCATCACATACATTCCTTCCTCATCAAATTTAAGATTGTCTTTCACAGCTGTCATTTCCACTGCTTCTCATTCTAGGTGAGCATTTGCTGCTCAGACCAAATGCTTTTTGCCTTTGCTCATTAAGTTTCCAATTCTTCCTTCAGCACCCATTACTCTGCTCCACACCCTTACGCGAATATCCTCCTTGCTTGAGATGATTTTTAACAACAACATAAAGACTGCAGTAGTCCAGTTTTGACCTTTCATCTGGAAGACTCAATGTGTTTAAGTTACACATCTCCAAGATTTTTAAGGGTGTCGGTCTGTAGAGATAAGAACCATCATCCTCCGCCAAGCACGTAGCTCAAACTCCAGAAATAAAAGGATTAAGGCAGTATGTTCATGGTGTCTCTAGGTACAGATAGGCTGACTTCAAAGGTTTGCAGCTCACCCCGCTCGCACCTGGAGCCACCTCATCAAGTTTATCACCCAGTCACATCAGTTACCTGAACTCACCTTGTGCTTTCTCCCAAATCTGCATCAGCCCAAAGAAACTAGATAGCTTAAATACTAGGGTTTGGAGGTGGGGGGATTTTTAACATGACTTATTTTGATTTAAATGGAGCAAGAAGCTCTTTCTTACCCAAGGAGTTCATCCAGAAGATAATGCAGAACAGGCATGCCTGACAGAAGGACAGAGTGGTCCAGATGGGAGCATGAGGGTCCTCAAGAAGAGGATATTGTTTGCATGGCCTAAGATTTCAGTCCTACACACCTCCCTTGCAAGTGTGAGGGCTCTATTGACTTAGCATGCATTCAAGTGCAGGAGTAATTTTTTTTTTTAAGCAAGTAAAAGGCTAAGTGATTTGATCAAGGCCACTTGATCAAGGCCCCAAATCAACATGCCAGACTATTATAACATGCTAGTAAGCCACTCAGATTGAAAGCTTAAACTCTGGAGAGGGGAATCACCTTCTACATATTTGGAGTGTGCTCAGAATAACTGAGTCCTTGCTGAGGTTTCTAAGTAGCAATTTAATACAGATAGTAAATGTCATGTAGACCAATGTGCATGGGGCTTCAAACAGTTTTTTTTTAACTCTTGGGATCATAAAAATTTCAAAGTTTCAACAGAATAAGGTGGATCTACTTCTAAAAGTCTCAAGCTACTTTCCTGGATCCAATCAAATAAAAACATACACTGTTAGGAAAGGCTTCCCATATGGAAATTTTCCTTTGAGATTGTTTTGTTCCCTTTATAACTGCCAGTGACAGCATAGCATTTGAGGCATAAAGAGGAAGCTATGCTGAGAAGCTATTATGAGAGGAAGTGGAATAAAGGTGGGCAGAAGGGGAAGAAAATATCATGAGTAAACTTAAAAGGTATATGAAATCTCTTCATCTGCATTGGCCCCAGAATTGTGCTAATTGTGAGGATTCATATGCTTGCTGTACATAACAATAGGTTATGTCAACTACTGGAAAGAGATGGTGTACACACTCAGACATTAAATTGCAGCCTACAGATTGCTTATACACGGAGCCATGAAATAAATGCAGGTGTTCTAACTGGCAGTGTGAAAACACTAGTCTATCAGGAAGGAACAGGCATGAGGCAATATCTCATATCCAAGAATACACCTAAAATCAAATATATACACTCTTCATAAGTTATAAGACGAGCTTAATTTCTGTCATATTTGATCATCTTCAAACATTGCATCTGTTGACCTTACTAGTTTCTGGATCAGCTCTTTCCATTCTCTCCACCACTTGCTTAATAGATATAAGTATTTTGTGGAAAACTTGCATGGGGTTCAGTTCCTCCTAGACTACCTTCTACTTTGTTTATCTCAGTGAAGGATTGATCGAGTGATTAAAAGGGTCACATGAGTACTCATACGTTTCCTGACAAAAAAAGGTTCACAATTAGGCAGGCAAACCCTGTGTAGCCTTGCCGTGTTGCCAGCTGTCTGAACATCACTTCACTTCTGAAAGACCAAGGCTCTGTATTGTTTGCTGAAACTTAGCCCCAAACACCCGAGAAAAAAGTCTCAGTAAATCACATTCAGCGCACATTCTCCTGTTTTGATATTCTTTTAAGTAGCACTGCCTCAGGTTACATTAGTTTCATTGTCTTTGTGTCTATAGTACGATCCTAGCACATGACAGCCAAAGATTGCCATTTATCCTTCCCACACTGACATGTTTCATTTTGGTTTGTGGAAAGGGTATGTTACGTGAGCCACAGCCCTGTACTTCCTACTCAGTGTCATATCATGGACATGACATTTGGCCTTGAATCCTTTCCATGAAAGAAGGGCTGTTGTACTGACTCAGAATAAATATTGCTGGCTGCTTCAGCAAATGTTAAGTCTCAGTTTTAGCTGAACTGGTCTACACAGATACTTTCTTGTAGAAAAAAAAAAACAACCTATTGTGAAGAAAAGCACATTTTTTAGTTTTCACTTTTGAGGAGCATCTTTCCCTACAGATAAGCATCGTAATGGAAAATTTCCAGCAAGGTCTTCATAGACCTAAGACATGTATTTTGAACTGGAACAAATAATGAAGTACCAGCTTATTGCTGTGCACCGGTTCTGGCTTGGTTGAAACCTTAATCTTTACTGAAAAATCTAGACTCAGTTTCTCCATCCTTGGTTTCTACAATATTTATGAAGACCAGTAAATGAAAAAGAGCATGAACCAGAGTGCCTAGTCTAGATGTCTGTGTTAAACATTACAGCACCTACAAATATATACTTAGCCCTAGTATTAATTAATTAATTAATCAGTCAATCCAAATTTAGCATCCCCATACAGCCAGCGAAGAGATTTGGACATCTTCAAAGGGAGACTCAAAAGCCTAGTGCTGAGTGGGGAGTTGAATAAAGTGGTCAGTAAGAAACAGTAGGATGGGGAGTATCTGCTGTTTGTCTGAGCACATTTAGTGTCCGATTTAAGGCTGCTTCAACTATGTGCTTCCACCTAGAGTGAACCCAGACCTGAAGGGCTCCTCTAAGCACTCTGCACTGGTAAGATTTAGTGATCTTGAGCTAGAAGTGGGAAATCTGCTGAGTACCTGCACTTTCTGCAGACTCTTTACAGGCGCAAGGTACCTTTCGTACAGAGGTACCTTTCATGCATGAAAATAGCAGAAAGCATGTCATGGTTTAACCCCAGCCTGCACTAAGCACCAGACAGCCCCTCACTCATTCCCCCCAGTGGGACGGGGGAGAGAACTGGAAGGGTAAAAGTGAGAAAACCTGTGGGCTGAGATAAAGACAGTTGAATAGGTAAAGCAAAAGCCACACGCACAAGCGAATAAGAACAAGGAATTCATCCACCACTTCCCATCAGCAGGCAGGTGTTCAGCCATCTCCAGGAAAGCAGGGCTCCACCATGCATGAGGGTTACTTGGGAAGACAAATACCATCATTCCAAATCTCCCCCTCTTCCTTCTTCTTCCCCCCACTTTGTATGCTGAGCACAACATCATACAGCATGGAATATCTCTTCGGCCAGCTGGGGTCAGCTGTCCCAGCTGTGCCCCTTCCTAATTTCTTGTGCACCCCCAGCTTTCTCGCTGGTGGGGTGGTTGTGAGAAGCAGAAAAGGCCTGGAGTCCTTAACAACAACTGAAAAATCAGTGTATTATCAACATTCTTCTCATACTAAATCCAAAACGCAGCACTATACCAGCTATCAGGAAGAAAATAAATGCTATCCCAGTCAAAACCAGCACAAAGCAGTAGAAGAACATACTTTAAGACAGAGCTGGTTTTTCTAATGGAAGGTTTACAACATGTGGTTTTCTGAGATTTCAGAGGACTGCATTCAGTGATGCAGCAGACCCCTTTCCTTTTCACTGTGGGCTTGTGCTTCCTGAGACACCCTTAGCTTAATATCAGCAACTCATCACTGGGACAGACATTTCTACTTTATAGCTTCTCCACCTACTTATTTGAGACCACCACATGCATGTGAGCTATCTAGCTCAGCTTTGCTGTTGAAGGGTAAACCTCGGCTGTCTGTGGAGGTGCAGGTGCAGAAGAGACAACTAGAACCCACCAAGAGTTATATAAATAGTACAGTTATCACTGAAGCTATCCAGTGTACAGGCTTCCAGTGACTGAATATCTACTCGAGTAGGTAGTCTGTGCTGAAATTCTTTCTAAAAGTAGTGTCTGTGAGTTACTGTGTCTCTGGTAGAGGCAGGACAGCCACTCTGGAGTGGCACTATGGATCCCACCGACAGCACTGTCCCACCCAGTGGTGCCTCATCTCACACATGGATTCACTGGAGACACTGTAGTAATGATCTTCCACTCTTCTTCCCACATATCTCCTTAGTCTTTCTGGTGGGCTATCAAAATGCAAAACCAATGGTGTGCCAGTGAGGAGTAACATTTTAATTGGTATCGAAAACGTGGAAGAATGTTACATAGAGGAGCATCCCACTCACATTCTTCTTGAACAGATGTTTAAACAGCCTGTGGAAGAAGACAGGGTAACTTGCATATTTTCTGTCAGTCACCCCCGCTTGGCGGAGCTTATAAAAAAATGAGTCCTTTTTCCCTGGGAAAGATGTGAAATATTTGGCCATGCTTCTCATTGTACACTGAGAAAATAAAGCATCTCTTGTAAATTTACTTTAAAAATATGAGTACCTTCATACAAAATGTCTTGTGATGCCATGGCTGATGCAAGACACAATGAACAAAATGCTGACATCTGTGGTGAGGGAGAGGGAGATATTCTTCTGACTAAACATCACCATAAGTGTAGTCACTTTTGCTGAACCTTATATTCATTGACGAGAATAATAACTATGAGGTCACAAATCAAGTCATCCAGAAGAAGACACCTAAAACAAATAAAAAGAATCTCTCCCTAAAAATGCCTAATTCTCTCCATAAAGGGATCCTATGGTGACTGTAATCCCTAAATGCTTACCATATAAATGTCTAAAGTTAGATGGAGAGAAGTTTACCCTCCGCCTTGGCTCAGGTCAGCCAACCAGAATTGCAAGTAGCACTTTGACTCCCTCCCATGGCTTTGTACAACTCTGTTATCTTTCCACCAGCTCTCTTTGAGTGTCTGCAGAAATATCCTTTAGTCAAGTCAAAAAAGAGCCTCTCAATAGCCCTTGATTACATCTTTGCTTAGCAATTCGTCATGAAGTAACTTAAATATCATGCTTTATTTGCTTGACCATTCATGAAATCATGAAAGGACACAGCTGTGCTGGTACTTTATTTTATTACCCCCCAGCAGCAGGATCAGTAGGGACTACCTTATATACAAACCCTTCTCTTTGTGCTACTTCCAGTCATGCATTGGGTGAGGAAGGACTTACGGTCTTTTAACAGTCAGGCTGTTTCTTCTTAAAGATTTACACTTCATATAATCTTGTTAACATACTGTTGTAAAGCATTAGGTAAGAATCTATATAATAACCAATACGTTGTTTCAGACACCTTTATTAAAACTTGTTTGATCATATTGATTATGTTCCTAGTAAAAACTGACAGCATGGCCGAACTACGTGCAACATGTTGTGTCAGGTTGGCTTGCAATGCAAATTACAGAAAAATCCGAATATCTTGCATTTTTCCCTATGTAGTTTCAAATCAAATGTAGTTTCTTAATCAAAATTGTCTTTAAATCTATTTCACCTAATCAGAATATTATACCTCGCAATCCTGAAATAAACATTACAGGCTGATATGCTCTTTCTTGCTTGTAGAAATGCGGGAGGATGAAGTGTGCAAAGAGGGATCTAACAGGCTTCAGCCAGCCATTCTGCCCCCAGGAGAATGGCAGCAGAGTCTATCCCTTGGAGGAGCGGCACCCCCATGCGCAGCTCTGCTATGGTGCCCGCTGAGACCACGAGCTGTGAGCTGAGCTCTGGCCACCAGCATAGTGGCTGTATTACCCAGCTCCCCCTCCCCAGCATCATCACTATCCCTGTTCATATCCTTTTCTCACATTAGCTCTGTATTTCCCATAATGCGACAGACTGTTTCATGGTGATACGCAGCTCCATCTCCGCTTCCCACCCGCCATCAGCTCACTGATTTCTAGCTCCAGGCTTCCTCAGCTCCTCGTCACCCTCAGTTCCACAGCATTCTCTGTCTGTGCGTCCCCTCCCTCTTGCTGTTTTTGTCCAGCCAGCAGAAAGCACGACAGCTTCACTTGTCCAGCAAGAACTAATTCTGCTTGTCCTGGACAAGGAGATTTTTCCCATCTTGCTCTTTTCTCTGTATATAGTAAATATTTGCATAATATATTAAGTATGTGGGGAAACCTCAAAAGATTTGGTTCAATGCCTCTTGGATAAGCACCTGAAAAGCTTGGCTGTTTGTGCAAACCTAATCCAAACAATCTGATTCTTGAGTTAATAGGCTGGAAATCTTGTGAGAACAGGTTGTCTCGCAGTACATGATTCCTCGTAAGTTTTGCTTCTGCTGTTGGAATGGGAGTACGATGAAAATAACCTCTTGTACTATTTTGAGACTTCTTCTCAGGGATTCAGGACAAGGGGGGAAGAAAGTTACCCAGACTTTTCTGAGTCTTACAAAAGTATCAGTCAGCTTAAACTGATGTTTCAGGTGAGAGCTTGGGCTGGGAGATTATGCCATCCAAGCCAATTCAGCTGCTCTTTTACAGCAGTGTTCACCCGCTTTATTGATATGCATCAGGTATTGGTAAAATAATACACTACATACTCTGACTGACTGGCTAATAGGAATCTGTCAAACTATGAATGCTATAACAGTCACATAATAATAACACAGCACTACAGAAGGTAATAAATTATATACTTGCCACCATCCTTCACATATTCTATACGGATCATGGAGTTATGGTTATTGGTTGCAGTGTGTATTACCAGGTCCCAGGGTCACCAGAACAGAGTTAAATGATGTAAGGGAGTAAGTAAAATGATGATCTATGTTCAAAAACAGCACTAGCCTTGGTACCTATTTACCTCATGCAGTATGTTTATACACTGAGTGTGAATAATCAGGTTCTCTGAAAAAGGAGAGAAAATTGACAATGCCAGGGGCAGAATGGTGTTTTCCATTTATCAAGAATTTTGGACTGAAAACCTCATTTATTTTTGTAGGTGCTGCAGGTCGTAGGGGATCACTCAGAGTTGGCAAAGTTTCTCTTACTGATCTATAAGATTCTGTACCCAGCAGGGTATTCATTTTCCTCACCAAAGTTCAGCTGCAACCATCATGTGGGAAGAAAGTATTCCAGCAGCTGCTGCATGTCACTGTCAGATAACAACTGAGCCTGAGACCAAAGGCCACAATAATCCTAGCTTATTGTTACTGCTGCTGCTCCTGCTTGAGCAAAAGGAGCAATTTCTATCCATTTAGGAAATGCAGCGTTTGTGCTTTAGTTTGAAGTATCATCCACTTACATTTTATTCATGAATCCTTTCAACTTCATTCCGTCTCTGCTCTTCGGTGTATTGCATATCCACAGATTTGGTAGACCTCAAAGACAATGCTGATATATCATAACTTTTACTCAGGGGAAGCACGAGGGAGGAATAAATAGTGGCTCTGTACAATCACAGGCTGCTTCCAAATTCACCATGGAAGACAGTTCTGGATAGGGAAAAACAAACATAATTATGCAAAATTGTATTGCTAAAAATTCCCAATTACATAAATCAATGATATCTTACATGTACGTGTATTTGTAGACTATTTAGGATTGACTGATGCAGCTATCAGCCCCATACCGTCAGCAAGTTCTGTATCTCTTGGTGTCAGCAACAAAATAAAAAAAAATAAGGGGAAGGGTGTTACTTTTACATCTGAGATGAAATTGTGTTGTATTTTCCAAGCAGATGTCATCCCAAGAAAAATTATGCTTAGGCAGGAGTTTTCATGTAAATAATTTTCTGCTGGGCAATCTATCGCTGTTTGGATTTTTTTTTTAAGTATCTATATAAGCCCAAAGCTATGAGCAGCTATATAATGCTGGGGGAGAAAACAGGAATGCTGAAACAGCCTAGAGCCCAAGTAGCACAACTTAAAGGATCCCTAACTCCAGATCTCGTTTGCTCTTTTACCTGTTTAGGTAACAAACACATTAAACAAGTTATCTGCTCTGCCCCCTCCACCCTCAATTCCTGCCCAACATCTACATTATGTCCCATTACACCTTGGGGAACCATCATCCAGGCCAGGTGAGAATAACTGGACTAAGTGGGGGAAAGCATCTGTTCTCTTCCTAGGCTTTCAGTTTGTCACATATTTATTACAGAGCGTGCTTGTAACCCTTTCCATTTCTGCCCTGCTGTGTGTAATGCTAGACGCGTCTCTGCACGAAACGCCGACTCGACTCGTTTGTGCCATCCCCCTGAAAACAATGAGGCGCTCAGGTGTAATTGTACAGAATTTGAACAATAATCCTGCCTTTCTCCTGAAAATGAACAGTAGTGCATGAAAGGTAATATACCCCTATTTTGCTGAGTGCTGGGCTCTGAAAGGTCACACTGGGAGAGAGACTGCGAATTGTTTGGAAAATAGCCAATTTGATTACAATGGGCAATTCTGAGCTTACGGTTTGCTTGTGTCTATCCTGCCTAAAGTGGCATCATTTGTGATAACAACTGGATTGCAGAAGCGCTGTGGAGGAGACCGCAAGCCAGGTTTCTGTTCTGCTGAAAAATCAGAAAAGGGACTTAAATATCAAAAACAAGACACAATCTATTCGTCATCATCTACAATAGAGACATTCAAAGCAAGTTCAGAAGCATTAAATTAATATTAACATATACCCACTAAACTATCACATTTAACACCAGATTGGGGGTGAAATGAACATCAAAAGCTACTGTCAAGTTTTGAAGGGTCATTTTCATTTTTACAAATAAAAAATTCAAAACAGACAGAATCCAAAGAATTTCCTTGCTCTCACTGTCTAGGTGTAAGTCCCATCACTCTCCTGGAACATGCCATGTGCTTTCCTGCTAGCCCAGGTGATTGCCTCCAGTGCCTAATGCGACTGATTCGAACTCACACATGACAACAATGTCTCTGGTGATTCATAAGTCCTCCTTCTCTCGTTGCAAGAAACAGTGGGATTCAAAAATCTCAGCTTCTCATGGATAGACCCAGCCATTTGGTCAGTCTCATGTGCAGGTTGAAACCCCATGTATCATGACAAAGCTATTGGTTTTGCCTATAATTCCCTGATGTGAAGCATTGTTGTTAGGGCCATTATAGATAAATGGGTTTTCCTAGACGTGCTCTGTTTGTTCTGGACGTATGTCAAGATTTTTGTATATTTGCCTAGGGTTTGCAGACATCTGGTAAGTCTAACACACATTCACCTGGGGTACATGTGTCAGCAGGTCTGACATCTTTCAGAAATATGGTAGCCCTAATTCTAGGTTCTTGCAAATGGGTTGCTTACAGATTGAAGCCCCCTCTCCATTTCTTGCATATTTATAAGTGTCTGATTAATGAATAACCATAGGCAGTGCACTGCAATGGGAACTGCAATGGATTTGCAAATGACTTATGTCATTTTAGAGGAGGCCCTGTCAACCTGTTCTAAATCCCCTTGTTTCATTTAGTCACACTGGCAAGCTACAATGAAATCAGAGTTGATCCCTCAAATAGCTTGATGTGATGGCTGCTTTATTCACTAATAAAGTATTAGCATGTCATTCCTCGATGGAAAGCAACAGTTTCAAGCTAAACAATAGGGTTGAATGTACCACCTTAATAGCACGGAGGGCAAAAAAAAACAACCAACAACAAACCTGTCTACTATGTCTAAAAGTTTCTTTAGGTTTCTACTCCATGAGGAGTTTTCTTGAAGTTTTTGAGATGGTAGTCAACAAGAAGTCAACTCAGTTTCTACCAGAAATAGACAAAATCTCTTCACTCAGCTTGGATAAGGGTGAAGAGCTAACTGGAGACTGAAAAACCTGCAGTTACAGTCTGTTCTTTCAGAAAAAAAAAAATAAAATAGTTTTTTCTTAGTACCTGATTCATACAGGTACTCTCACCCAAGCCCCAGACTTTGATGAAGACTGCTCATCGTTCCAGCTTTCTGGTACCAAAGCATCTTTCCTTAGTTTCATTTTTTTTCTACTATGAGTGCCTTTGATGCTATTCATGAAATATTCTCCTACCTTAATTTCCAATGACACTAAGACAATAAAGAGTAATGTGAAAATTCTCACCTGAGGTTAAGGATTAATGGCCTAGTTTTCAATGTTCAGTTCCGTAAGAACTTCTCTCAAAATAATACATTTTGTGATTGTCTGGAGGTTTTGATCTAGTAAAAGGCAAGGGATTTAAAGAAGACTTTTCAGGTGAGCGATTTAAAAACTGTCGTAAATAGACAAAAAGAAAAAATAGTATACAAAATAGTCACAAATGGAAAGCAGACAGGGCTACAAATTTTTCAGCCTCTTTTTCAGCTACCATGGAGAGTTTTAATGCATATTTCCAGCATTTGTCCTTTTCTTTGCTACTGATAACTGTAAGTTAAAATCGTGCCACAGTTCTTTACAGAGGAGCTCGGGGGTAAAAAAAGCCAGCAAACAATTAGATATCTTTAGTCAGGCTACCAAGTTTCTCTCTGTCGTAAAGAAATGCAGAGAAATTTGCTTATTTGTAAGCTTTCTGAGAGAGATATCAAGACATTATTAGAAAACAGAGCTAGGCAGCAAAGAGTTTTCATATCCATAAAGATTTGATATTTCAATTATTTTTCCAGCCAAAATAATGAAATCTCATAGAATCAGAGAATAGCGTAGATTGCAAAAAACCTCCTTCTGCAAAATGAAACAGCAAAAAAAAGAGTTTTGTTGAATTGAAATGTTTCATTTGACCTAATTTCTCTTTTCTATGCAAATTAAATTAAATTTTAAAATAAAAAGTTATTTCTGACTGAAAAAAATCAAAGTTTATTTGTTTGTAAATAGTAAAGTGGGTATTTCTTACTGAACATGTAATTTATTAACAAATAACTCACTGAAATGAAGCAGCTCATTTTCTGCAATTCTTTTAGCAAATCAGCATTTTTCACCGAAATAGATAATGAAGAATTCCTGTCCAACCAGACTGAAGAATGTTCGTCTGCAGCTGAGTTTTATCACCTACAATTTATCTTCAAACTTGGCTTAGGAAGCCCTTCCATCGCCTTTTCACCTGTCTAAGGTATTATTGGAGCTTACAGATCTCTTTCGTGACTTTCTTTCAAAGTTAGGATCATCCAAACACATCAGGAGAGTATTTTTTCCCACAGATTACCTTTTGGAAATATTGCAAGAAGTAACGGGGAATCTCCTGATTGCAGGAGGGACATCTTACCCTCTGAACGTGTGAATTGAAGTTGTATTTGTCTAGACAAAAAGAACCCGTAATTCCACTATCAGCTAACTAAAGCTATTATCACTGCTGAACTGTTCCTATATAAAAGTCAGGTGGTATCACAGTTCACCTGTTCTCTCACTCACCCACAGTACACAGTATTTCTAATGCAGAAAACACCGTATGTTCTATATTAAATAAAAGACAGGAGGGCAGAAAAATAAACCCAGCTTATTTTCCTCCTTTTCTGTAAGTAACCTTGAATGAGAAGTGTGCAGTTTACGCCTGTGCATCTCATCAAGAATATATGTCATTTCTCTAAATAAGCATCGTATATCTCAATAGTAGGGTCAGTTACCCACCCTTACCCCTCACCCCTCACAGTAGCTGATCTATCAAGTTAAATAACAGGCTTTTTGATATGAGTATCAATGCAGATCTGACATTTAAAAAATAACCCAGAGTGGGCCAGAAAAGCAGTAAACCATGCAGAAAAACGTTTAACCCCTTAAGCTCTCAAGTGACCAAATCCAGAGAGGTTGGTGCACAGTTTATGCTCTAGTGCAGAGTATATTTTAGTTGAACTATTTTGAATGCATGGCAGTTTTTCATTAACTCATCATCTTCCCTTTCTTTTTCAGACCACTTGAACTACATGTTGCCTTTCTTTTCTTGTTCTTCTGCAAGACCTTTACTGCTCAAGCTTCCACATAATCTCTTCCTCTGTGACAGACACCATTCCCTGCCGCAGTCATCTTTTTCTCCAAATTAACTAAGCTTAAAATACATTCTTCCCAGAGGCCTTTAAAAACCCCAACATCTGCTAAAACAGAGAAGGCTTGTAGAATTACTAAGACTTCAACTAATATTTGACCTGATCAGAAATGTTTCTGGTAGAAGATTTTTCCACTAATTCAGTGTTAAAATTTTTAATGGGAACAAATGTACAAGTTTCAAGTAGCATGGGAGTTTTAGTCAAAGCAAGAGAGAAGGAGAGCAAGGCTGAGGAGGATCCTCAGAAGATCCACCAGCCTAGTATTGGGGGATTCACATCTCTGTAAGATAACGCAGCTCACCACCCTGCTCCAGGGACTCCGGCCCCGTACGGTTTGCAATAGTTGCTGCAGAAGAGTCTGAGACCCAGTATCCAACGCAGCGGGGCACAGCCAACACCATGACGTGTTGGGCACTTCTTCCCTGGCACTTCGCCAGCCCTGAGGGGGCAGGAGAAGGAGCACAGCATGACTGGTTCCCACAGGTCTCCAGGCTGTTCTTCCCCTCCTGGGTTTTACGTAGCCTCATCTGTGTTGCCTGTGGGTACAGATCCTCACCTGTGCCATCCTCCAAACCTCTCTTGGGCATAACTTAAGACCAGTAGGTGACACAGGCCAAAACAGGGCCAGGAGTACATTCATTATCTAACAGTGTGGATGACCACATACCAACATCATAGCTCTGGCCCTGGGTTTTCCTATCAGCCAGTGAGACTGAGGTCCTTACTCTGATCCAGGCATCCTGGTCTTTACATGTGGCATGGTGAGTCATCCTAAATATGAAGAGAGTCCCAGGTGCACCTTTCTTAGATGCCTTCTGGGGGAGCATCTCAAGGACCAGATGTTATTTCAAAAGACTATGTCTATGTGTAGCATCTCAGATTTTTGTTTCTAAAAGGTTTTGACTTCATCTCAATACAAAAGAAGGTGGGCAGAAGTACATGCTTTTGAAAACTTTGAAGAAATCTTTTCTTGGTCATATTTAGTAATCTATCCCTGCACTGTGAATCTCCTCATTTTGTGCATTTAAGCCCCGGTCTGACTTCCTCAAAATCAGCACCTTCCTACTGACAGTAGTTACAGGAGACTGCTGCCTTGCAAAGCTGTGCCAAGCAGAAGTCTTACTTCAATAATGGCATATAAAAATCTCCTGGCTTGGCAACAGAGAGAGATTACAACACTCCATTCATCTCTCAGTTGCAGGATATCCCCCTACTCGGGAAGATGACAAAAAATGTGCACATATCAAACGTACACAAATGTAACAAAAATAAGATTATTATTTATTTCAGCCTGAAAAGACCTAGTCTAGAAAAACTGCTTTTTCCTCAAAAAAATCCTTGAGTGTGCAGCTCTCACAGTGAAAACTTTATACCATGAGCTCTACTGCTGCTCTGCAGGAGGGGCTTACTTTATCCACTGGCTTGTAAATGAATTGGGATGTGATGGACAGTGCAGCCACAAAAAGTCTCGCAATAGGGGAATAAGAGAAAAAAAGGACCCTGAGAACAAGTACTGTGAAGGGGCACGTCAGGCCTCCTTGACGTATTCCTTTAGATTAACAGTAAGTGTTTTACTGTTCTCCACAGTGCTTATATCCCAAATGTTAACAATCTCCCTACAAATAATGCAGAGGTAAGTGGTGCAGTATGCACAGACTTACTAAAGGAAATGCATTAGCTTTACATGCCAGGCCTTCAACGGACGGTGGATACTCCAGCTTGGGCCCCAGATTTCGGCGGTCTGCAAGGATGGCTCTGGAGAATGCCCTGGGTCTCGCTGTCCTGCTAATTTTCCCTGCAGGCTCCTCCGTCACAGGAAGGTGCTTTTTGAGAAGCAGACATTCATAGCATGCTTGTTTCCAATTTATTAATTAGAACTAAATAACTGGGCAAAAGTGTAATATGCATATAAACAAACACAATTAGAATAAATTGTGGAAGTAGCAAATTCGTCTAATGATCAGATTGATTAAATTACTTCATATAAACCAACAATTCCTTATAAGCACTGTGTAATGGTTTAGGAAGGCTGTAGACCTGTTTAGCTCTCAGCCTGGAAAATAACAGGGCTTTTATCAACTCTCAGTGCCAAGTGACATATTTAAGTTCCAGCCAAATAGCTGGTACAGGGAGTGTCAATAGCTCCCAGGCTGAAACTAGTGTTGAGACTGCGGCTCTGCTGCCAGCTCCGAGAGCTTGTGCAGATTATTGGTTATCTAATGCCAGGCAAGCTTTTCTCTCACTGCCCTTTCCCCCCCAAAACTCCCAACAATGGATTACAGTGGATTACATTGGAGATATTTCACTATTTCAACATGACACAGCTTTTTAAATTTAATATTCAGAAGATAAATTCAATGAAATAGTATGATTTATCATGATTCTGCTGTAGCTAGTTATTGCAAAAATCATTCTTTACTCACTGTGCTCTAGGGATTCTTGCTCCACATGTGTGCTAGCCAAGAGCTTGCATTTAAAAAATGCAAGAACGCTGAAGTAGAGGTGATCCTTAACTTACAAATATGTGAAAACAAACAGGTGTATAAGTAGAGAAATAAAATCTGAGGGAAAGGTTAAGCCAGAAAAAAATACACAGCCTTTTTCACTTTAAAAAATGCACTTTAGGAGCTTACCTGCCTCATGACAGAAATGGCATGGGATATTTGCTTTGTGTTTGGGTTCTTTAGCTGTTAGCTTCTTTTTAGATTTGTAGCACTTTGTTATTATCAAAATCCTTCCCCTGCTGAAACTGGGATTTCATCTGCTGTGCAGTGTATAATTGCTGAAAGTGTAAACCACGCAGAAGACTGGACATAGCCTTGCATTAGAGAGCAGAATCCGGTGCTATCCTCCACACAGCCCCAGGAACCGTGCTTTAGTTCATTTAAACTCCCCAATAGCTAGAAGATGAGTTTATGTGAAAGAATTAGTGATATCCCATTTAACATGAACCTAGGAATCCAGAAGACTGTTGCAGAATCTTGCCAAATCACACTAGATTAATGTATTTGAATCAGTGCCTAAAATGTTCAGATCAATGCCTCTGGGTTTTTGGTGGGCATTTTTTTCCCCTGCAGACTGACAGAGGCCACAGTACACGCAGCTCATCATTTCAAGGTATAAGAATTAGGCTTTCACTAATTGGAAGATTTGCCTGTTATTTAAATGAAACTTGTTTGCAGTTTCGTCATCCATGTGGAATCCAGAAAGGGATCAGACTATCCCGTCAATTTAGTCAGAAAAGAATAAATGAATAAATAGGCTGACAATTTTCTCCCCTGGGACTCATACTGTCACTACACTGTTTCTCTGTTATTAGTTACCTGTATAAAAATAATTCACTGTACAGCAGTATATACTCTGTGCTGTAAACGACTGGATCAGGTGCCTTTCTGTTTGTCTTTCTGTGCACATTTAAATCTCTTGGTGTCAGCAGGTGATGCTCAATGGTGCATTCACTGAAGGAAGAAAGGGAAAATCAAGTTGCAGACTTCAAAGGGTTACAGCCTACATTTTTTGGATGCGTACAGTAATAGGGTTAGTTCTTTTCTATTTTGTATAAAAGACTCATTTACTAACTGCTGCTCTGCTTCAGAGGTTTGGGTTCAGACTGTCTTGCAAGCAGTTTGTGCGTGAGGCTGAGATGTAATATGCTACCAGATGTCACTGGCAGGTCAAGGAGTCCTTCAGATGCTGGAAGCCCACAGAGCCCCTAATGAAAAGGGGCAGAAGAGAAGTCAGAGATATTTCTTTGAGTCAGAGCCTTTACAAGTGTTTGATTGGCATACAAAATTCTTGACACAATTTAGCTGAGAAAAAAAGTTAAGAATCTGTTTGTTTTCAATAAGCCAATACTCTGTACATTTATTTCACTTAACTGATAGGGAGAGAAAGAAGGCAAAGGGCAAGTGGGGGGACTCAGGACTTTCCTCTTATTAAACTTCAGATTTTCATCCACCCTTCACCTGGATGCCAGAGGGACAAGTAAATTCACCTGCATCCATCGCACCACCAGGTCTATACTCAATAAATATTTTTCTCATATATCATCATCTGAAGAATTGTTTTAGACTCATTCAAATAATGCCACATTTCATTTGTGTCTTACAGACTTTACCATGTGCCATTTTCCTCCACTGCTGCAGTATTATTAATCCTTTAAAACTTGCAAAAACTATGTCAGAACAGAAATTCGTTCTTCTCAGTCCTACATCCCAAAGGGGTCTCATAATTTCAGCTCCAGTCTTGCGTAATTTCAAAGCTACTTCACTGATTCTTCCAAGAAACAATTCCTTCACAGATGAAATTTTCAAAAGGGTTCAGACATCCAGCCTCTCCAAAAATGCTACCAGTAATCCAGGAGAAACACTTCGAGTATTCTCATGAGGATGAGATAGGTTATTTTTTCTTATAGCCCTCTCCTGTATTCTCTAGAAGAATGGTGTTGTCTTTAAAGCACTCTGCAGACAAAGATGTGGCTTTGGGGAACATAGCAGTAAAAATTTGTGTTCCCATTGGGCTTTTTGTATAGCAGAGTGCGCTTTTCAACATCTTGTATATTATCTGCTTCCTGCATAAAGGAATTCTAAACTAAATTCCTTGCGGGAACTCCCTCCACATAATGCAAAACTTTAATTTTTGCCCTCTGCTTCTTGTATTTGACACAAATTCAAACTGTCTTGCATCAACCATTCCTCCTATTCCCTCAAGAACTTCATGGAGACAAATGATCTCTCCTCTCAGCCTCCTCTTTCACAGAGTACAGCCCTAATTTCTTTGGTTTATTTGAGACAACTGGTATCCGCCAAACCCTGATCTATTCTGCTTGCTCTTGCTATACCTTTGTCTATGGTTATAATAATACTTTAAAATCAGGTGATCAGAAATGAGGATGATAATACAAGTATGGTCTCTGTAGTACTAAAGGGGGGGTAATTTCTTGATACTTAAATCCACTTAAACTTATGTATGTTTTGCAAAGATCTCTCTAAATTTCTGCATGTGTATGCACCTGTTTTAATCCTTATGCTTCAAATGTCGTCTGCTACCCATGAACTACATTCTCCTGAACTGCATTTCTGCATAGTATGTTCTTTCAGAGTCTGGTCCTCTGTTTTGTCCAGCTCCTCATTACTTGATTTTTATCTATCTAGGTCATTCATCTTCCCATACACATATGTAGCTTCTTTGTGCTGGCAGTGCTTCCTATTTCTGCATTATCAGCAAATATTTTTGCTTTATAGTATTTTCATCTTCTTCAGGCCTCAGACAAATAGTATGAAGAAGAGGAACAAATCTAGTCCAGCTCTCCTCCATGTAATTTTCTGCTCTTCCATTCAGGTCCCACCAAAGCAGTATGAGCTCTCTGCAGTCTATATTGAGGCCACCTCTTAATCCACTCATCACCCCCTGTGCCATACTGCTGACTCCACACATTAGCCTTTTTGTGTTTGTTGCTGTTGCAAAAGCGTCATGAAACCTGTGTAAATTATATCTCCAGCTTCCTCTCACCAGCTCTTTGCGCTCTTGCCTTAAAATAAATATATTATCAGCTTATTAAGAAAGGATCATCTCTCGGTTAATCCATGTGCATCGCAATTGACCAAATAATATCTCAATAAGGGCCCCTCGATCCTGCTTCTGATGAGTTTTTATAGCATTTTTTCCACCAGGGCTAGCCATATTGTCATCTGCTTCTTTCTGTCATCTCTGACATGGCAAAGCAATGGCTCAGCACTAGGCGATCTATAGTACATGAATACCTCTTCTCAAAACAAACACAGCGTGAGGATTTCAGAAATATTCAGAACAATGACTCGACGATAAGAGATCCAGGGTACACATTACATGAACACCACTTTTCAAAATGGCACAGCGGGAGGATTACAGAAACACTTAGGTACTCCTGCTCCTGGAAGATGAGTACAACATACCCTGTTGATAGAGCAAATCAGCCAAGAAGAGCTTCAGGTATAGGAATTCCAAATTTTTAACAGGTCCTTTTGCACATGCACACCACAGAGAATTCCAGCCTATGGGAATTATTTGCCACTCGTAAATCTTTATTCATAAAACCCCGTAAATAACACCTTCCAAAGTTTACTACTTTGCTTCTTCTCCATTCTGAGAGCATGATCTCAGAGCACTTCTTATATGTGGATACTTTGAAACCATAACGGATATGATACACATTCCCATAGAGTACAAATAAAGTGTTATAGCATGCAAAAAAGGGCAAAAAAACATCCCTCCCATTTCCATTCTGAAGCAAAACTGAAGTGACAAACTAAAGCTCTGTGGTGGTCTCCTCGTCCTGTGAGACTGCTCATCCAACACATCCGCAGCCTCTCCCAGGAGAGCCCTCACAGTCCCGGGCAGAGCAGAGTTTATTACAAGTTGTGGCAGGGCGTGTGGAGGCATGGGTGGTTTCTGCTGCGCCCCTCTGCCCCGGCTGCACAGGAAACCTGTGCCCACCTCTGAATATCTTAGGCTGCCATCCACAAACGTGAGGGAGGATGAGTCGTTGTCCATCCCCATGTAACTGTTGGAGCAGTAGATTCCATCTCTGAGTGAGTTTAGCCTGTTCACTTTGACCCCTAGGAAGAGGTGTTTGAGCCACTTGAAAAATACAAAAAGGCATACTTGTTGGACAAAACACTAGTGATGGGGAGTTTCTACTCTCAACTGCAATGTCCACATTCTCTTTGTATGCCCAGTATTTCCCTCCAACTGTGAACTGGTCATGCAGTCTGTTGAAAAATCTATGTGGTTTGGAGTAGCTTGTTGTCAACACACTTCAGGAGTGTCTCTTATTGAGCACAATGTTGCTTTGACTGGCCTGCTCGTGTTTGGTATCTTCTCTTCTTTGCTGTACTGACCTCCAGGAGAGAAGAATGTCAAAAAAAAAAAAAAAAGACACACTAGAGCAGGGTAATTTCCCCAGGCTAAAAA
>Ga0065711_1034912_pt1 | contig 23064 bp, 10 predicted proteins | sample Hoacrofraction12_FD_59098 | JGI IMG/M metagenome (GOLD analysis project Ga0065711, IMG submission 59098) | Hoatzin crop microbial communities from Cojedes, Venezuela - Epithelial fraction 12 v2 (version 2) | ecosystem: Host-associated > Birds > Digestive system > Esophagus > Crop | place...
CCCCCCCCCGCCCGGGAGAGCCGGGCCGGCTGGCCCCGCTGTGCTGAGCGCCGGCTGCGCCGGGGGCACGGGCTGGGCTGGGGGGCAGGGGGCTGTCTGGAGCCGCTTGCTCTGGCTTCGCAGCGTTTGTGTTGCTCCCCGCAGTCCTGAATGTGGTTAACCTTTGGGAACAAGGAATTGCAGGGCACTTGCTGGTGCTAGGGACTTAGAATTTTCAGCTCAAGCCTAAGCATTAAATATTATCTCAGTTGTACCATGATGTAGCGCTTAGATTAAAAAGACTGCGTTGAATTTCTATTCTTTAACTCTTTCAGTACGAGTTCTTGGGAGACTTGGGTTTATCATGGCCTTTCAAGAGAAGGAATAAGTGAGGCACAGCGTAAGCTTTCAGCAAAGTGCAGGAAACCAGTGGTGGGCCTCAGCTACCTTGGTGCACTCAGACACTTGCCTTCTACCTAAAGGAAAAGATGATACTAAGGTAGAGACGAATAAGATGCACTAAAAAGGAATGAAAGAAATGGGCATCTGTGATCTGTAATGGATTATGGATTTGACTGTATTTTGCATGTTAATTTATAGAGGTATTAGTCAATGCAAGATTTCCCTTAACTTCCAAAAGGCATGAAATGAACAGTAAAAAAAAAGTTTTTTTACTTAAATGGGACAAAATGTACCCTGTTGAAATTATCAAACCAACAAGGACCTTTCCTAGTTAATTGTCTCAGCCAGGGTTTGCCTAACACAGAGTCTAACTTGTTAAATTCTTTGCGTACTATTGAAGCAGATTAACAATTACATAGTGACCAAGGGGAAAAGAATGTTTGCTTTCATAGGTCATTCTCGGTTCCTTGCTGTCATGCTTTCCTAGTAGACATCAGTTTGTTTGAATGACCTAAGTGGTGGTTTTTCTTCCAGAATGTTTTTGCATGCTTTACATAGATTTGCATCTTCAGATGTTCTTAATTTTGTACTTAAAGTTGTAGAAGAAGCGGTATTCATTGGAAAATGATAGGTTTAAGAATTTACTTTTAGCACATCTTCCTTAATACTGCCAAAATTATCTTGAGCAAATAAATGCAAAGAACATTAACCAATAACATCATCTTTTGTGTAGCTTGCCAAGCTAAAGTTTATTTTCTTTAAGAACTGTTGACCTTCTGGTGTAGTCAGGTGTTTTAAGGCCACATTTAGCTCTGTATTTTCCGTACAGATAGTGAAATTCTTGGTGAAACTCGAGTAGATTACATCTTTGAACTCATGGTGTCAATCTTAAAGTTAATTATGCTTCTGTCTGAAAAAATTAACTTTGGCTTATTTTCCACAACATTCAGAAAAATCTGAACCGACAATTTTGCTAGTCTGTGCCTCAATCTCAAGAGCAATGAGTGCTTCAGCACCTTGTCAAGCCTGACTGTGGTCCAGAACAAGGTGTTCTCTGCTCTTGGATGATGGTCGCTTTAGGCTGTCAGGAAGAGGGCAATGGTGGCAGTCCCCTCTCACCGTTATTCCCTCTCTGTTGCCAGCAAAAAGGAGTGTTCAAAAAAACCTGGTCTGCTGGAAGTGTTCTTTGCTGCGTCTGTACCCTTGTCCACTTCTTTGTGTGCGTGTGCAAATGATTTCAGCTGGCATGGGAAGGGATGTGTGGGGTCACAGGTGTGAAGGGAGACACAGAGGTCGTCTGCTCCAGCCTTCAGCTGAAGGCAGGGCCTTGGTTTGGGTTACCAGCTGTGACTCTGGGGCTCTCTGTGGCAGACAGGTGATCCAGCTGAAAAAGGGAGTGTGCTGGGTACCAATCCTAGTGCTCAAAACAGGGCAGGACCGCATTGTCCACACTGTCTGCATTTATGGAGTAGGAAGGATGGTGTGAGAGAGGAGAAATAAAACCTTCTCAACAGCAGGAGACTCAACCTGGCTTATTTGCTTATGAAACTACCACCAAAGTCTTGTGATGTTTTATCTGGTAGGTGTGGGGAAAGCACGGCTAGTGTGGATTAGACAGGGCTCCTTACAGATTGCAATGACCATCGCTGCTTTCTTCAGAGCAATTGTGATGGTTCCCAAATGCACTACTGGTTCACAGGAGCATAGTGTTAAAGCACTCACCTAAGAAAGGAACCCATTTTTGTTTGAAAAGACTCAGTGGTGGCTCTTAACTGCCAGGACAAACCCCCGCTTTGGAAGGGGCAGGCGATTCAACTGAGGCCGTGCCATTGGCTAGGAAAGAATTCAGGACTCAGTTATCTGGACGCTCACAGAGAAGGGGAAAATTCTGGTTTCCATCTCCATCCTGAGCATTAGATCTGTGTTTTATCCTCATATTGTTCTGAATAGTCTATATGTGGATCAGAAATCAGATCTCATTCTTCCCTCCTACTTGAGACTCATAATCAATAGTTTAGAGAATCACATTGCTTTTCTCTTCTTTCTTAGATAGTTATCTGAGCCTTCAAAGGAGAATGAAATTATGAAAGGATACCCACTGTGTTGCGTAAATTGGGGGTTTGTCAGTACTTCAGATGTACAGTAAGATTAAACTGAATTGTGAGATGGCAGTAATAGTACTGCATATTTAGTATGTGAATAGATGCCAGGCTTTTGTGAGTGTGTGTGGTTTGTAACTAGGGAGAAGGACTGGGTGTGGCTGCCACAATGAGTCAAGGGTAGCCCACACTGCTGTGCGCGATCGTAGCACTCGAGTCAGTGACAAGGGTTTCATATGTGCAGCATTCCTTAAAAAGGTTAACTGTTCAACCTGACTGCACTTACGTTAACACACATCGAGTTGGCAGGTTATTCAGCTTTTTTGCAACACCACCTATAGAGCCAACTAATTCTGCACTGGTCTGAAGTGAATCTCAAACTCACTGATGTGTGTTAGCAATTGCGATAATCATATCAGTTACTGCAGTAACACCAGCATTTCCATTGTAGTATAAGAGACATCAGTCAGTGTTTAAAATACACAGATTTATATTGCTGGGCATCGTACAACTATGTGGATGTAGTGTTGATGAAGCATTGTAGAGTAAGAAACACGTAAATTAGTTTTCTTCACACTTACCTCTCTCTGAATATTTTACTGGTTCTAAATTATCTGTCAGTGCATGTCTGAAATATCTGTTGCTATGGTGTTTTAACAGTAGATGCAGAATTAAAAGGCTATACAATATTGTAATAATGAGTGGCCACCTTTTGATGTAGGGCTACCTTCTTTGATTAATACATTTTTTTGTAAGCAATGAGTATAGACACTGGTACTTCAGTGTAGAAGTCAACTGCCTGTATGGGGAGAGGGACTTTTCCTGACCAGATGAAGTCAGAAGTGTACATCATGTGATCTCTAGCGTATTCAGATACCTGCCACTCACCAAGACAAAATACTGTACCTTTTGTGTCTTAATAGTCCCATTAAGTCAGATAAATCTTGTGATCTTTAGTAGAATGATTGCAAAAGGTGGGAACTAGAAGAGAAGCTATTTACGTCAGGCATTTGTGTTACATCAGCATGAACAAATATTATTTCTGTATATTTTACTCATTCCAGAGTCCAGGTAGTGCATGACAAAATCAGTGGCATCAGCAACACCACTATCAACAGAGACCTACTCGCTCTGAAAGTTCGATTAAATGGCTTCTGTAAAGGGTGGGATCTCATTGTTATCACCTTATATACCACAAAACATATGCCTTGAAATTTGCTCGTTCATAGTTCACTCTGGCATTGCAGAGAAAGCAGGAAGTGTACAGTCTTACTGAAAGAAGAAGTTACAAAGTAACTGTGAAAATCACATTTTCAAATCACTATGGATACAGATATTTCATAGTCAAGAATCTCTGAAAAGCTAGGAAAAGCGTGCTCATTCACAGATGTTAGGTTTTTAAGATTTTGCAAATATTTTGTGTCCCCCGCTCTCTGCATGAGCGTGGCACTGAATGCCGCCCTCAGCTTGTGCATCCAGCCTGGCGCTGTCGTCTCCTGGCTGGGCAGGAGCACCGGTGAAGTAGGTACATTGCTGTGCACCTGAGCGTATGGCTGCAGTCCTCCTCAGTTCTGAAAATGCTGTGTATTATCTAACAGTCTTTAGAGCACTTGGGAAATACTGTGACTGCCAGGACAAATACTGTCATGGCCAGATGGACAAATACATTATTTCAGCCCTGTTGAGGAAACAGATACTAAAGTTAACTAACTTTCCAAAAATGACAGAAGAATTTAGAGTCAAGGGAGTAGAGACCCCAGTTCAATAGATGCTTGGGCATATGCTTAATTTCCTTCCTTTTAAACAAATTATGTAAACATCTGTGAAATGTCCTGCTAAGCTTGTGCTAGGAGGCTTTAGGCTCGCCGATTGCTGGTGTGGTGCTCTGATCAGCATAGCTCATCTTACAAGTACTTTCTTTGGAAAAGCTTTCCTATTGTTTAGTCCTTTCCGTAAGCTACGTTTAAGCACACAACAAATTATTAATACGTACCAGCAGTTGTCATGGAGATAATATGATCCAAAGTGGGTTTTTTAAGAAGTGGCACAAACTTGGCACATCCCACATGCCTTCTACAGACAATTCCTGCATAATTTTTCCTGTGTTAGGCATGGGACAGATATATATCTTGGCCTTTTGTGCCAGCACACTATGGAGAAACCACTGTTTCTGGCTTGCAGATGGCTGGCTTCAGGCATCTGAAAAATGTAGAACTCATTAGAGGTGATTTTTTTCCAAGTCGCAACATCTTAGCAAGGGGCTGCGCTGCTCACTTCTGTGAAATCTCAAACACAGTGTGATGGCTGAATTACGGCTCTGTAGGATAGATTTTCTCTTCTCATCTTGATGCATAGACTTATGGCAGAATGCAGTAACTAATCCAAAAGAAGGCAGCTGGCTAATATAGCTGGGGAGGCTTCAGGGTCATAATAAGGATCGTTTTCCTTGGAATGAGACTGCAATCCTATTAAATGTCTATAAATCCAGGAGGACCAAGTGCCATACCTGCAGACCTTAAGGATATTAAGCCTGAGCTCTCAGAGACGCTTTGCCCTTGCTTGTCATAACATTTCTACTCTTTCACTGTGCCCTTGCAAAGTACTGAGACAAGGGAGAAGTACACAGTGCAGTTCAGACGATAAGTAGAACTCTTGCCTTTATTCTGTGCCTCTTTTTCTTGTCTTGTCCTGGAGATCCTGTTACACTTTAGTCAGGCAACACCTAACTGATGTAGCCATTCCGTAGCCTATTTATTTGAGTGAATGAATGAGATTCCCTGCATATTATAGCTGTTGCATTTTTTTTTCCAGATATTTACTCTTCAGCTAATACTACATCACAGTCACTGTCATAATGACCTTCATCCAGGCCAAGTAACTAGAGAGTTAAGCTGTAGAAGGACTGCAAAAAAAAGGATTGCAGCAAGAAAATGCAAGGTTTTCCTCCCTCACTTTCCTGTCAGGTAATTGTATGTTTCCTTCATAGCACTGCCAGTATCTTGTGGCGAAGGAAGCATGAACCCAGTTGGGGAGTACTCAAGACTTCTAGAAGCGTGTTGATATAATATCCATGTTGTTTGATGTCACAGATGTCTTGCATGACAAAACAGGTACACGCAGCCTGCTAAAGATGCCCTGGCTAAACTGCTGCCTTGCCATCCAGCTCAGCATCAGCTCTCAAGCTCAGTTCCAAGCAGTGCTGAGCCCTGGCTGCTGCTTAAATGCTTCCCCTGAATAGAGAGGCCAGGGAGGGAACATTTGTGTTTGAAATCTATTTGTGTATGTGCTAAAGGACAAAGGAGAACCGTGATACATTCGCTGCACAGGCACACTTATTCTTAGATCATGATTTCGCTTCACTGTGGTTAACAAGTGTATTATTAGTAATAGCTAGTTACAAATAATAACCTGACCTTATTTTTAACCTAATACTGAATCAGATTTCATTGAAATAGGTTGGTTCACTGCTGTGCTTTGCTCTTTGAATGTTAGCATTCAGAATTTCAGTGCCTTCCATGTTAGGTATTAAAAATAGCTGGCAAGTTGGATAATTATTATTGTTCCAAATCTCCTTTGCAGCCTTACATAACAGTGTTCTCACCAAAAGCCTTATTTTAAGGGTGGAGTGGAAGAACATGCTGGAGCAACCTGAAATTATTTGCACTGCTATACAGAGACCAGATAGAACTGTCTCTTCTCTTCTGAGGAAAGTTTGAGAGCCAGTTCAATATTCATGAAATTAAAGATATTACTGAAAATAAGAATGCATGAACTGACTCAGGTTTGGCATTATAAAGTCGTGTGTTGTCAGCATACCTCAGTCCCGATCGTAAGCATCCTTGCTAATCCGATATTGCCCAAGCAGAAACTACTAGTCATGCCAACCCAATGACAGTCAAAATATTTGTGAGTGTAATATTTAATATATACACACACAAAATGAAATAACAATGGTAAATTACTTGAAAAGAGAATATCCCCGGGTGGATGCAGCTGTACTTGATAAACCTGAGCTTCCTTGTTAGTAACGCTGTGTTTGTAGGCAAAGTACCATCTCCATTTTTCCTAGCTAAGACTATTTACCTTTCCAGCCCTGGGCTGTATCACCTTTCCCTATGTTTCCTCATCATATCCATCAAACTCATGGCACTTGGGAAGGATGAAAAATGGTTGGGAAGAGGCAGTGGTCAATCCTGAGAACATGAGATACCTCCCTTCATCTGTAACAAGCTCCCTAGCTGTCCTGGTGATCACAGTAACAACAAACCCTAATCTCTTCTATTTAAATAATAAATCGTATTTTTTCATCTTCTATTTCATTGCATGCTGTGACCTCCCTCCTTGACTGATGTCTTTTTCCCATCTAAGCTAGCATCATTCTTCCTGATTGCCACTCCTCTCCTCTGTCCCTTTTCCTGTGCACAACTTCCTTCTTCCTCCTTTTCAGCCTCACTGGATCAGATTTAGCCAAATGATCCACGCCACCTCATAAGCTCTGGAAATGTCATTCTAAACTGAGAGGCTTTTCTCCCGGAAGTTGTGTATAAGATGAATATCATGAAAATAAAAAATACACTGTTACAAATTTGACTAATAAAAATCTCACATCTGGTAGAAGAATGAGAAATGGCCCTGAAGGGTGACCTGTTAATCTCTCTGGTAGGTGGTAATGCCAAAACTCTCGGCATTTCAGCTGGAACTGGGATGTTACTGACAGAGCATCTAACTTTTTTTTTTATGTGCATAGCATTAGTGGTAACTGCTGAGTGTGTTCACTGGCGAATTAACACCCTCCTCGTGTTAGCCCCAGAGTACCCAGATCCACTATATTGTATTGCATGTCTGCCATACAGGTGCTGCACGCACTCAGCTGTTGAAAGCCCAGGCCAACAGATCCTAAAAGTCTGCAGGCTTAAAAGCTGGGCTTGTGCTGGGCTGCCCAAGTGCACGCTGAGCTCGAGCTGTGCTGGCTCAATAACTGGCTGAATTTTGCTCATAGGCAGTAAATGCATCCAGAAGCTGTCAGTCTCTATGTGTTCAAAGACAGGAGCTAGTGCTAACCTTGCTTGCTGCCGTGTTACACAGAGATTTACTCTCAGGAGTATCTACCTAGCACAAGCATAATGTCCATTTGTACACTTCACCAGCGTGGTTTTCCTCCTCATATTACTAACTAAAAAGACCAATGCAATTATGACTTGTTTTCATTGGGTGAATAATTACTCCATAGTTAAGTAGTGGTATCAGGTATATTATCAGAGAGAAGAACTGGTTTCAGAAAACTGCCATTAACTTGAGCAATCAGAATTTTACAGTTCCTTAATGAATGTATATTTGTTACAGGACTGAATGAAAGGAGAGGCAATGCAGGGTCTGTTACAACGGTGGTTGATCTCGGTCGTGCAGCATGAGAGGGAGAAGCTTGCCAGCTTCGCAAGGGAGGCTCTTTGTCACAGAATCACTGCCCCGGAGCTTTGGACACTGCACAGCAAGTTTAATTTCGATTCACATTTTGCTATCAAAAATAATCTTACAAAAACCTGTCTGAACTTCCTCAGAAGAATGTTTGTTTCAGAAACAGCACCTTCCAGGGCACCAAAGCTGTAATACAAGCTAGTCTCACCAGCATAAGTGTTAAACCGACCATTCTTGTGTTGCAGCCATTTCTAGATGAAGTCCCCCAATGTAACTTTTCATAAATTGCCCTCTCTGTCCGTACTATAGTTACACTTCGCTTAAAAAATTATATCTGTTACAGCGGAAAATCATTCATGTTCATTCTTCTGGTAGTCAAAAAAACCTTATTGGTACAGCTACTACTGCTCTAATTTTTTGACAGTGTCCAACTGGAGACAGTCAGGCAAATGCACCAAAATCATTCAAGAATTACTCATGCGTAGATAATATACCAAGGGAAAGAATTTCCACAATAAAGGTGTGTACATTACAGTAGCCTCGAGATGGGGCTGACTTCTTCCAAAACAAGTTCTTCTGGTTTCGTGTGACTATTTAATACACTTCTGTGTTCAAGAAAATAACTCTTGCTCTTACTCTGTAGTGTGAAACCAGTATAGCAGGAGGCAGCATGGACGGGTGAACAGATCAGGAGACAGGAGATGTCTCTTGGATCTGTTTAAAGATTTCAGGGCCATTTCAACTCCCACTTCACCTTCTGTGAAGTGTTACAGCTACTATTAATTTTGCTAGTTACATGAGTAGATTTTTTTAAACTGAAATACACTTTCTTCAAAGTATAAGGGAGCTTTAACAGAAAAGTCATAACTATCAGCTGAACAAACTCATTATTTTCTTATGTCTTGTCAATGAAAAAGCTGCTGGGCAGTGTCACTGAATGCAAATACTTGCATTTTGTTCATGTTTTAAATGTAAATGCTTTCTACATACAACCCAAAATAAAAATAAAATATATATATATATATGTGTATTCCTTTTAGAGAGGATAGCCTCTCTAAAAAATATTGACAAAGGGTATCTATAACATGGCTTTTCACTTACCATGTTTCTGTACCCCCTTTTGCTCCAAAAGATTCTGCGGTGTTCAATGGCTTGCAGGCACAGAGGTAATTTCACTTGTCCTGCAAAGCAGCTGTATTGAAGATGAAGTCAGAACCACAGCACTGGACAGTAAGATTTCTAGGTGAGGGAGCGACTAACCATTTGTCCACTTGAAACTACCAATACGTGTTTTTAAAGTAGGGGTGCTACCAGCAAAGTCCAGCTTACTGTCGAGTGAAACCATGTGTGTAACAGATGCTGGCAGCCTGAGTGTAACACATACCTGTGCATCCACATCACTTCTGGTCATCTTTTTGTGATGGGATTGTGAATTGCACTTTTTTGTTTTTGTAATTAAAGGGTGGAACAGATGGTGAGAACTTGAAGAGCTGCATCCATTAAATTAGCGTAGAGCATGTCTCCACATTATAATTTAATATAATGGGATTTTACTTCAGTGAAATAAAGCTATACAGTCTAGTGCTTGGGAATGTTTACTATATGAGAAGCTTCACTGTTAAAAGATTTCACTGAGTCATGCTGTGACTCTCTGCCAAATACCAATCATATGACCAACCCAGTTAAAAAAGGGTGTTTCTTCATGCCAATATGTTTCACATGCCACCCTACAGTGAACCTTTTTTCGGCTGTACACCTGTGGGTTTTAGGTAACACCAAAGGGGGACAACGTAATCTGACTGCATGTGTTTAAAAAAGAGTCAATATTAACAAGCACGAGCTACCTGGTCTAGTATGAGGAGTGGTGTAGCAAGAGGGGCCGGGTTTGACATAATTTCACAGGCAGATTTGAGGCAGACAGTCCAAACCAAACATTGATACTGGTAAAAATCAATGTTTTGCCAGTTCCAGGAATCACGATGCTACTCTTTTGATGGCAACTAATTTCAAAAGTTCAGAGAACAAACTTTCTCCTTTCTGTTGAGACAGGGATTTTAATTATTATAGTTAAGACAGAAAAAGAAAATCCAAAAGCAGAGACATGAATTTTAGAAGCAGCAGTGGACACTGCTAGGTTTTGCTAAATCTCAGAAAATATTTATACTTAACTGTAAATATTTCAGTGAAACTTGTCTAAGCTACATTTTGAGAATCCTGTGTTTTTCTACTGAAATGTTTTTTGTCCATGGAAAGTTACAGCAAATGTTTTGTACTAGTGATTCTTTACTCTGCAAGCTCCAGCTGTAGATACAGAATACTCGTCTCCCACACAGCTCCACCACGGCTAGCAATCAATACATTGTCTTCTGCATACAAAGGCGATTCCTCTAATAATCAGACACTGGGATAGGGATGAAATCATTATGGAAAATAGTGCTAGAAAGAGCACAGAGACTCACAATGGCCCCAAGTGTCTCTCCTGCAACCCTTTCCCCGACTCAAATTCACCACAGATTAACTTTCCTCAATGACTACTGAATAAGAAAGTTAAAGGGACAAGCACACATACCACAGAAAGTTTAAATTACACTTCCCTTCAGTGTAATCTGTGAAATCACTGTTACGCTGCGTGGGAATGTCTGAGAGGTCACAGAGGATTATGTGGACATTTATGTTTCATTCTGGCTTAAGTGCGTTCAACTCCAGCGATAGCAACAAAATTGTTTCCGTCCTCAGTAATGCTGCATTTGCTTCTAGGGCTTAATGAAAGAATAATACATTTATTAACTGCACGTATTTGTCTCTCATGGAGATCTCAATTTTTCAGATTTTCAGCGTTAAACTCCCAAAATGTAATTTCAGACATACTGAAGCTTCTCTGCCCTATGTATGGAAATGAAGAATAGGGTGGTTCATGGTTTCAAAATATAACACATTCCGCCTCTCTCAGAACAAAGCAGAACATTGCTTTAATGGCAACGGGTTTTGCCAGGGTACCTCATAACGTGGTGCTTAGGTCTTCACCTACCGCGGCATGAGACGAGACGTATCACTCCCTTTTCCCTGTTTTCCGTTGTCAGGGAAAGAAAACTTTCCCCTCTCCGTGGGGGAATGTCTCCTGCGCTGGCTGTTTCTCACATCTCTACTTCAACTATTAGCTTACCCTTCCTCCCTGTAAAAAGGTAGGGACTTGTGGTTTGGAGAAACGTGCACACCGTTGACGTGAAGCCTAGGCTGTTACTGAGCAGTTTCTCCTTTGGCATCATACGCTCGTCAGACTACAGCAAAACGCACTCTATGAGATAATTAGCAGCTGTATTCAAGTGACTCAAGGGAATATTTGAGTCCTGAATTTTGAGAGGATGTTTGTGCATCTGATGTAATTTTGTCTCATCACAGTCTGCATAAACTTTCTATGCAACAGAACAAAGGAAAGAATTAACCAATGAGTGCGAAATACTTACACTGGGAAAATAACTGTTTTGTTTCAACAGCTGGTGCAACTTTTTCTCCATTAACTCTGAAGAATGCTGTTGAACAGAGGTTTGAGAAGTACAGCTTTTACTATCAGAAACACCCCACAACCAACGAGAAAGGAGATCTGTTCGCATCACTTCAAAAAAACGCTTGAAGTAAGGTACTCTTTGTCTAACGCAGTCACTGAAAATCAGTCTTTTCACTTGGAAAATACACTTCTGCAGTTGAGCAACTGTGGCATGTTTCTTAAACATTTATCCATATATGCAATAAAATACTTAATAATTTTAATATTGATTTCTCCACAGAAAATCATTAAACAGAAACTGATGGCAAAGAGCAGAACTGTTTGAGCTGCATGGTTGGTCTAACTGTGCTGGATCCTCCTGCATAGCCCATGGCTGTTGATTCTGCGATCTGCACATGCCTCCAGCTGCATCCGTAAGTGCAACAAATATTTCTGAATTGAGTAGTTACTTCCATATTACTCACAGAAGCGCCTTTTGTTTTCCCCAGTTTTCCTCCCGCAAGGAGGTCCTGCTTGTTGTACGATTTCCTCTTTCGATGGTGTTATATTTGCCAACTCTGGAGAGTGGCTGGAGGCATACAGCATGTAGACAAATAATTACTTATTTCCAGGGGGAAAAGCATTTAACAGCAGAGGTTAGCTGATTATAAGGTCTTCTCTGACTACTCTTTTAAAACCTGATAATTTTATCTGAACAAACTGAGTACATTTATAAAAGAATTCAAATATCACTCTTTAATAGGGAAAAGATAAAATTTTAATACCGACTCCAGCATAGCTTTTTCTATCAGTAGCTCTCAGTGGGCTTTGCAAAGTCAATACCATTTCACAGAAGAGGAATCTGATGTGTTCAGCAATGAGATTATTTACCCCAAACCATCTCAGCACAGCAAGGAAGGAAGATGATCCAGGCATCTTCTAGGCTAGTGTCAAAACCAGTTGGCCATTTTAAATGGAAAATATTTTATTATTTATTCTTGGAGGATTTACTAGCTCTGTCTCCCTTTCACAACTCTTTTTTTTTTGACCCTCATAGATAATGTGTTACTTTTGGGATCTTCCAGGTATGCTCTTCTGTCTCCTGATGGAAGCTGGGATGCAGTGAATGTAATCTGCTTTTCTGAGCTCTGATCCCTAGCCCATGTGAGCTTTTTCTGGATTTGGTGGCTTTAAGCCCCCAGTTCCCTACTTACCTCAAGCCCTCAAAATAAATTTTTAGATAGGATTATATGGGAAAATGCATTAAGAGAGGAAGCAATTTTAAAAATAGCCTAGCATCTAAATCTCATTGTAATCCCTTCTAATTGTCCCGGTATTTGAGCGCAGGGCATGGAGCTGTACCAACCTAGTGTTGATAAGGACGAGCCCTGTGCAGGATATACACTTTACAAATACTTACAAATTTATCAAGCTTTCTGAAGTGCTGGTTACACCCGGGTGATGTCATTAAAGGTTTATCTATGGTAAATCTGCTTTGTCCAGAGGGCCAGTGCAGCTTTTTCACACCCACATGTGATAACCCATAAAGGCAGCTGTTACAGTTAGCATCTGTCAGTGAACGCTTTATTAATCCTGCTGCAGCAGGGGCATCGCTCCTGCGCGAACAGGCCGGCAGCAAATCATAGGCAAGAGGGCAAAAACGGAAGGGCCGTGCTGTCCTGATGTGTAACAAACAAGGCAAGACGAAGTAAGAAGAAATTCAGGTGTGCCCAAATTGTCCTAATTTTGATGGTGTGACGTTTTGTTGCCATGAAATGTTATCTAAAACTCTGTTCATATTTCAAGATTCTATACTGTAATTGCTGAATTTAAGTAGTTACCATGAAGTTGTTACTATAAAGCCATAAAATAAAAGAAATACTTATTTAATTCTTAAACACAAAAGTAAGGTTCTTTATTTTTTAACATTCCGGGCTTTTGATAGCTTTCTGCCACGTCCTACTGTCTAGCTTAGGGTGTTTGTGCTTTTTTGGCCTAGCAACATCAGAGACCAACTGGAAAATACAACTGAGGAAAGCTAGTGAAAAATTTTTAATATGTGACAATAAATAGGAAAAGTTATCACAATAAGAACTGGAGTTTGCTTCCTAATTCCTATGATAAACAAAGGCTTCTAGACTTGACTGCTCATAAACTCTGCCAGTTTCCTTATTGTATTAGCTTTGCTGCTCAGCAAGATTCTTCAAATACTTCACAGGCATCTCACAATACCAGATAATGTAATGATCCGGCAGAAATTGCTTCCCCAAAACCATATAGGATGAACAAGAGAGCCCCAAAACCACTTTCCATATAGCCCAAATAACAGTTTCCATACAACCCAAACTCCTACCAGTTTCAGTTAAACTGTGGGACAGCAGTTTAGCTCGCCTCCACTAGGCATTTTTTGAGTTCCAGGTTCTTTTGCCGCCTCTGCAGGTAATTTCTCCTCAGTTCCCACCCAGTGAATGCCAGCACTCAAGCATACCACCTGGCCTCTTGAATCCTGCTGTAGTTACTCGGCTGTTAATGAGTAACTCTTCATCTTGCTGCAGACCCATCGTCAGTCAGGGCTGGGAACAGAAAACAGCAGACTACTATAAAATACCTATTAATGTTCTGTGAGGTTTTTTGTTTCTAGTTTATGTTCGTTAAGTAGATTTTCCTCCCAGAAATGCATGTTTGCATGTTTTCCCTAATCTTACTCTATTATGCAGATACCTCGTATGTTATCTATGTATACTGATCCCTGTAGCGTGCCATTAGTTCATAGTACACAGTTAATTTAGACATGGATATTGGAGAAATATAATTAAAACACAACTACAGTATCATAGCTATGCAATTACTTTTTTTTTCTTGTTTTTTCCTTAGATACTGAACAGGACAAAGTCATTGTAGGGGGTCTCAGTTTGTAAAGCCGGGGCTGCAGTTTCATGTCCTGGGTGAAGCAGCCCCTCATCTCCCTGTGCCCCTCTCACTCTCCCCTTCCCAGGCTACGGTCTCACTGGTGCCACTGCATCTTCATGAGGCTGTCATGCAGGGAAGGGATCCAAGTTCAAAATAACCATCTTTGGTCAGGTTATTTTAGTCAAGATCAAGTCCTTGACCGGGTTCACTGCGCAACCCCACATGCAATTACGCCAGCACAGCTTAGGGAAAGATGTGGGACTGGAAACAAACAACATGACTTTGGGCTGCCTAAGGCAGCGCTGCTGCCAAGTGAAACATTAATCAAGCTGTACCGAATATTTCTTTTGAAACAATTTTGAAATAAAATTTCAGAACACTTGTAGATGAAATGTGTTTAATTGTTGGGATAAAGGGCTGTAGCCAAAGCTAAATATAGCTTCTAATTATGCAGAATAAACAGATATAAAATTAGACTCTGTGAAGTCTAAATAGGTAATTTCACAGTGAATATTTAAAAACAGATTTTTTATAATAAAAAATATTAAATATATATTTTAAATCCTTCATGCCTGTCATCCTGCTTGCCAAGCTACAGCCTATAATCACAGGAGTAAAGGGGTTTCCTGGGCAATGGTGGACCACTAACTCTAGCACCTTCTCACATCACTGTAAAAGTGCACCGAAAGTAGCTTTTGGCTAAAACATCCCTTCTCACTTTTTCACGTTAGTTTTTTTTTTTTGTTAATGATGCTGAGGCTGGAAAACTTAAGAAACAGAGTTAGTTGTGACAACCCTGTCGTGATTACCCTGTAAAAATCTGTTGTTTAAAGTCTAGCATATAAGAAAATACCTTTTGGTCAAACTCTACGTAATGTTTTTTACGTGGCAACTGTTTTCCCTTTACATGATAAAACATTAAAACCTGAACTAAAAATAATCCTGTTGGCCGTTCCAGTTCAGGAAATGTCTGTGAGCCAAGTTTTGTTGGCTTTTTTACTGACTGTTATTCCAAGCGTAAGTCAGCTCAGCGATTGCTGACTCCACAGTCATGACTGGTTTCATGCAATCTTCATTTACTTTATTTTATTTTTGGATGACACAACATCAGCTGGAACACTCCGTCCAGTGTTTTCTTAACATTCCTGGAATAAAACAGCAGATGATCATCTGCAAGAGAAATGCTCTGCAATAATGCACAGATCCCCAGTGGATGTCCCATATTCGCTAGCTGAGAGATCCTTTAACAAGTGAAAAACGTTTTAGACGCTGGTGTTTAAAACCACCTATAAAATACGAACACCGTTAGACAGGACAGGTAGGAAAGTATCAACATCAGAAGTCTCTGAGGTTGGATCCTGCATGATTTTTCCCCCCCCCCGCACTTACTCTAGCTCCAGGTGTGCGGCCTCTAGTCCAGCAGCGTGGTTAAGCCTACAGCCCAGTCATCCTGCTAGAGAAGCAGGTACGTGTGTGCTTGAATCCAGCGCACTTGTAGCTGGACATGCGCTCAGTTGTTTTGTTGAATACAGATGAAACATTGAATCAAAAATAAAATCCAAACTAAAATATCAAAATACAAGATAGTGAATTAAAATTCTGCTCTGTTCTATTTAATTCTGGAAATACTTCCCTTTCAAAATCAACATTCAATTTTGCACTGCAATGATACTGATTTAATTCAATCCCATGAAGACACACAGCTGATCCAGCACCAGTGTGTTATAATTACAATGTCAATTTTATGCAGCAATACATATTTTAAGAAAACCAATTCTCACCTTCCCAAATCCTGGACCATTCTGACACACATTTAAAAGTGTACTTCTCAGCTTTTAGTGGTTCTACATCTTTGTTATTCACTCTGCACTTTGAAAAATAGTTTAATTTTGTTTCTTGTAAGAAGTTGGCTTTCAGCTATGGTAAGAATCTGGTAGCAAAAAGTGAAGTGATCTTTTAAGTTATACTAGAGAATATTTTCTTTTAAAATTATATGTTGGCATCTGAAGTATATCTGTTATTTAACAACTCAGAGAGCCAAATACCTCATGAGTAGTTCCAAGGGTAATGCCAATTGTATATATTAAAATTGGAGCTTGTCAGCCAAGGCCACAACCGATAGTTTCAAATCCTTTGCAGCAAAAAATGCTGACACTATGTCTGTATAACAGACACCCGTGCATCCGGCACTCGTGCTCGCCGTTACCCCGGGATTGCCCTGTAGCTGTCCGTGTCAGAAGTGGGTGCAGCGATGACATCTCTCCGCAGCCTCTGGACCGCTGAAGAAACCCGGTGGCTTTCAGCAGGCTCCACAGCCACACCTGCTGGCTGGCGGGCTCAGCACAGCACAGGGGAAGCGCAGCGGCTTTTTTAGGGAAATCGCTCCAAAACAATGCCTAATGCTGTATCGCACCATGATAACCTCAATATGTCATAAAGAAAAATGTTAAACAGTTTTGAAAGTATTATACAAACAGTTATGCAAAGTATTATATGAAGTGCTGTAGGGAGGTTCTTGTAAAAACCCTTTTTGTTCAAGTTAAAAACCAGAAATTGCATTTCCTAAGCAACCATAGCCCGTTGACCTTTGTGTATGCACTGAAGGGTGATTGCATGGTATATGCTGTTTTGTCTGTGGAGTTTGCTTTACTCAGCCTCTGTCTGGGTGGCAGCAAACTGGTTTTTCTTCACTATTCAGTGTGTGATTTCTCTTTGCTCTGCAAAGGCCAGATCCAGTGCTTTTCCATCGTAAAATGTATGCCCCTTGAGGAGAAGCAGGCTCAGCACAGTGAAGACTTGGCCAGTGTCTCTGATTCTGCTCTTGTTTGTGTAGGAGAACATATAATTAACATTTTGTGAGAGATCTTACAGAACTTTAGGATAATACAGGCTTTTGGTGACCTTTGGGGACATATTGAGGCTCTTCTGAATATCTCTACGTTGCTGTACACACACACAAACCGAGGACAGTTTGCAATCTACAGGAGTGACTAGCTTACCACTGTGCCTATAGTTATGAATTTCTATCTGTTCATATCATGGGATTATTGATAAATGCATATCATTAGGTTATTAAGGATCTTTAGTGCTATTCGATGTCTGTTCCCTACTTAAATTATCTCAAAATTTTTTTGTCTTTGCCCCTACTTCAGTAACATCTAGGATGTCTGGATCTTATTCTGTTGCAGTGTAACCTAGTTCACGGGGTTTGGCTCATCTTTCTGAATTGGTTCAGCGGGTGGGTGGAAGGTGAGGTATTATTTTAGCTCCTAGTTCTAGGGTAGGTAAGGGCCCCAGAGTTTTATCTAAATTATACTGGAGGAAATATTCCCTTTAGGAGCAGTTTGCTGGCGGCGAACTGTCCCAAAATACTCCTCTAATTTGTTAGATAGGGGTTATGAACGGACTATCTGGGTGGCTGCGCCAGCTACACATCCACTCAAGGCATCTTCACCTCCCATGCTGCCCCTTTCTCTCTCTAGCCAATGATCTGTCCCTGTATCTTTATTTCCAGATTGTGTTTACATGTGCTGCCCTACCCTTCATGTTTCTGGGGATGTGATTCACGTGCACGAACAGAGCCTGAATTCTTACAGTCATGCAGTTTTTGAGCATGGAATAGGAAACGAGAATGGTACCATAAGATCATCAACTTAAATCTTCTGGCCAGCCCAGAAAACGTAGCCTCTCTGACTACAGATTCTTCCTCCAACTCGTAATGTCTCCTCGGAGCGTATCAGAAGATAGAAGGGTTTTACAGCCCAGCTCAGGTGGATGCAGGCTCCCTGCCAGCAGTGTTTCCAGAGCCGATTTTACCTTTTCTCACATTCAGAGGTTCCTCTTCTGCATACCTGAAGGATATTGCCCAGCTATAAGACTGCCTGCCTGGAGTTTCCTAAATTAAAGGGCCCAGGTGAGAAAGGTGGGATCCCTATCCCAATAAGCACAGACATTCTTCCATAAGCAGTTTAGAACGTCTGATTTAAGAGTCTAATTATTGCCTAACTGGGGTGATGTGAAGCATTTTTTGAGAATCTCTGCTTCTCTCCATTGACTGTTTGGATGAAAAACAGATTCTTCTAACCTAAACAAATAAATCAGATGTCTGAAGTAGCTGGGCTAATACCCCTCTAAATGCATAGGAAGAGGTCGGCTTCCTGTATGATGTCCTCATGCCGAAAGAACATCCTCTGTCGCTCCATTTCCATTTTGCTTCCAGCTACCACAGCTGGATGATGGTGGCCATTTCTGAAGTGGGTCACTTTATAATGTCTCTCTATGCTGTCTCTGCATGATGCCTCTTAAACATGGGAAACCTAAAAGAAACCCGAATAAACACACTAAGACAAAATAAAATAAATCCTCCTGGAAGCTCTCGAAATGTTTGTGAAAGCATTTTGAAGTGTTACAAAGACTTCTGAGGAATCAAAGTAGCCTAATGGAGAATATGTTTTCCCCTTCTTCTCTCACACACTTCAAAGCTCCATTTCATTTTAAGTATTAAACTTGGTTGTCATAGCTTAACGCCTTCTGAAAATATGTCTGTAACGCAAAGTCAACCCATCATCAATGAAATCAGTGACTCTGGCGATTTAAACACATTTCCCACTACAACTAGCAGAGATTTGGAAGAACGTAACAGAACCAGAGAGGGAAGGAGTAAACCCTCTCCAAGGCTGTAATTCAGCCACCAGAGGAAAGCTTGGCTGCTAGTCTTTGCTTTTCCCGTCCCCCATGAGTGAATGAGACCCTTCATTTCTCTGCAGCAACTGCACTGTCTATTGCCAGAGAAAGAATGAGTCAGAAAAGCCTGCTGCTGGTCTTTACTCAACAGAGTGCTTCATCATTTTTTGTTGAGTTTTTGTGGTGTTAATAGGTTATTAGAAATGCCGGCTATCTCCACTAGCATTCTGGATTTGTGAAAGAGCTTTTTGCTTGGCATTTATTTTAAGACTTAATGAACAAGCTCTCTTTGTAGAAGAAGACATTTTAGGTATGCTTTTAAAAATGAAATAGAACAAGCTAGTGAAAAAGAAAATGCATCTCAATTAGATTATTCTTCCTCCATCTGCTCTCTCAGATCTTTTTATGACAGGAAATTGCCTATTGGATTTTTGATTTTGCTTAATGGAAATGGCAAAGCCTAAATCCATTCCCATTCCCACTGACATCAGGGGAAACAAAATTCGATGTCTGAACAGAACTTTTTTTTAAAAAAAAGCCATTAGTGTCTGCAACTGCATCTCAGTGAGTATAGTAATTATAACATCTGTGAATTTAAATTAACTTAAATGTTATGAAACTGTGGACTGGCACTTACGCTCCTGAATCTCCTTGGCATTCCTGAAAATCCCAGCTTCTCTCATTAGCAATTTCTGATGCGCCACATTCTTCATGTGTGGACATCCCAATTAAAACCACTGAACTCCTGACACGAGTTAGGGCGACAGGCTGTAACTGAGTGGGTTTCTGATAGAAAATGCTATTTAGCATCTCCAGGAAGGCAGCGAGCTGGGGAAACCTTTTCCTTGGGTTTTTGGGATGCTGGACATCAGGAAGTACCATCCCTGAAAATCCCAGGCTCTTCATAAAACACGCTGAAGAACAGGCGCCCAGCTTCTTGACAAAAAGGACATGATGGCAGATAATAAATCAGCTGGTTAAAACAGAGATGAAGATTATATACCATATGCTTATTCTAGTATCCCCGTGGAGATGGCTAAAACACATTCAAAATCTCTCTTCAAAAAAGCCTGCTGTCTTCAAAACCAAAATGGATCCAACTACGCACCACTGCTGCGCTGCTTTCTGTGCTTCCTCTCAGAGAAGAAGGATATGTAAAAGCAGATCCTTCCCACTGACTCATGCTGCACTGTAAACTATATTTGAGGTCTGAGAATAAAGGAATTATCCTGGCTTGTTAAAAAGCTATTTATCTCCATGTTTATAGTTCAACATTACCAGAATAACTACTGCAGTGTACCGTTCTAATTATTACTAAGAATAATAGCAATCAATATCTAACAGCATGAGTGAGAGTATACAGACAGGAATTATCACTCCTCCCCACAATTCCAAACCTCCTCTACAGAATTTCCTAACAGTAGGTGGACAATAACAGAATTTTATAAAATACAGAATAAATTCTTTAGTGGGAATTAAATACACACTTGGAAAAAACCTTAACACCATGTTGATAACCGTGTGCGCTACACCTCCAAAGTTCCACATCTTTCTTTCCTAGTTTTACAGCATCTTCTCTCGCACTGCTCCTTAGGGCTCCCCAGCCAGCCCTTGTCACTGATCACCACAGGGGCTCGGCGCCAACACACCTGGCTATTTTGGACATGGATAATGTGGAAAATCATCTGCAGGGCAAAGAGGCACAGGTTAACTAGGAGTAACATAGATTACCATCTTCTAGAGAATTAAAAAAAATATGAATGATCTGCTTGGTTTACACAATAACAGTACTGTGTTTAAAGATAAATCTTGCACTGCTTTCACTGAATCTGGAACCAGCGCATAATGGTATCTTTGACCCATAAGAACAAAAAAACCACTGTAAATCAGTTTAATGAGAAGTGGGTTCTGTTTGTTTTAAAAAAGGGGGTTCTCAAGGCATGAAAGCATGGACTGAAAAGGACCCTCCTGCTACTTCAGAACTGGCTCTGTGAGGCACACAGTGCCCTCATTTCCCAAAGCCATCAATGTCCCGATACAACAATTAGCAATTGCTTAATTGAGGTGATGAGTGAAGGAGAGCGGGATTGCTGCAGGGTACTGTGCAGGTTCCCGAAGGGTACCCCACCCCCCAACGGCAGGACAGACCAAAAGTGGTTGAAAGAGCTGAGACAGCAGGAAGGAGAAGCCAAGGTGGGAGCAGGGAGGGGTACGGAAGCTACTGCAACAGCGGGGAAGACAGCTGCTGAGGTGGCAGCACGGTGGGCTGGATAAACTATCGAATATTTTTAGCTTTTCAGGATTTCAGAGATGGGTCCAAATACTCTGCAGTCATACTCCTACTATCCAAATACTCCTCCGATCATCTAGTCCGATGTCTCTTGTTTCGGTTCTGCAGATCATTTCAAGCCAATTGGAAGTCTTAAACTATTACTATGAAACAAAACCATTTTCTCAATGAAGAATTGGCACTTTCGATAGCTGTATGACAAAACACTATAAAAAAAATAAGAGGTGTGATCAGAAAGTGGTAACATTTTATTGATGTTCAATCTTTTCAGGTCAGTTCTTACATCATTGTTGTGAAGGTACTCGATTGCTTGGAGTAACTGGAAAAGGTATTTTTAAGCCTTTTGTTATGCAATCGACGGCAATAATGCTGGAGCTCATCTAGAATTGTATGATCGATAAATTCAAACACCAAGTGAAGTCTTTTTTTTTTGCCTAAATACATGAATCAGGTTGACAATATTCTCGTGATGAAATCACTGTTGGTAAAAGAAGAAAACCACTTTCTACCATGGCTTTCGATTTCAGTTAATATAAACTTCCTCTTTAAGAGGTTGATAAGAGCTATCGTTTGCTTAATCAACGATTGACATCATTACTTTGAAAATAGGCTAAAAGTCTTTGTTTCTGCTCCATCAGCCTTCTTCCAATATTCAAACGTATTTGCCAAGTTATTTTTCACAGTGCATCTCCAGGCTGTGAGTACTACCGAGCCAGGAGTACAGCAAAGAAACGAGCAGCTCTTCTCACTAGCTTAAAAAATACCCTCTTGAATGCATTCTATTTAAATGAATAAACCATAGAAAAGAACTCACAGATTAAAAGACTCACATTAAAAACACGTACCGTTTCATCCTGAGGTCCATTTACCATTTAATTTTTACATTATTATCTGTTGATATTTTGAAGCAGCTTGAGGTTAAAACCAAAGTTAGTTTTAACTCAGCACAAAAGTATCAGTCCTTTTAATTACCTTTTTTTAATTTTTTTTTTTTAATTGAGGGCTACACTCTCCATGGTACCATGTCTCCTTAATGCCACCGAGAGCCAGGACATCAGCCTGCAGGTAGAGGTAAGGCCCCCGCATATATTAACTTCCAGAGAAGTTGAGGGACCAGTATGGCAACATGTGCCATTATGCCTAATTAAAAATTGATAAGAACTAAAGTTTTAAAACATCCAGTTACTGCGAAGAGTGGAAGTGGGCTGAATATAGAGCATAAAAGAAGCCAAATTTATTACCTTGGCATTTGACTATGAGTTACTGTTACAGAATCACAGAATCACAGAATAGTAGGGGTTGGAAGGGACCTCTGTGGGTCATCTAGTCCAACCCTCCTGCCGAACTGTTCTCACGTTTTGCAGAAGTTCAGTTAAATCAGAGTGAGCTTGTGTTAGAGCTGCTGTCTCTGCTGAGAGAAAACCCGACACGACCTACGCCCAGACTGAAATTCTTGCAGACCTGTCATGGACATGGGTCTGAATTCAAATACTGCAATAGGGGAGATCTCCCCACCGCACCGTAACAATGCCAAAATGTCTTTGCGAGGAAATGTTTGTAGATAATCCCTCTCCTGTTCAGGGATGGCACAGAACTGGTATAATAAATACACCGATCCTTTTGTGGCCAGTGTGCACTGGGGGTCCTGGGGCGAGAGGCAAGGCAAAGCGCTGCAATCCATGGCGGAGAAAGACACACGGTGCGAGCTGCGCAGCCGACCTCTCGGTTGCAGGAGCAGGAGGGGAAGCCCCTCAGCCCACTCCGTGTTCCATCTCCCGCGCCGAAGACAGGCAGCAGCTCTG
>Ga0065711_1004571_pt1 | contig 23061 bp, 9 predicted proteins | sample Hoacrofraction12_FD_59098 | JGI IMG/M metagenome (GOLD analysis project Ga0065711, IMG submission 59098) | Hoatzin crop microbial communities from Cojedes, Venezuela - Epithelial fraction 12 v2 (version 2) | ecosystem: Host-associated > Birds > Digestive system > Esophagus > Crop | place...
ATAGGAAGTTCCGTCTGAACATGAGGAAGAACTTCTTCACTCTGAGGGTGACGGAGCACTGGAACAGGCTGCCCAGGGAGGTTGTGGAGTCTCCTTCTCTGGAGATATTCAAGACCTGCCTGGACAAGGTGCTGTGCAGCCTGCTGTAGGTGACCCTGCTTCAGCAGAGGGGTTGGACTAGATGACCCACAGAGGTCCCTTCTAACCCCTACCATTCTGTGATTCTGTGATATGGTTCTAGATCTGAATCAAGTTCTTATGCAGAAGAATTGCCTAAAGGGAGATACCAGAATTCAGCAGAAGACCGAGTTAAAGACAGTGTGAACTGAATGCTGGAAGAACCGTGATACACTGCAGAATAAAAGATGATACACGAGTAATAAACGAAGGAAAAATTATGTTTTCTGCTTACTATTGGCATCAGAACTTGTTAAAGCAGTGTTAACAATATTGAAGTCATATTCTTTCAGTAGCTTGGAAGGTTTTTCTAGTTTCATACCTAACAAATGCTTTTGTATAAGTTAAGTCTTGCAGACTTCTATTCCCTGAGGACAGGAAGATACATGCAGTAGTTTTATGGATTGATTTCCATTAAAATTGTATGTAAGCCCCTTGATAATTTACTACTTCAGTTATTTCTGTGTGTTATTGTCTAACTTCTGTATGAAAAAGGGAACAGGATATTAGTGTTTTCCTAAAGTTGTTATTACTAATGTCACAAAGAGGAGCATTCTCAAGTTTTTCATTGTACTCTGTCACTTCCCATAAATTAATGACAAAGAAATCAACGACTAATCCAAGTTCAGTCAGACAACTTGGCCCAAAGTGGACAGGCTTAAAAGCTGAGTAACAGAATTAACAGCATTTCTCATTTTTATTCTCATGGAATAATGATTTGCAGCCATAGCAAACTGTGATGTGATTCCCATCAGTTCTGAAAAGGTATGCAAGCCTGGAACAGACCTGTTGTCAGGAAGGACAAACTATAGCAACAGGCAGCTCCTGCTGGCCCTTTGGTAGTATTCTTCCTGGGGAGAGCTTAAGACACTGATTAATTCAAAAGATAATGCAAAATGCTATGCTTATAGAACTGATGGCTTTTCTCTGTAGACTGAAAGTGAAGTCTTGACTATCATTCACCATTAGATATTGCTCTATATTACTGTGAGCAGCTGTTAATTAAATTCCTCACAGAAGTTATATTGCATCTATGCCTGTATATTTCAGCAGTTTTCTTTGACCTTTGGCCCCATTTATTTTGTACATTTGCTGAGTTTTCACTCTAGTTCAGCAATAAATTAAATAACCACGTCACAACTACAGATTATGAAGATGTTTGTAAGCTCTTTTTGAAACACACAGGATAAAAAATGTCCCAGGCCTGTTCACTAGTTCAAATACTCAAGCTTGTGAATGTGGATATTGTGAATGTCCACAGAAACAGATTAATAAACAAGTGAATTTTTTTAGATCTTTTGTAAGAAGTTCTTCCGTAATGTTGATGATATACCTTATTTAAAACCTGTAATATATTTCATAGTGGAAAAAGATGCCAGAAATTAAAGAAAATAAATTTTCATCATTGCGGTCAATTGGTTACAAAATCAACATATATCTGTTGCAAAACATTTAATTTTTGTTTGCTTTTTAAGTGTATCCTTTGCTACTCTAGCACCCTCCTCCAGACACTTTTACCTCTTAGATGACACAAACAAAACTCTATTGCTGTCGCAATCTAACTGTCTAGTCATTTCAAACTAGTTGAAAAAACACGTGTAGAAGACTTCTTGATGAATAGTCATAAATAGAACAAAGATTTTATCTGGATTGAAATCTTGAGATGGAAGTACAATAGGACTACTTTTGATAATCCTGATGAGTTGTAAGTACTGACAACTATGTACAATTAAATCATGGAACTTTTATCCAGAAAAAATATCCTAAAGCATAATTTTCAGTCTCTACAGCTTCTGTGAAATACTGTTAGTATTATTAAAGGGACAGAAAAGCCCAGAGAGATTACATGGCTTTTACAAGCCTTCTATACATTCAGTGCAAAACAAGAATAAAATGCACCAAGGACAGTGCTTCCGGGACCAAATCTAGCCACCCTGAGTCAGACAAGCAATGAAGCACATGCTTAATATTAAAAGATTATTTAATGTTTTTTAAACTTGACATGCAACATGGCCCAAATTAATCCAGTCTGAATTCTACTCTGTGTTGTTGTTTCCTGTTAAGGAAGCAGTTCAAAAGATCTAGAGAGTCAGCCAACAGCATATAGGAGGTGCAGCGACTCAGGATGAGTTTGGACATAAATATTTTACTCTATAGGAGATATTTTTACTACTTGCTTACCCACACTCCCAGCTAGCCAACAAATACTGGTAAAAAATTATATGGAAGATAAATGTCCTGAGATTATTTTACGAATAAGCTGATGTACATATGCACACACACACTTGTGTAGCTTCTGATATCAAAACAGCAGAATTGTGTTATATGACCCACTCTGCTATTTTAAATTGGGAGGAGCAGACTGCAGCACAGGAGCAGCTGTGCAGAACTTCCTTCTTTCCCCTCCCCTCAGCCAAGAGGTACTCTCCAGAAATTTTCTACAAAGACCTTGTTATGAACCCAAAAATATTCCTCCATTTTTCCCTTATTAAACAAGGCCGCTACCAGCCAATTGGAAATTAGCCTTTAACTTGCACAAACCCACAATTTTATACATTGTAACCAGAACAGTAACAATGGCCTATGAAAATGACACTTTATGAATCAATAGAGATGCCATGGTGTCTTCTGTCTGGATGGGCTCACTGCCGTAAGGGAAAACACAATCTTCCTTTTAGCCAAAGCTGAGTTAAAAACCAGAAGCAAATTCTATACCAGTAAGTTAAAGCTGGCTACAGCAATCCCTCATATTTTTCTATTTACTTTTCAAGAATAATTGAATAAACAAAATAGCTAGCAAGAGTGCTTTCAGATAGAACGTGTTTTAGGGAAAAATCATAAAACTGGGAATGTTAGCACCAGTGTCTTTCTTATATCACTGATCAGGAGACAGAAACTTCACGTACATTTCATGCACTTACTGAAAATCAACCCAACCCACCTCAAATTTGATATAGAGAATAGCTACAAAATCTGCATATAGATGTAAATAGACCAAGATTAATTCATAGACAATGTTTACTGTACTCTTCCAAAACCAAATGCATTGATTCTACATTTGGATAATTCATAAGGAGAAAAAAAACCCCTAAAATCTATCATATAAACATTTTCCTGCATTTGGCTGTACTATTATAATTCTAATCCTAATACATTTATGTATTGTTTTTCTCTGCTAACACCTCAGCCACTACATAATCCAAACAGCTGTAACTGATGAATCATTTTTTCTTGTATTAAGGATACCATAAAATAGTTTTGGCATTTTAGTAAAAATAAAGAGACTGCGAAAAATGAACAAATCTGGTATAAATCTGACTAACAAAGATCAAGTCCACAATACTTTTTACCATCTTTCCCTGACTTTATTTTGTACTTAAGTAGAGTTTATTTGCCAGCTTACATTTAGTGTGCTCCTTTTTTTTTAGTATAAAAGAGTAATTGTAGAAACCTCTCCTTCTCCCTGTTTGCTCCCTGCTCTTCCACCCCCCCCTCCTGTTCCCCCGCCCCCATAACCTTCTGAAAAACAAATCTGACTGAAGTTCATGAGCCGGAACTATTCTACTATAGACAAAGAAGTAAATGTTAACAAATAAAGTGACATTTGCAAGGACAAACACTACTTCAATTAAAAATGATGCGATTCTTCCTGGTGAGAAAAAAAAAAAGGTTGTTTTTTTGTTATCTTGGGGTTTTTTTAAGTTTTTGAGCAGTAAAATAATGACATAACCAAGTGAAGAAAAACATGGAATCAACTGTGTTAGTAATATTGGTAATGCAATTGCTTTAATGGAAAAAATAAGGGAATGTTTCTTCCAATACTCTGAAGTAAATGGTGATCACACAAAGGAAACTATAGAATAGGAAAGTGATATTCAACTTGAACTTTCATGACAAAAAGACAGAGAAAACACACCACCCCTCCCCATCCCCAATATTCCACATTAAACAGTTCCAGGTGTTATGATTTCTAGATACTTTTCCCTTTAGTTTTATTGTACTATTGGAATTTTATATTTATCTTGCCATCTGTCACAAGAACGAACAGATACAGAACAGTGGCAAAATCATGTTAAAAAGGTTGTCTTGGGATAACAAAGAGAAAAGTTAATGGACATGGATTTACAAATTATTAATGATTTTTCTTGTCATTTCTTGAAAAATGAAAGCTATGCACGCTGTCTCTTTCCCCAAAACAGATTGCATTTTATTCCTCTGCAGTTTGTCCGTCAGGCTTCACTCTGACAACATAATCCAAAACTAATCCAGAGCATTCAGTTTTCCTTGTTGGCTCTCATGCACACTGCTTAGACAAATCCTGCTACCTGTCAGCCCTCCTGTGTGTGCCAAACAGGCTGCCAGGTTAACCCCTGGGGAAGCTGAGAGACCTGCTGACTTAACCCCTGCTTCCCTTCAAATAATCCACTGTAAATACATAGGACGTTAACAGGCTAACTGTTCTAATCAGGGCTGGATCCCTTAAAATCTGTTTCATACACAGCCCTTAAGAACTAGGGATCTAGGCATCACTGCTGGAAGAGGAAAGCATTGCTTCCAATAATACAGGCACTAAATAAGCAGATGGATAGAACACACTGAAAGGTTTTAATCCCCTAAAGGAGTTTGAGAAAATACACACATCACTTCTATCGCCTTTCTCATTGCTTATAAATTTTCCCTAATTGTTAGGACAAGATCAGAAATAATTTAGTACAATGAAAGAAAGTCTAATTTAGTCACAATTCAGGTTCCCAATGCCAAACTTTCTGCCCACTTTCACAAAAATTTGTTTCACAAAAATTAGCTTTTCAGTGCTCTAGGCTTTCTGTTTGTTCATTTGCATTTTGTGAAGATCCACACTGAATGTAATATAAGTCTCTAGCTAAAACAGATTTTCATAAACAACATACTTTACAAACAATGACATTTTACTTTACCTTCTAAAGACATATAATTATTTCCCATCAGCACTTAAAACAATTACTTTCTAATGCTTTAAGCCTGAAATAGAGAAAAATCTGAGTTACAAATCTTTTCAAAATACTCACTCTGTACTGAAAAAAACAAAATAAACCACCGCCTTCCTCCTCATTGGAATTCAAGGCACATCGCTCTATCTGCTGCTGCAGCATCAACAATCCACAGCAGAAAATAACTTGCGTAAGCACGGCATACCGAGGAACACTTAAAAGCCACACTAAGCTTAGCCACATGAGAAATGTAATAAAACATCGCACAGCTCATTTAATGTTTGGAAGGCATGATGTCCAGGTTAATATCTGAAGTGGGGGAAGGTAGAGCAAGCCATGGGGAAGGCTCCTGAACTCTGCCACAAACAAAACTGGGAAGGTCCATTGTGCCTTCTGATAAGAACATTTATTTTACCCCAATTAAATTTCAGGCATTCTCTTGAGAGGAAGAAGGGAAAATTGTTCTTTCCTCCTACACACTTACACACATTCATATTTATGCTGTACATATACGTGCAAAGCACACACCTTGGTCTTGGGAGTCCTAGGAAATGTTTAGTTTTACTCATTCTTAGAAGTGTTGTGCTTGTGGCAGCTAATAAATAGATCTTATAAATGCTACAGATTCCAGAGATGTTTAAAATACTCTTGCTGCTCTTAAATGCAGGGACAGTTTTAAAATCCCACTCCTTCAAGATGTGTTACTCATTCTAATGCTTTTCCTATTATTTTATATGCGGAACAAATGTTAATCCTCAATGAGCTTTTAAATTTGCCTTTGTTGCTGTTTTCAGATCCTCACAAGCCCTTACCAGAGCAATACAGAAACAAATATTTGGCAAAAATGTTAGTTACTTCTAAAATTAACTGATTTGAAAAACACCTAAAGCAAATGTTTTTTCATTATCTGTGCTCTTGTATTCCCAGCTCATCTCAAAACAACAGTTATTTTGTTGACAGAGAAATTCATTCTAGTCTCGGACAGCAGTTTGTCTTTGGGGAGCTGACAACTTTTGTTAGGGAGCAGGCAGTAGTTTAACAGATACATCTTAGCTCTCTGTCAGATGATTTCACACGTCAAAGCCAGAACTTCTTTTCATTTTCTTCCCTATAAAGGCATTTTATCTAGTAATTTATACATTCTTAGTAAAAACAAAGTTGGAAAGGTGAAACTGTGAGTGGATTTTGGAAAATCAGCTTACATCCAGCAATCCTTTTTACTTTTTTTTTATTTTTTATAAAATCTTGACTCTCTGCAACTACATAACAGAACTCCCATTGACTTTCATAGGACCAAGATTTCACTCAGTCTAGAAGGCATGAATCCGCCTGGGCAATTAATCGATACACAACAAAGTTGTGCATATGCAAGCACGTGCTTGTGCTTAGATGTTTGTCCACATAAATTACAGGTAAAATACTGACACAAAAGAAATTCCACACAGTTTCATACAAATATCAGTGTTATATCCACAGGATCTCCTCCAAGATATTGCTACTTCCTCAAAATACTTTAAATAAATTTACATTTTGCAAGTGTTCTTGGGCTCCATTAAATGCCCACAGCACCAGAATTTTTAGATAATATCAGACAGCTGGTTTGTTAATCACAATATAGTGCCACAGGAGTTACACTACAACTTACAGAGCTGCTGCTCAAGAATTTTATTCATGATTGCCAAATGGCATTCAGTCTTAAGGGATACTAAGCAAATTTATTTTAAAATAACCATACCTCTGTTACCTAGGAAATGCCTGCTTTTAGGCTGAAACATCTTTTTGCTTTTGTACTAGGTTCACAAAGGCAAGCAATGTTTGAAAAAGGTCTGTTAGAAAGCTACTAAGTTTATGCTATGGAGCAGATCATTAGGCACAGCTTAAAGGTCTGCCATTACACTCAGAAATGGAGTTTTATCATGTTTGATGATTCAGAAATACACGGTTCAGTGGTCAACATTACAATTGTTTAAAATGCAGTGACTAATCTGTAACTTCTCAATATATAACAGACAAACGTTGACAATGCCAGGGTCTTTGTTGATAATTTTTCCTTTATATAAATCCAGCTGGAAGATGTTTCCCTGTTATTGATCATGCCACTTATCAGCTATTCACAACATATTTCTTTGTACTTGGTACAAAATCTAAACAGTGTGGACTTGATTCATTAACCTTTTGATATTGGGCAAAAGGGGGAGTAAGGCAGGGAGAGGAGAAGCACTAAAAGTAATTTCATTGTTATTTGGATTTTCATTTTGGTCAAGACATCTGAAGGGGGAAAGGGCACAAACTTTATGGGAATGAAATGGCACTTAGAACCTGGTCTGATATCTACAGCAGCAAGAGAAAGGCCTTCTGCTGATTTAATTTTCACAGGTTCAAGTACTGAGCAAAAGGTAACTTTCAAAAGCTTAAAAATAAAAAAAGCCCCTATCTTATAGTGGTTTCCCCTGAGGACAGATTGGAAGTGGATCTCTACAAGGAGTTGGCAGGAAAACCTTAAATTGTAGAAAACAAGAGACAGAATGTGTCCCGCAGTCTGAAAGAGAACAGAAATTCTGCTACAAATCTCGGTACAGGTTTTCAGGAAATATGAACTAAGTAACAGTTTAGAATATTTAAAAAGATCTATGTAAAATACATAGATTCAGTCGCAGTATTTTTTTAATATAATTTTTCAAGTGCAGGGTCAGACTGAAATTTAATGTGTACTTGCCAGATGAAATATTTCCATGAACATCTGAATCTCGTATGGCTTTACTTACGAAAACATATACACCAGCGAGTAAACTGATAAGAAAAGGACGTTAAGACTGCAGAGCCAAGCATAACATTGACACTTCTGAATTCAAGCTCTTTACCTAGGAGACAGCTCTTAATGATCTGAAGCCCTACAATCTTTTTGTCATTCCTCACCTCCCGCATAGCCACACCCTGTCCCCAGTAACTCGGAGTCTTCATCGCAGTATGAACCAGTGCTCAGACCTGTCTTTTTTCCCTGGAACTTCCAGCCTTTTTGCAAGAGGAGAGAAACAGTGTTTTATATTAAACATTTTTGTGTGTGGAGAATCTGTATTGTAGAGAAGTCATAGCTTCAATAAAAAGGAAAATTAACATTTCTCACTCTTGTAATGTTTAATCTGAAGCCTGAAGTATTTCTACCTGCCATCACAAGATACACAGGAGTTGTAGCTTAGCTGTCTTATGCCCCTACATCCCCCTTATGTGGAGCAGACCCTCTATGTCAGTCAGCAATGCTCATGACACAGGCTCTCAAAATAGACCGAGGCAGCCACGTAAGAGGAACAGGGCTTCCCAAAGGCTTTGCACACGGTAGTGCTCCAGCCTGGGTGCTGACTCTCGTGGGGGAATCACTGTGCTAAACTGGTTTGCGTATTACACGATCCTATCGCAAGAACCCAGTGCCCTTTGGAGGAACAGGCCCCTGCCCACGCAGCCTTACGTCTCCTTACCGTGGCTGTCTCATGACCAGCTTGAAGAGCAAGAGCGCGTGTCCATCTGCATCCATTCTCATGCAGTCTTTGAAGAACTTCTGGTGTATGTCTAGCTCTCTCTTCCCTTCCAGCCTGTTACTAGCTGCTAGGGTAATACAAGATGCAATTGTTTTCAAGGCTTATTTGAAATATTTCCTTCTCTAGCTTTTGTAACAAAAATTTAGACTTTGAAACCATTTTTTTCCCCCGGCAGCTCTGTTAAACACAAAGCCAGGACAATTTTGGCTTATAAGTAGAAAACACTCTAGAATTGAGGTCTGTAATAGTGGTCGTTTTGGCTTGTCAGAATTAAGTCTGCTATTTAGATCTCTGTATACTAATAGTCCAGTCTTTATTCTGGAAAACTCCTGATGTTTTTCACCTCTGTCTTATCACAGATGCCGTAGGAATACATACAGGTTTCTCAGTTACTATGCCAAGGTAGATCTACTAGTGACTGTAGGAAACACAGGGATACACTCTTCTTGTTCCCTTTTCTTTTATTACCTCATACCTGCATGGTTTTTAAGAATCAGCAGGGCCTGCTCCTTCGAGCACACTGCAGTGCAATCCAGTACACAAGCATAAAAATGTGGGAAGCTACTCCAAAACCAAATCATCTTCCAGACCATCAACACCTAACCTTGCTCTTACACCGTCTGCCTCCTGCCTTCTCCACTACAAACTTTTTAACTGTTTCCTCCTGTTTGACTGTGGTGCAAGGTATAATCATACATATTTTAAGATCAGACTTAATGGCAGGTAAACAAATTTACTGTATAAAGCATTTATTGTTTTGTTTTCTAATCTAATTAATAATACCTGGCTCCAGTTTTTTCTGTTAACATGACTTACATAAATAATATATGCAGAGCAAGTTAGCACCCTAGACAGAGGTTACTTACAATTTAAGAAAACATCAGTACTTTTATTAACTCCCCCAACATACATCCTAGCCATGACCTTTAAACTTATTCTGATCAAGTTTTCACTGACTGCAGTGAAAGTGAATTACATCAAGTGATACATCATGAGAACCACAGAGCTGGCACTTACTAAGCAAATAAGGATTTATCTCATTTAAATTAGATTAATACATTAGTTTACATTTTCTGTATATCCAAACACATTTATTTTTGTTTAATTGTGCTATAGTGCTCACAGACCTATACATGTTCCTGCATATATGCCTTTTCATATTTTTCAAGCAATTTAATTCTAATTATTTACAAACCAATAACAAATATTTTTCTGGTATTGCAACATACCACCTATATTTTATTGTACAGCTTTGCAAATATAGCATGGGTATTTAAAACACAGAAAAACTTTACCAGTGTACCTCTACCCGTAAAAGATGAATGGTCTATCTACCACGTTATCATCATGCAGTGCCCTGAAAAATCATGGCCAGGCTACTTCACATGCTTAGTTCAAGTGTCCTCCTTAAAATATGGTTTTAGCTTTGTTTCCTGCTATTTCCTACAGTTTCATCTACATTTTACAATGAATGAAGGAGCGGGAAAAAAAATTAAACCTTAATGTGACCTTCAAGACAATAACATGCCTAAGGAAATAAGCATGTGCTTTCTTTTGTCTACTTGCTCTCTCCTTCCATGGGCTCTTTTTCTCTTTTTCTAGTGAAGAAGAAAATAATTCTTAAAAAAAAAATAAAAATAGATAGTGTTGAAAGACAGTAATGGTTATCATCATTTCAGTAAGTCGCTCTGGAAGTCAAAGGAGACCAGTGTGTGAGAAAAGTAACATTGGCTTTAAAGCAGTAAAACCAGTCACAATAGCTGCTGCAAGTCTGTTGTGTCTTTCTGTTCTGAAACATCCTTTGAATCCCTTCTGGCAATCTCACCATTGGTGACATAAAGCTTCTCCTGTCACAACTTGTTCCTTCCAAATTTGGAAAGCAATTCCACTGTACAATGACACGTGGTCAATGTTTGGCAACCCATCTTTCTGCTCAAAGCAATATCCATTCTCATGCCCTTCGCCCTATTGCCTCAGGTTGCCTGGCCATTCATGGAGGTTGCCTGGCAGCTGCAGGAAACCAAGTGTCAAATTCTGGAATGAAGTTATCCAAGACTGGAAAATCGGTGTCAGTGTTGACTTATGAATTTGGCTAATTAAAGCAGTATATATTAGATATTAATATCACTGGCAGTTCCTAGTTAGTCAGCTCTCTAGGCACTAATTAGATGCTTCGAATTCCGCTATATGGCATCAGTGGAAGACATTCTTAGCTAGTTTGCAAAGCTTCATTAAAAGAATGAGAAATGCTGTCAGCATCTTAAACTGCAGAGTTTTCCTATTTTATTCAGATTTTAAAAGTATATATTCTATGGTCCACCATAGGCTTAACTCAGGCTTAACTCATAAAAGATAAAACCGCCCCTTTCCTACCTGAAAAAGTCAACCAAGAGATTACTATGAACTAATACTGCCACTGCACTTTCCCTTTAACTCTTGTAGGTGCTTACTGCTGCAGTTCTGTTTACATTTTATGTTCTGCAATCTCACAGAGATAGTTAGCTTAAGAGTCTTTTGGAATAAAGACACCGACACATTCACATATTTACCTCAATTCCAAAAAATAAGTTGCTTCTCTTATGTTGGTCTAGTATATTGGACTGTTAATTTTTTGTATTTTTGAGAGCAAGAAGTCAATTGTTCATAATACAAGCATTTTTACAGGGAGATTTCTGATGAGTAGTTTTACACAAGGGAAAAAGAGGAGGAAAGGGAGCCATCCATTTTAATAAGAAAAATAGTCCAATCACACTAGTGACAACCAATCTGAAAATGTTTTAAGGGTATAAGAATCCACAGAGAGACTCTGTAACAACAAATAGAAACGGAATAGACAGAAACACAGAGTAAAATGTTGTATCATGTCACTTTTGCTGTAACTCTGTAACTTCAGTTGAGTTCTTAGAGTTACACCAGAGCAAGGAGAAAACAGTCCACCCTCCTGCAGCAGTGATTACTATGACACACACATATAGATTGTATATAAAACACAATCCAAAAGGCCAAATTCAAAGCTTACCGACTATGAATCTGGGCCATTTGTTATACGGGTTGCTACAAAATCTGTTTGGCATTCATGCTCTGTGTAAATGTCAAGGTAGCTATCAGGCACAGTCTCCATTTTCACAGTAGCAATGTTTCCATATCCTTTTGGCAAGCATTGCGCAGACAAAGTGTCACAGCAGGGGGTCTGAACTAGATGTGTTGTATTTGTGCATATCAGAAGTGAAACTTAATTTGTCTTTATATCAAGGGCCAAATGTTTTAAAGATTTTAAATTAAAACTGCATAGTGCTTGCCATGCACAACTCCAAGTGGTAACCACTTCACTTCTTGCTGTATGCTCTGATTGGTGTTCATGTGGATTACATTTTAATATTAGGCTGGAAGCTTAATTATAAAGGATTATTAGCAGATCATGAGAGTACTGCAGCGAGATGGGGTCATGCAGAGCAGAATATTAAGAGCTGTCTAATCTTTGACCTCTTTCTCCGTGTCGTTTTGGAATCATTGTGCAAACAAAACTGTTTAATGCATTTTTTTTTCCTGCCTTCCTCTCAGAAGGCTATTGCTGGATCTCTGAAGCAATTTGATTGTTTTGCTGGTAGACTTTTTGGGACAGGGACCCTGTGTTTCCTTCATGCTTTTTGCATCTTGCTAAACATGCCTTTGGAGTCAGGCAGATAATGACATGCTTTGCATGTGGAAGTCCTGTGGCAGTAAAGGCACTTTAGAGGATAGGAGATAACATGTGTGAGGGACATTTGGAGTCAAGATAAATTATGTGTGTAGGGAAAGTCTATCTGAAAATAGGTTATAATAAAATTACAGTAGAGTGTAGGACTAGTAAAGGCAGTTAAGCTGTACTTCGGTTGATAGCAGTGACCAGAATACAAGCAGCACTATTTTTCTGTAAAGGGATGCAGTGCGGTCTTAAAAATAGCACTTATGTTGGCTTTTGTCACATTAACTGTGGGAACTCTGGTGGAAATACATTTAGGTACTTGAAGACCATAAGTTCAGAGATAAGCTTGGCCGATATCGTGAACAGCTTGCCTGAGAGGTAAATTGCATGCAGAAACTAAACATGACAGCCAAAGATAAAACACTTATTATGATTAATACCAGAAGATGTAACAGGCTTTACTTACTGCAGCCCAGGAAACCTCACTTTTACCAGATAATGTTTACAACTCCAACTGCACTCACAGGGCAACTACATGCTTTCTAAGTAGATGGTCTCTTATCTGTGAAACTTCTCACCCATGTGAATTTTACCTTCTGCATTATTCATGTGAATGTTTTAGGAGATTTACAAGTCTGTAAGATTTCATGCACCTATTAAAAATCTAAAACAGCCTGACAGCAAGACAAATTTTTAAGAATGCTGCAGAAGAGGAATGTGACAGCCTTCTCGTGAGAGGCTTATACTACGAAGTTCGCTAAATGAACATTAGCGTATGTAGAAAGCCACAACTGAGGTTCACTCCAATAGGTACACTGTCTCTTGCAAATATCTGCACAAATGACTATACCGCATTCCTCATTTCCTATACCTACAAATGATAAAGCACAATTCCATGTAAAATGCAGTTAAAAAAAATAGAAAATGTCAGAATAAAATATTTCCAGCTTAATTTTAACATTTTAGTTCCCTCTAAGTCATCGTAACTTAGCTTTTTAGTCCCATTTCTGAAATTTATTTTGCTTCAGTAAACAAGTATAAGTCTTTTTTGAAATAAATTAATGCCACTTCTTTCAACTCAGCAGAAACACCAAATTCTGTTTTCACTTCAAATTGTGTTCCATAACCGGATAATAATCAGTATCTATATTAGAGGACTAAGATTCCAATATAAACCAGTAGAACTCCCTGAGAGAATTTTCATATGTTTTTTTTTAATGTAGCAGATCAAAAGAGAATTTTTATATTTTTTTCTTTTGATAAAGGATGCGTAAGATTAGCAGTCAACCTATAAAACAGTATCAAGCAAAGTAAAATAGACAGCTCATATGGATTATTAGCAGAGGAAAGCAACTCCTATAATATTTGAAGTATTTTGAGGTACTAGACCTATTCTAAAACACTAATTCTGAGTAGCATTTACAAAAGAAAGGTTTAGTTTCCTGATGATTGTAGACTTGACCAGAACGGTATTCTGATAATGATAACATTAGTTAAAGAAATTAATGAGAGGACTCTTGAACTTTTTAATGTTGTTTTTACAAAATTATTTACCTATCAAAACTGTAGTGTACCTAAACATAATCCAGGGAGAAGATCTCACCCTCTTCTCACACATAGACACAGAGAGACACAAACAGAGGATGTATAGTTGAAGGAGGAAGAGCCAGGGAACAGACGCTTTCCTAAAAATGCTCCCAGAGCCAGGAATCTGCCCTCACTCAGCCAGGAAGACAGGCTGACAGTGGTGATGAGACATCAGCAAACTCAAGGAGAGCTGTTACAGCCCTTTCTGTGTGGCAAATGGAAGCAGAAAGCAGGTTGATAAGAATGATTCCGTCACTCTGGGACTGCTCTCGATCAACACAACCAGTGCTTGAATAACCACGAGCAGCTGGATGCTTGGAAGCTGGAGACGTCACCCCTCCAGCCCTCCAGCTCCCTCTGACCCCACACCGTCTGCAGGGCATCCTGCAAGTGGGGCTTGCCTGCGACCTGGGTCAGACAGGGCTGATGTCCCCGTGGCACTCCCAGGCCTTTGAGAGTGTCCAGGGGGACTCTTTCAGCTGATTTTAGTACAGGAAAGCTGCATGTAAGCCAGCGTCTTTCCTACCAGTTTCCAACAGTCTGTCTGAAACACCGAAGAGTCTAGCAATAGCAGATTTTTTGGCTTCTCTGACTGAAGAAGGCAGTAAAAGGAAATTAATCTCAGCTTGACCTAAAAGATATCTTTTATTTTCAATTATTGAGGGAAAATAGATAAAATTTCTTTGATTCAACAATAACAAGAAAAGAGAACTATTTCTCCGTGTTTTCTTCTGCTTGGGATTGTCATTGTTAACCTCTTTTTGTGAAAGCTAAAGCACCTTAAACAATGACACACTTCTGAAACCAAAATCCAGAAGCATAGTCACACCCATATCTCTTTACTAGTTGTTCCCAGATTGAACGGGCAAAAACTGCTAAATAAATGCAACCCAAATTTACTGTGGTTTTAATTCCACAGATCCATCTCCTGTGTGACCCCTATGTTCTCTCTCTCATTTTTATTTTCTGGCCAGTGAAATACTCCACAAAACAAGAATTAACTCAGTTCCAATACTGGTCTCTTATGACACTATGCATGTAGCAGCAATGGAGAAAAATCTTAAGAGACAAACCCCAACATTACACTTAGAACCAATGATACGCTATCTCCGGAGAATAAGCCACATGTAAAATGGGATTGTCTTTATCAGTTTAGAGAATTGCTTAAATTTCAAAATCAAATTATTCCATTTGAGTAAAATATCATTGAATTTAACTCAAAGCCCAGATAACCATATCACTGCTTCTTTCATGTGCAGTCCTCAAATTTTTATGCAACAAGAAAGCAGTGATAGAAAAATCCAAAGCAACGAGTCAAGAACTCTATACCTTTTTTCCCTCAATGCCTTTTCTGTTCTTATTTTGTAACTCTTTTAACCAGTTCTAATCATCTGTAAATATATCTATGAAATTGGTTGGACTAGCAGTCAACAATGATTTATTTTTTAAATAAAAAAGTTTTTTTCCTCCCTCCCTTTAGGAATATGACAATTTGGCAAAACAACCCTATGCTCCATATGTTTGTGCACTAGTTTCAAAAACATTTTCAGTGGGGAGGATTTCTTAGCAGGATGCTAAACTTCTGGTCAAAATGGGCTGTAAGATCCACCGGCTAGACAGTCAGTGAGTGACATAACAGCTAAGGCACTAACCTGGTGTTTGAGAGCTCAGCCTCAAACTCCAGGTCTGTACATTTAACCTAGCAACCTGAGCCTCACTCCCTGCTTTCTCCTGCATTTCGTTCCTTGCAAGGAGCAAGATTTCTTGGAATTCAATCAGAATATGTCAGATTCTTCATTAAAAAAATGCTGTAAAGTTTATATAAACCATTTCTCTCCAAATAGAAACAACATAGTATCTAATTTCCTGGCAATAACTAAACTCCAAGACATTTTTTCTTAATTAAATTAGGCATTAAATCATTGCAGCAGAATTATTTTCCTGTTTGTGCTTTTTATTAATTAAATCTGTACCATCTGCCTCTGTTTATCTGTCTCACAATCCTTTCATCTAGCATTGCATGTTTATATTTTAAATGCATATTAGCTTTCATGATGGATTTTGTAACTGCAGAATGGTAGCTGCAAAGACAATTGTCAGAAAAGGATACCCACATGCTACAAAATAGCAGTGCAGAAAGCACCACAGCACAGAAAAATAAAAGACAAAATTATACAACAGAATAGGTAATCAAGATAATGCTGCATTAAAGTGAAGACATCTAAACACAGAAGCAGAACACTTAGAGACCACCCCTTCTACATGAGCAGGGATGTGAGATTAATTTAGATATACTCACATTTATAATTTAGAATATAAACAGAAAAGAAGACATTTCAGATCTGTGAATCTAACAGATAAAGCACATTTCTTTTTACTAAAATAGGCAGATTTCTCCCCAAATTGATATTAAATAGTTATGTATCCTGTAGTAGCATGTAAGTTATAAAAAATTATGGATGTGTCTAATATTTACTCAGGGACTTGAGCTGACTCTCATCATCTGATATCAATTGAGCCTTTACTTCTAGATATTTTTCCTCTCTTAGTGTGAACAAAGATCTCTAAAAATTTCCTCTTGAAATTGCGTATTGCATCTCTAAGTACACGGATCATTACCTGGAGTACTTAAGACCAGACTAATTTATCCTATTGAATTTCAGGTGGTACTGTTCTCCCCAAATGACTGAAGTCGAGCATTGTTTGCGTAATTAATGGAGACAGTCTTGTAATGTGCTTTCAGTATGAAAAAACACAAAGTATAATAAATTCTAATGTTGAATAGCTGAATAATAAAACTTTCTGTTCTGATTTATACCACAGACTGATAAATTACAAACATTTACACAGTTTTAAACTATGATAAGAGACACTGGAGTTCAGCAGAAGTTCTCTATTGCAAATCCATTTCTACGTAAATTTTTGTTTTTGTCTGGTAACCAATTTTTAATGAATTTACTTAGGCATATGAGATTCCCGTTAAGAATTTAGATCATTGTGATCTGTTGCAGCACAACAAAGAAACAGTCCCCATGATCCTCTAGAGGATACAAGTGATTTCTAGAGGTATAGGTTGCAGATTTAATGGTAATAGATATAGAAAAGGCTGAGATTGTAGGGGAATAGTTTCTCAGCCAGCACCGATGGACAGAAGGTATATGAACCCCCACATCCTTTCTTTCCTGTTTTTATACAGCTCCTGAAATTAGTTTTTCTTTCCATTCAGTTTAGTTTGGAGGAGACTAAGGCATTTAGCAATTTTCTTTAAGACCTAGAAAGACGATTTTTTACCTTTCAGCTGAAATGTAGAAACCCCCTCAAAAAGCAAGCGAACCCAAACCTCTCATCAAAGTAACAGGAAAGCAGAAGTTTTAATGGCAAACTCTTATGCAGCACAGTTTATGTTTTCATTGAGCAGCTCCAAGGTATCACGAAACATTAATGTGTTTGGAGGTGACAAGAACTGTAAGCACACATAACAGTAAAATTACCTACGAGTAACATTAACTTATCAGTCCTGTCTGACTCTTTCTCTAATAGACCTCTCCAGGTCATTTACAACTACAAATCCAGGTTTCTTAGCTACAGGTGACTGTTATTAATAATAGACAGAGACACACAGAATGAGCTTCTAGAGAGGCATTCTCTATTTTTCTGTAAGATCATTTTGGAGGAAAACTCCACTGAGCAAAGGCCACCCAGTGGGCAATGATCAGTCTGAGCAGTTCTCACATCACTGCACATTACCGGTAGAAAAATGACCGTGCTGTGTAACAAATTCAAGTCTCCACACTGATTTGGAGAAAGAGGAAAGTTTAAGGGTTGTGCTCTGGCTCCTTATCAAGTTTAAATCTTTACCAGACAAGATTCCAGTGGAAATCCAAATCCGTAAGTTCTGAAGGATCAGCATTTCTCCTATATTACCCTCAGACAGCTTGAGACAGGTCTACTTTCACCAAACAAGTGCAGCCCATCCTTCCAGTGTGCTTCTTCCATGTGTCCCGAGCTGTGAGGTACATACCACAGCCATTCTCACACCCTCAGTCAAAGCGCCCCACAGGTGCAGCTATGGCCCTGTTGTTCAGCAAGTCAGCCCACCAAATTCCTTCCTCCCCCAGTGCAAGGTTCTTGTGCTCCTCTTGGCGTACAGGAGGGTTGAATGCAGACTTTTCATTAGCTCGATTCGGCAGACCATTCTGAACTGTCTCATTCTAAGTAGAAAGAAAAGCCAAACCCTCATACATCCAAGATCTCCACTTTACCCCTGGCCTAACAAGGTCTTAAACTTGGTTCATGTCCTCCAGGGTAAATATACAGGTTTTGTTTCTGCCTACCAGATGTATTCTTTCTTAAATGTGGCATCATTCTAATCTAGGGCCTAATCCTGTAAAAACTTGCAAACCTGCTTTCTAGGCCTTGTAAGACTGATTTCTTTTTTTTTTTCATCATAAGCACCATAAGCCTGTCAACATCTTTTTCAAAAATTGAGCTTGTTGAGTAACAAAAAATTATTTGTTAAATCTTAAAAAATTAAATTAAAATTAAATTAAAATGTTTTTTAATCTACTTGCAAAATCTGACACTATACTAAGATTTCTGATTTTGTAAGTTAAGAATCAGTTCTTTCTTCTTCAGTTGCACTTAAGAAGTCCCACAGATTTCATTAAAGATCCATGGAAAAATATGGGACAGTAAGTTTATCTTGCACAAAAATCTTCGTTACTTCTTGGCTTTGGATGCCTACCATAATCTGCATTTTTATCACAGGCTAGAATGAACTGATACAAAACCTATACCTCAAAAACTCTCCAGATTTGAGGCCAGCAAAACCTGAATCTAGCTCTGGATCAGGTATTTTGTGACTTGAGCAGGGATTAATAACAAAAAGAAAACTGATGCAATAATTAAGTAATTTGTTCTCAGCTATGCATGGGATGAATATCTTTTTTCACCATTTCAACTTAAATGTATAAACCAAGAAAAAAACCAACATGAAAATGCTAACAATCAAATAATTTTGATTTACAGACCTCCAGGCCCTTGCTGGTGACAGAGGAGCTCGGGAACACTTAAACAGCATGCGGTTCTACTTCTCCTCCTCGAAGTGACACCTCCCTACATGGTTTTGAGCTAAGATAAAGTGATTGTTCAGCATGGCAAATGGGCAGAAGCAGACCCTCATTGACTCCAGTGAGAGACCAGCAAGCCAAAAGAATCTTATTAATCACAAGAGGCAAGCATAAATTAGACCTACTGCGCATACACCCCCAAATTAGCATATGAACGCACAGGCATGCAAATCATTGAGCACGGTAGGTGGAGGCTGGGTTCACTGCAAATCAGCTTTCTGTACAAACACAGGGCCCAGCACCTCCAGGACTCTGGAGACAATCCTGCTTGGAAATCTGCAGGTTTGCGATCTGGAGTTCAGAGCTCCCACGCAGGCGCACAGGGGACACAGAGTAGCTGCAGCGTGTCTGACGTAGCACTTGCGCACCGAAAATCGATCATGGAGGACTGCAGGGCCTCAGTGCAGGGCACTATGGCCCCCCACCTCGAAGGAGAACTGCTTCTGAGACGAGCAGGTATTTCCAAATTATTTCTAGGATTATTAAAGCGTGCTCTCCATACCAGATGTGAGCTCTGCAGTGGCAGCTGAACTCTGCCAGTCTACTGGAGTGCATTAGAAGAGTGGGAAGCTCTACGACCACGGGAGGAATGTGGGTCTTGCCCATTTCTGCTCAATTTCAAACAGCACTTCTGTGAGTGTTTAGGAGACAGAGACATTTAGCTGTGCATTTCTCTCTCTCCTCCCTTCACCTCCCCCCTTGTCTTTATTATTGTGAAGTGTTTCATGCATTCCCCACAATATTTCCTTTAACAAAATTCTTCCTGCTGCCTCAGAACAACTCATAACCTGGCACTTGGGCAAAAGCTTAGGCCATTTTACCATACGCATCATGTCTAAAAATAAATCTATGAGTTTTTTTGACTACAAAGATAAAAAGGTCATCCTTCCTCTGCATAGCCTTTTCCTGATTTTTGAAAAAGAGCTGCTGTGAAATACTACCCTGTTAAGCCTGTTGTGAAATGTCTGTAAATGTAAAAATCACCTGATTCAGACCTGCCAATTGAATTTCATCTTACCAGTTTTTTACTCAGCTTTCTAGAAATGGAATATCTTACAGCGTAATCAAAATCTGAGCTAAATAAGCTATATTGCTTTTAATGAGATGATGCACAATTTCTCTCTCTCATTCCCAAGTGTTACACTGTTTTTCACAATTAATGTCTTAAGGTGAATGAATTTATTTCCGAGCATAGTTTTGTTACTTCACATATTTACATATCTATTAAAATACCATCATTGTGATTGATAACAGTATGTTTGTGTAGATTCTTCATTTTTGCTGATTTTACCCTGAGAGTCTGGCTAGCTTCACAAAGTATCCAGATAAGGAAAATTGCTTATGTCTTATGAACAGAGTATCTCGCAGAACCAAGTTCTGGCAATGGCTTTTGTGTATTTCTGCCAGTAAATCACAAAATACTTTGAATTTATTATTTAAATTCAAATATTAAAAAAAAATCAGTTTATAAAGAATACAAACAAAATCATCAAGTTTCAGTTTGGGCTGAAGAAAATGAGTTAATTCTTATTCATGCTGGAGGTAGCTGATGTATCAAATTTATGGAAGCAGGCTGACTTCTTTCTGGACAAACTAATCAAGTAAGCATGTAAACAAAAATCAAGATTTTTCTGGATGTTAAAAAAACCATGCATCATGGGGTACTTTAGAAATGATTTAGGAAGGTTGCTCCTTTTAATTCCTTTCAAAACCAAGCATTTCTAAATAAAAGCTACATGGACTCTTGAATGAATTATGGCCTTTGTCAAACATTGCAGTGCCAGGTCACAGCCCCCCATGAATCACACAGGTTTGGTGAAATCTGTAAACTAGTATTTCACTGTCATCAGAAAAACAGACTGGTATGGGATGGAGGTTTATAATTAGGACATTACTTTTTGGCGACAAGACACAGCCAGTCTAAATGACCTGTGCTTTGAAGGTGGAAACTGTGAATGACAACAGTAATGACAAGTACTACAAAAGGACTAACAACCAGATGAATGAAATCCTACCAAGAGTCTAATTCCCAAGTGCTTTGCATCATTTCCTAGTCACAGATGTTACTACAAAGCCAGTAAGAAACACTATCGAATGAGACAGGTTTTCACACTGTTTTTGCACTGATCTCTTGTGCTAAACGGTGGACAAGCAGTTCAGATTTAGATTTAAATTTGTTTTGGCCTTTCTCATATTTGAGTGATATATATATTGTTATATAGATACACCATTTATAGATATAAGAATGCTATATATAGATATACAAGATTTAAATATATACATTTTAAATATGTGTTTATCTACACACACATATATTTACCTTCTTTATTGCTCAAAACCGAAGCTTCAACAAATCTTTTTCATACAAAGAAATGAAGAGCAACTTGAGTAACTGGCTTTAGTCTGTATCTACTGGATAATTTCCGTATGTTTGCTTCCAGTTTTAAGCCATGCTTGCATATTATTACCAGTTACAGTAAAGCACACATTTGTAGGTAATGCTCTAATCTCACAGTCAACTCCAATAATCTTGCACTGTGAAAGGATTCTGAATGAAATTGTTTTACAGCCGATTTGTATGTGAAATACAGGTTGTGTATGCATGGCAACAATTGTAACAGCATAATTTAGGTAGAGTAAAAGGAAAAGGGTAATTAGTCAGTGGCATGCAAAACTTTGCCAGACACTCCCACTGTTTCCCAGGTAAAACCAGGTTTTTGCTGCAAAGAGTCTATTCTCTAAACCTCTGTCTCCACGGGGAACTCATTCTACAGGAATTCAATGCAACTTTCCCATGTTGTCAATAATATATACACGTTTCCCATGTAAGTAGCTCTTTGTAGCACTTTTTATTCTGTTTTGAAAGTAGGATAAGCCCTCCTGTCTGGAATTATGTGTGCATGTGGGGAAGCTGACATACCATAGCTGATACTGCATATATTCACAGTTTACCTAACTACTTAGTAACTTACCTATGTAGAGAAACTGTAAAACCATGGAAGAAAACATAGGAAATATACAGGATGAAGAATTTCTATTTGAATTCAGTTCCTGTTTTTCTGTACTAACCTATAGGCTTCAACTCCTTCATGTTTTATGTGTTTTACTAACACAATCTTCATGGTCTTTGTCAGCAAGCAACATATCTTCTTTTTATTAACTGAATAAATTACAAGACTCCAATCCAGGAAAATATTTGTTATCATTGCTATGTTCTGCAAAGGCTTTTGCAAGTAACTAAGTCCACATTAACAGACCTATGGAATTGCATAAATACATCCAGATGCCTAATGTATTCTCATGATCTAGCCCTTTATATTATAATCTAATTTATAATCTAGTCCGTTACTTTATAAAACACTCTTACACTGAAGTTGGTTAAATAATGAACAGAAAATAATCTGCAAATAATGGGGCAGGTTCATTCTGTCCTTTATTCAAGCACCATTTTGCCTATTTGTAAGCACATGACTAGTGGTTATTTACAGTATCCAGAAAGCTCTCTAATCATTAATCTCAAGGAACACACATAATCAGAGAGTGGTAGGGCATAGAGCAATACTGTTAACTAATGCACTGCAGAAGCACTACATAGACCTCAAGGAATCATTTGTATACCTTCATCCAAGCTGTTTGATTTACACTGTTGAGAGCATTAAGGCTAGTTTGTGAGTGACTGATTCACAGATGGAAGACCGAAACACTTCGCAGGTTTCAATACCTTGTCTTCACACCGCATGGAAGTGGACACCAAATTACAGAATGGCCGAGGCTGGAAGGCACTTCCGGAGGTCTGCAGTCCAGTTCCCCAGCGCAAAGCAGGCTCAGCCAGAGCAGACAGCTCAAAGCCTACCTCCCCCAAATCAAGTGTTGTTCTTTTCTTTTCTTTTCTTTTCTTTTCTTTTCTTTTCTTTTCTTTTCTTTTCTTTTCTTTTCTTTTCTTTTCTTTTCTTTTCTTTTCTTTTCTTTTCTTTTCTTTT
>Ga0065711_1004572_pt1 | contig 23060 bp, 15 predicted proteins | sample Hoacrofraction12_FD_59098 | JGI IMG/M metagenome (GOLD analysis project Ga0065711, IMG submission 59098) | Hoatzin crop microbial communities from Cojedes, Venezuela - Epithelial fraction 12 v2 (version 2) | ecosystem: Host-associated > Birds > Digestive system > Esophagus > Crop | place...
TGGTTTTTAGGAGAATCACAGAATCACAGAATGGTAGGGGTTGGAAGGGACCTCTGTGGGTCATCTACTCCAACCCCCCTGCCGAAGCAGGGTCACCTACAGCAGGCTGCACAGGACCTTGTCCAGGCGGGTCTTGAATATCTCCAGAGAAGGAGACTCCACAACCTCCCTGGGCAACTTGTGCCAGGGCTCCATCACCCTCAGAGTGAAGAAGTTCTTCCTCATGTTCTGCTGGAACTTCCTGTGCCTCAGTTTGTGCCCATTGCCCCTTGTCCTGTCACTGGGCACCGCTGAAAAGAGCTTGGCCCCATCCTCCTGACACCCACCCTTCAGATATTTATAAGCATTTATTAGGTCCCCTCGCAGCCTTCTCTTAAGCCAAGCTTGTTTTGAAGGAAATTACATTTCCTTCACGTATTTGTTCTTCACAAATCCACATTGGCTATTACTCATCTTTACGTCATCTTCACGTCATCTTCTGGTTACCTACAGGTTATTTATTTCAGTATTTCTCTGCATACTGAATGATGTATAAATCCCTGGATCCTCCCTTGCTTATTTTCCAGCAATCTAGATTCTCACCTATCTCAGCTTCTGCTCCACAAAGTGTACAGCCAGTTCCCTCAATAGTCCTTTGATTATTTTTTTTCCTGACCAACAGATACAAAAACCTCCAACTTGGCCAAGTATTCTTCGATCTCTTCTAATTTTTGTCATAGTTCATACACTTGTCTCTCTGAGCCAGCATCAATTTTGTTATCCATCTGATCACAATTAACCTTTTCTGTGAGGACTGAGGCAGAAGCGGGAGTAAACGCTTTGGTCTGCTCAGCATCGTTTATTGAGACATTCTTTGCTGTTGAGTAGCGGGCTGACTTTCTTTGACCTTCCCCTTCCTACTAAAACAGCCTGTTTTCTTGTTTCATTTTGTGTCTTGTTAGCTACGCCTTTGTCTTTTTTTTTTCCTCTTTACATGCTGCAGCAGTTCTTGGACACACTCTTAGAAATCAGATGACTAAATTGTATGTTTCTGATGCCTCTTGAAAGGACTCAAAGTCTTTGCAGAACTCTAGAAATACTGCAGTTTTAGCCATAGTCTGCTGTGAAATCTTATGCATTAATGTTTAGAAGGAATAATAATCCAAGGATCAAGTAGCATTTGATTACTCTTTTCTGGAATATTTACTGTGATGTTTTGGGTACCATAACAATAACTTTCTAGGCCACTGAAGGACATACCATTTCCTGAATTTCTAAACAGTATTTATAATTCAAGAGAGATACCTATTATATCTGAATTTATATTAAGCTTACACTAAAAAATATCCTAGCTAGTAGATCTTTTTTTTTTTTAGACAGATATCACTGATTGGGAGATTTTTGAAAACATTGATTTTTACTCTTTTTTTGGTCAAATTTTTATCCTTTCTTTATCTTTTCATTAGTGCTGTGCTTGATAAAGCTTACTCAAGTGAAGTTTATCACCATTATTTTGTTTTTATAATAAGCATTGTAAAGCCACAAAGCTGCAATGTTAGGGCAACAGAAATAATTGCTGCTGTAGATGTGTAAACATTCAAAATTCTTTCCCTAAATGTAATGGTAGCATAACTGGGGTTCAGAGAGATACTGAGTATCTTGTGTCACCTGTCATTTCAGAGGGACTGGCATGGCTTTGTTCTAGCAGCCAGGCTCCCATTGCCTTACCTTTCTCCTGCCCAAAGCAGAGGTGCTGGAATTTATAAACTATCAGATTTTCACCACTGCCAGCAGATATGTGCTATCAGCAGTTCTGGCCTCTTCCCCTACTGATACCATCTGGATTATTTGATTATTGTCAATTGCAGAACCAAGTGCTGTATAACTATGAATAGGAGAAAGTCTCTACAACCCGATGGACACATGAAAATTAAAGGCAGTACAATTTTTGTGTTGGGCTGTCTGTGATGAGAGATATGTATAGATTATTTTTTAAATTGATCAATTGTTTTTTAAAGCTGAATGAACTGCTTGTATTGCCATTGGAAGTCAAAAATGGCATTAGGAATTAGTGTCCAAATCCTACTGAAACTCATCTGATACTCCTTTGCGATAATGAAAATCTCTCCTCCTAAGCAGAAATATTGATGAAGTTATAATTAAATGATATTTCCATGTTTCTGAATCAAATTTTGAAGATTTTGCTCACCTCTCCCTGCCCAGCCATGGACTCCAGACACCTGAACTCATCCAGTATTTATTTGCTACTATATGTCTGTCCTTTAGATGGAAAGTTTTTAGTGAGGTTATTAGTACATAAAAGACTGGTGTTTATTTAAATGCAGCTTCCTTCAACAGCTTGTTTTCAGCTTCTCTGTGGTGCTCTAACACCACGTATTTTTATATTTAAATCTTCTGTGGGCTTTTTAAATGTGAAGGTGTTACTTGCAGATGGAACTGATGTGAAGTTTAGACTTGCTCTATTATCATTACACAAGAACCAAAATAACATTTTTTTTTTTTTTTCTGTAAGTGCGTGGCTAGTCTTTGTAAATACTGAAGACTAAATTGTGCTGTTTAAACAGGAAGGATGACTAACCAATTTAAATTAGCTGTATTGGCATTGGCCGAAGATATGAGGTATGTGTAATTGCTGCTGAAACTTGGGGGTTGGCTATGGCAGTGCTGTGGTGTGTAGCGGTGTGCGGTGAGCAGTGTGTCGCATGCTGCGGGCGCTGGATCTGGACTGCTGCACCTCTTCCAGCAAGGACTCTGCTTACTGGTGGTCTGCTTCCACGGCGCTGTGTGTGCAAGCACGTGGCTGAGTAGTAGATGATCGGCGTCTGTTAGCCCCGGGGCTGTATGACCCTCCCCACAGCCTCCTGGGACCCCAGGATGAGAGATGGGAACTAAGGGGAGGGTTTTGGAAAAGCACTGTGAGACCTGCTAGTAGCCATATGGTTAAAAATGCTAAACTGCAATATAGGGGTGTCTGCAAAGAATTGCTTTTGGAAAGAGCTGGTGAAGTTTGCTGAGAATTATTGCCTCCAACCCTCTCTGCAAGCGCCTGCACGGGTCTGTGGGGAGGGTGTCTCTCCAGCACCTGCACAGTTTAGGCTGGGGGATTTGACCCCTTTCCCCCTACCCCCTCCAAAGAAAGGAGGGAAAAAAAAAAAGAGAAAAGAGATCTGGGACTGAATCCAGAAGAAATAATCACCTCCATGAAAATGAGAGCCCTCAGGTACCCCACTGACTGCTATTGAAAGTATGATGGCTTTGGGTAATAAAAATCGTAGTGCTCTTTCCCCGCTCCTGTTGCCACCCTACTGTTGACATTTAATGCATCGAACGGGACCTGTGCCACAGTGAAATATCACTCCTGTCACTTGGGCAAGCGATACAACCGACACTGGGGGACAGTGGGCTGAGAAAGCACCAGACAGGAAGAGTCATCCTGCCCAACTGATGAAAGCGAAGTTGAAACGGGATTTGTAATTATGGAAAGAGGCTTCTCGGAGACCAGAGGTGGAAAGAGTGACGAAGAAAGTGCTCGTGTTGAAAGGCGCACAGGGTGACGTGCACAGCCCTATGTGACACAGTGGCTCTTTCATGGCTCTTGCATGCCCCTCCACTTGGTTAGAGTTTCTGTAGCTGGAATCAGGCCCCTCTCCACTCATCAAATGCGATGTGCTGATTTTAATGGGCAAGATGAAACAGAAGACAGCTCAGTATGGGTTGTAGATTGAGTCACGGTTATTGAATTTGTGCAAGGTACAAAGGTGCTGTTTGCAGCAAAATGAAATGAGTGATAAAAAAAATCCACAGAGAACAAAGGGACTGGAGAGTAATATTTGTCACGCTCTCAACAGTCTTCTGCTGTTTCTGAAAGATTTCTATGAGAGAAAAAAAGAGTAAGAAACACGCTGCAAACTTGCAACAGTGAAATGCCTGAAAATAAAAAAAGTTTAATGAAAGCAAGCATGATTTTTACTCAACTTTTCAAAAGCTTGGGGGAGAACAGTTATGAGGAACTGAAAAAAACCCCCCACAAATAACAAAGGAATAAAAAAAGGAAAGATGAGGGGCAATGAAGGAGCCTTCACCTCCGTAGATGTGCTTGCTCTGTTTACCTGGATGCAGTGCCTGGTTCAGTCACTGTTGTGTGAGTGTCCATGTAATGTGGAGTTGGGAGTTGTCCAAACCCAAGGTTCCTACCCATCTGCATGTGTACGCCTCTGAACCTTTTCTACTTTTGATTTGCAAAGAAATGTAAACATCTGAGCTTTGGTCTGTCTTTTTAGCACTTACAGATAGGAATAGTTTTCTCTGTCTGTCATAGGCATCTGTGATGATGAATAAATGATAGGTGATTAGTTGCAATAATAAGGGGAAATTGGTAGGTAGGTACTTCTGTGGTAAGATTGTTGTGATGGGTTGAGAACATAGGCACAGCAGGACTTGTAGGTGGAAATGTCTTGTAGGAAGTCTTCTGTAAAGTATAGTTATTTTATAGGAGTACTCTAGACTTCTGTGCACAGTCTGCCCTTAATTTGGCCCTTATATATGTTATTTAATTTTTTATGAAGCATTTACATCAGAATACAATTAAAATATTGAAAGACATTGGGACAGAAATCAAATGAGAGGTACTTGTAAGTGAACCCTTTGCCCTCTCTTCTTTAAATGGGTATCTAATCAACCTCTGCTAACCTTTACCTTTCAATTTCTCAGCTGTGGTTACTTTTCCAGAAGAAAGCAGCCAGAGGTAGAAGACTCTTGGGCAGGTGTGTGCCTTTGCTTTGTGCCTGTGGGGGTGTCGCACCTCGAGAGTGACCCAGCAGGCTGCTGTCATCCGTATCTGCCAGCCGTTGTCAATTATGTGGTATCGGCTTTTGTTTCAGCTGCTGTCTGGGATTGGTAGAAATGAATAAGCCTTATCAGGAAGGAGCAGTAGAATGAAAAGCCAGCTGGAGTGAGATAAACTTTTTTTTCTCTCTCTATCAAGTCTTCCATGTGAAGTGCCGCCATCCCTCATTAACACACAGACTGCCGGAGTGCTGTGTTGCTCCCCAACTCTGTTGCCAAAGCTACAAAATCAGATGCCCCGGCTGTGAATGAAAGAGAATGGTCTCCACTTTTCTCAACACTTAGAGTGAGTTTGGTTGACAGTCCAGGCACCAAGCTGAATCCTAATCTGATCAACTCTTGCTGACTCCTCTCCATTTTGATTTATCTATTTTTACTCCTGCCTCCCCCCCCCCCACCAAATCCTCCACTAGCAGATGGGGTCATCAGGGATGCATTTACTCCTTGCCCCAGGGCTCTGTAAATGCTGTGACCCCGAGGAGTGTGAGGGAGGAAGCTCGTAGAGCGAGATGTGATGCTAACCTTTAGGAATTGCACTTGGCTGTGCTGAAACTGCATTTAACTTGACAGATCTGCTCTTCACCATCCGGAGACTCATTCATTTGACTTGATGCTCCACCACAAATCTGTATTTCCATGCTTACCCCAGGGGCTGCTAAGTTTTTCTGGTTCAGCACAGTCCTCCAACACTTGCGCCCACACTCCTTTGCACCAAAGCAGTTTCAGAGGGTTTTCTGTTGTTGTTTTGGTGCAAGTTATATGTATATATTCTCTGAGCAAAGGTTTAATATTCAGATTTAACTAGTGTAATTTTTTTACTGATATAAATTAAAAGCTAACCACTCATTTTCCAAAATAACTGTCTTTATCTTTGACTGCTCTGGAGTAATAGGAGAATCAAACTAGTCCTGTTGTTATAGCACCATTTTTGTCAGTAAATCAGCTGTTACTTTGTTTCTGTCTGGTCTATTATTTTTATTCCAACATTATGGTGCTGAAATTTTCTGTTCTTACTCCAGGGAAGCAAATGACAATTCTACTATGCCATAACTTTTAGTTAAGTCTTTTCTTACTGAGCCATCACCTTGTTGCTCACTGGTTAAATGTGGTTAGTGAGACATTTGCTGTGTGCATTTTTCAAGCTGTTACCGCTTGATGTAAACCAAGGCTTGAAAAATGAAGGAGGTATAGTTCTGCTGTTTTTCACTTTTGTGGCGTAACCCTTGAAAGAACAGCAAAGTTGGGTCACTTCTTCTCTCTGTGTCATTGTACCATCACTGTACTGCTGTGGGGTCAAGAGGTGCCTGGCTTTCCCATCTTCATTGTCCTCACAGTGTTAGTAGAGGAGGTGAATACAAAAATAAATTCAGAAGCCTTTTTGATGAAATGTCAGCTACCAGTATTATTTTTCCTGAAAAATGCAGGGTCTGGGTTACTAAAATTATTTGGAAATAGTTTTTGCTGGTCAAAAAGAGGGGAAAAGTCTAAATGTTTTCCTTTGATATTTCCAAATGCTGGTTTTATTTCCTTCTGAGTAAGCAAGTGATTAGAGGTGCAAGGAGTAAGCTGTAAAAGAAATGTCTCCAATGAAATCACAGAATGGCAGGGGTTGGAAGGGACCTCTGGGGATCATCCAGTCCAACCCCCTTGCCAAAGCAGGGTCACCTAGAGCAGGCTCTAGAGGACCGTGTTCAGGTGGGTCTTGAATATGTCCAGAGAAGGAGACTCCACAACCCCTCTGGGCAGCCTGGGCCAGTGCTCCGTCACCCACAGAGGGAAGAAGTTCTTCCTCACGTTCAGATGGAACTTCCTCTGCTTCAGTTTGTGCCCATTGCCCCTTGTCCTCTCGCTGGACACCACTGAAAAGAGTTTGGCCCCATCCTCCTGACACCCACCCTTAAGACATTTACAGGCATTTCTAAGGTGCCCTCTCAGCCTTCTCTTCTTCAGGCTGAACAAGCTCAGCTCCCTCAGCCTTTCCTCGTAGGAGAGATGCTCCAGTCCCCTCATCATCTTTGCAACCCTCCGCTGGACTCTCTCCAGTAGTTCCTCATCTTTCTTGAACTGGGGGGCCCACAATGTGTGTGAGAACTGTGAAACAGCTGAAATAAATATAAATTGCTGCAGCTGAAGACTAATATCTGTTTCTTTATCTTGGGTTTGCTCTGGCTAGTTTTTATGGGGGTGTTATAAAGGGAATATGTCTATTACCCTTCAGAGGTTTTATTTGCTTTGATAGTCCCACCTATAGTCGTATAATTAGTTCTCAGGATGAATGAAGTTTCTAAGCAACTTGAGCATGAACAACTTCAGTCTTCTCTGCATCTTTCCAAGAAGTATTTGGCGTTTTTTTGTGTGTAAGAAGAGTATAGTGTAAAAAAAACCCCAAAACAGCGCACTAGCCTTGCAGCTAGAGTAGATTCATAAGTTAATGACTCTCTCCAGAGTCTTGTGCTTTTCTTACTTCCCAGTAATTAAATTTTCCAGGTTCAAGTCAGATTTCATGCTGTGTCTTGGATGATGAGAATCTACAAATACATTCCACTTATGAAAACTTCCTAAAAATCCTCAACATAAATAAGATATATCTTTGAACTTCAAACTATGACCCAAAGTTCCTCTGCTGGATCTGATAATTTTTACTGGTATTTGGTTACCTTTTCCATGGAGGGAAAATAAGCCTGTACAAGAAGGTCAACGACCTCTTCAGTGTAAGGATACCTGGAAATTTGGCTGCTGTGCTGGGGTCTGAATTCGCTCTTCCAGTTCCTGTTTGAATATGTGCTACGTGATATCCCCCCATAAAGTCTGTGATAGACATGCAAATTCTTTTTCTTTTGCCTGTTAACAGTGCCTGTCTAGTATAAATGTCTTACAAAATTGAGACTTCATCATTCTTGCAAAATGCAGTGTGATACATTAGTTTGTGTAATAGGAAGTATTATCACGCTATAAATAATTGAAGAAACCATAAACTACAGTTGACAATCTAAATGAAGCAAGTACATATTCTGATGCTTTTTTTCTGTGAGATTCCTTGCTGAATTTTGCAAATTAGTAAACAATTTGTAATGGTTATCCTGAACATTATGTGAATTAGTGAGGGTCCATTGTAATTAGATTTTTTTTTTAACCAATTAGCAAGTGAGAATGATCTCATCATTTACTTTTAATTACTCAGGAAAAAAAGAGCATAATTTTATTTGTACTGTATTTTTAAAACATTTTAATGCTTTCATTTCCTCCTAATAAAAGAACTTGCACCAGGGCAAGGAGAAGAGGAATGGTGGAATCCAAAGCTGTATTCCTTCCTGCTAGATATGCAGGCTCCTTCTATTCTCAAAGGTTTCTGGATCAGACCTAGCATGATATATGTAGTATTCTACAGGGGAGGGAATTAATTCTGTTTTCTGCAGATGCAGTCTAATGCCTTCACCGTAAGATAATTCTTTTTCTGCATGTCTTTGCACACATCAGACTAGAATATTTTTAATTTCCATTTTAGCAGAAGTGGAACTTCTTTTTTTCATTTCTTTTTGATTTGGTAGTAACTGATATGTAATAGAAATGAAATTTCATGAAATTTTCAACCCTGTCCAAGGACAGCTCTAGTTTTTTCTATTTTTCTGTGAAGAGTGTTATAATAAGAGCAAACCTTTGTTTTCCTTTGCTGTCGCCTCATAATGTCAAAGGGAAAAGAGATTTGGCTGCTGCATATTCATGAATTACTATAGGAGATTGGATGAAGTACTTGGCAGATATTCATGTAACAGCTGAGATGTTGACTTCTTGGCTAGTGCAAGAATAATATGGACACTACATCGGCTTGCCCAGCAGGTCTGCTGAGAATAAGTATTTTCTTCCACTTCAGAATAGAGGGGTCAGCCATTTCCTTCTGTCATATTGCTGTGCACTAGAACACTAGGTGATAATTGGAATCTCTGGGGGCTGAAGGACTGGTGATCTTTTATGTGCAGGATGTAACCTGTGTTTGAGGTACAGCATAGTGAAGCTTTACAAGTAGCCATGCATCTTGCACTGGAAGGCCAAGACCAGCTGATGGTTCCTGTTATTCATTTACAAGCTCCTCTGCAGATGCAAGCCTCTGCTGCGTTGCAGCATAAAGGCTTGTTTTTTTTATTTTCAGAAGCCCTAGGGATTTTATGTGAGTTATTCAGCTGCAGAAGTATTCTCCTTAAAGTAAGGTATTCTATTTCTCTTTGTATTTCCATTGTTTCCTTTTCAAAATACATGTTTTCTTTGCAAAATACTTGTTCAGCAGTTTAATTGTAGCTGCGTGGTCTGTGTGTGTGTCCTCCTTTCTGCACTGCTTTACTTAATTGTTCTCGTCTTGGATTTTCTACCTCCTTGAACAAATCAGTGGCAGAGTTCAGATCAGAGATGCTTTGTAACTTACAAGAAGTTTAGCTTGCTGATGGGTCCAAGCTTAGAAAAACTCAATTAACAACCGAAACAAAGTAAATGTTACCTAGGCAGACATCAGTGGGAGTGGAGCACTCGGAGCTGAACCAGACCAAGTTCAGCCCCTGACCAGGAGCTCTGTGGCTGAGCAGCACAGCTGCTGGAAGCAATGGCTCCAGTGGTACGATGTAGGCAGTTTAACTAACCCGCTCTTTCTGACTATAAAAATCCAGAGGCAAATGATAGAAATCTGCAGTGGATCTATTCTTCCCCAGTCAGTGTCTGTAAGAATAGGCATTAATTGACAACAGAGAAAATCACAGGAGGCTGCATAAAATTGTAAAATAGGGCAGACGCATATAAAAAATACTAACAGCAAATCAAACCATGACTGCTGTAGCATTTAAAATTTTTAATTATGAGCTGACTTACTGACATGGTTTCTTTGCTTGAGATTCCTTCGATAGTGAGACTTAAACAACTGTCTGCATCTGAACACCTTGCACATTTTTAATGTTTTCTTTGTAGTTTGGTGGGGGTTTTTTTCATCTTTTTTTTTTTACAGGTCAACTTTCCTTGTGGGTAATACAGCTAATACTTTTTCTGGTATTCTTTGAAACACTCATCAAGAGTTCTAAGTGATATTGGTGGTGGAAAAGAAGTTTGCTGAGTACATCAGTCATGGTAACAGCTGTCAGCCTTGCGCAGGTTTGGGAGGGAAGAACAGGGGACTTGAAAATAGTTAGTTGTATGACATATAAAGTATCTGGCAGAAAATGCTAGTAATTTTCCACTCTGATATACACATATGAATAGACGTATGTTCTAGTTAACCAGCTCTGGACCACTTCTGGCTCTGTGTATAGGTAATGTCTGGCTTAAATAAGACAAGGAAATAAATGGAACAAATTAACCGTGAAGTAATATCTATGACCCCCTGTTTTCCTAAATAGAAGTTTTTTCAGCTTTAGTAGGAAGCTTAAATAGAGTGGAAAGTATTTAAAACACTTCTTTCTGAAACATGAGTTTTTAAAATCTGAGCAATGCACGAAAATTTTGGAGACGGGAAAAAGTAGTTCTGTTTCTGAGCTCCACATTACTCCTGTGATTATTCTGATTCTTAGCAGGGAAAAAAAACACCCTTCAGTAACATCGGTGGGATATGTGTGTCCCCTGGTACCACTAAGCAAACTGAGAGATTTCACTTTACATTAATTTGCATGGTTTGCATATATTTCTGAAGTATCCTGTTGATTAGATTTTCCATTACTGAGTAACTTGTTCATTGCAGGGGGGTTGAGAAATGTATTTCTGAAAATAATACCTTAAATTAGTTGTTTATATAGGTGAAGGAAACTATTGATAGAATATGGACGCAGTCTAAATATTAACTAGGTATATATAGGTAGGATTTGTGTATGAGAACAAGACTTCCCCAGGCTTACTGCTTTTAAAAAGAGATTTATGCTTCTCATGTCACATTGATGTTAGTGGCAGTCTCTTCCTTATTCTCAGCAGGAACAGCTATCAAAGATGAAAGTATCTTTGCAGGCTGGCATGAACTGATTGCCTTACTTCTGTGCATGATAGTATTTTAATTAGGAAATTCATTGTGGTGGTAACTAGCTTTTCAATTAACCATTTTTTAAAAGCTTTCTCACTTTCTCTAATTACATTAATTTCTTAGTGAAGGAATAAATCTCAGCAGACAGGAATTCATTCACCTGTATTTTTGGGTGCTAAAAAATATGTAGAAAATCTAGAAAGCAATATGCGGTGGATGAAATATTAATGGCCTCTCTGTTTCTTATGCAAGTTATTTGTTATTAGGAAAATGGGTGATGCACAGTGTGATATGTGGAATTTCTAGCTGATCTTGCTCTTTAGAAGAGTGAAGTATGAAACAGTTCTTATAACTGAAAATACTGTGATGTCTGTTCCTTATGTTGTCATCAAGTAACTTGCCAGTTCAGACCTTGAAGAACCTAATTAATTCCTGATCAGTAGTTGAATCAATTCTAATATGGAAGCAGTCAAAAAGTTTACTTGAAGATCATTTCATCATGTTTTTATGGACATTTCATAGAAGTGAGGGTGGTGAGGCACTGGCACAGGTTGCCCAGCCAAGTTGTGGCTTCCCCCTCCTTGGAAGTGTTCAAGGCCAGGTTGGACAAGGCTTTGAGGAACCTGGTCTGGTGGAAGGTATCCCTGCCCATGGCAGGGAGGTTGGAACTAGAGGATATATAAGGTCCTTTCCAACCGAAACTGTTCTATGATTCTAAGTTACATAGGGGTTAATAAGTTACTAAGAGATGCCACACGTATTACTATGTGTTGCATATGTATTCAAGTGCTTGGTGCATCTATAGATGTTGTAGATGACTATAGGTGAATGAAACTTCTCAGACTCTGTATTGACTATTGCATCACAAATCTATCAAACACATGTTTTATACACTTCTTAAGTAGAATCATAACTGCCTCTTTTTCTATTCTAGTTCTGTCAAAATAAGTATTTCCATTGTTTCTGCTTTCAGATACGTGTAGCAGCTCAATTACTGTTTTGAAACCAAGGAACATTTCAGAGGAGATGAAACTAAAACCAAGTATTCTTATCCAAATGGTTAGTGAACCTTTCAGTATTGAAGAAACTGCCCAGTGATGAGAAAAATCTTATCAAGCAGATTCATACGCAGTTGACTATGGTTCAGCTATTCTTCACAAAAGAGAAAAACTCTGGCGATACTCAGATAATTATTAGTTCATGGTTGTCCAAAGAGCCAGGGTCTAACTCACACTGGCCATAAATAGAATCTGATTACTTTGTTTTTTATTTTAACCTTTAGTTCTAACAATTTTTCTGAAAGATAGGAAATATAAGTTCTCTTTTTTATAGGTTATAATGGGGAGAGCAGAGAACATGAGGACCTGGTAAAAGGATATCCAAACTGGAGCTAGTTGGAAATGTTTTACTGGAGCAGTTTTTCCTCTATGAAATACAGCTTGAGGGGTGGGGGTGAGGATTTGGATTAAATATTAATTAGAACATGTTGTCATTTGACCAAGAATTCTGATAAGGAAGAACTAGCATAAATATTAATCAATTTTTTATTTTCTTGAATTCATGCATTTTATCTCCATTTGTATTTTAAATAAGATAATATATAATCTGAACCTTTAATAACAGTGATGTGGTTTTATAAAGTTTTGACACTTTTGAAATATTTCTAGTTGGTAATAAATGATTTTATCAAAATTCTCATTCTGCAGGTAAATAAAAATTTTGACTTTCCGTTCCAATTCAAAATAAAATCAGATTTTGAAATGGCAGCTTTTCCTGCGGAAAGAAAATCCGCCTTTCTAAACAGATGTATGTGTGTCTTAATATAGTTTCAATATCACAAAGATTTTCACTGCAATTGACACTAATTGGAGGGGACAGGTGGTGGTGGCAGTGGGGAGGAAATCTCTCCAGGATTGTGTAGAATTGGTAGCAGGATGCACAGGACTAGAGCTGATTGAAAAATGCATAAATATCAATTATCTAAGAAACTGATTAGCTAAGATTAAAAAAAAAAAGAAAAAGAAGAGTCTGCAATACAGCGTAAACTAACAGGAATAAGAAAGATACTTTTTCTTCTGTGTCTTTGTGAAGAATCCCTAGAAGTGTAACTCTAAACCGCTAAAGGTCTCCCATGACTGCTACTAAACACAGCCCAACTAAGGAAGCTCAACACAATGCAAGAAATTGAGAGTATTTGTGGTGGGAGGCATTGGAGGAGCATCATCACCTTGCTGGTTATGGACACGTGTGTTTGTGTTTGCATAGAAATGACTGAATCTCTTCCCATCTCAGAAGACAAATCTTTGGGAAGCACGAGAATAAATTCAGAGTTCAAGGGTAAAATAAATGCAGCTGGTCAGCAATCATTTTTTCAAAATTGTCAATATATTTCCAAGAGAGCAAAGTCCTGTGCTCAGCGAGGGAGAAAGCTCGAATACGGACCCTCTGCTAGGTGAGAGCCTGCCAAGAACTTACTGTAGCATACATTAACACAAGAGGGAGTCTGAGATATGTCTGTAGCACGTGTACTATGGTAAAATCTGTATACCATAGCTGAAGAAGTGAAGGAATTTTTCCCAACAAGATACAGGCTTTGAGAGAATACTAGGAGAATAAATTTAAGAAGGCTAGATCGATCCCATTGACTTTGAGGATCCACTGGTTTTGCCAAAGGAGAATGTGAACTACTTAGTTCTCAGGCTTGTAAACCAACAGACTGATTCAACAGAAACAAAGCAGACACTGACAAAAAGCCATGGTAATTAACTTTCCAAAGTTAATATTTATTACCAGAAATCAGATCATGTTATCATTGGCGTTTAATACTTAAAAAACTGAAAATTTTCACAATACTGAGATTTTTTTAATACTATAAATATTTGTCTCTAGAGAGCTTAAAAACAAAATATATAAGAGAAGTATGTACAGTCATATGAGGAATTGAAACAAAAGGGCAGTAGCCTAGAAACCACAGATAAAGAACGTGTTTGATGCCCCATGGCTTGAAAAACAGTTGCTTTCTAAACATGAAACTTGGGTTTCCTTCCCATAATCACTGCCTTTCCTCCAGGCATTTGCTCAAAGTGGATCGGCTCGAGGATTAATACTTTCGCACAGTGCTTTTGACAAAGTGCGTAATGCCAGACCCTATGAGCTTGAGCAGCGCCGAGAAAGGGGTTTTACAGAGGAGCAATATAGCACCTTGGAACATCAGTGTTATCCACAGAAATACTTCAGACCCTTTGATAAACAGCTCTGAAAACGGAAGTGACATCTCTGCCTGAAATGCTGGAAAGGAAGGCAAAGAGAAAGTAAAAAAACAGTTGCCAGCAGCGGGTTCTCAGTATTCCAGGTTTCTCCCACTTTCAGCAGTGCTGCTGAGATTGGACTTGGTGTGTCTGTGGTTTCCAGCAAGAATAACAAACTTGTATAGCCAGTTGCTGGTGGTGATCTGGAGTGATTTGTATTTGCTAGGGCCAGTTTCACGTTGTGAGTAGGTGCCATGATTTAGAAGAGTTTCTGAGCCTACTTGTTGTCCCTGCAGGCTCTTTTGGGATGAGACAGGGCTAAACCCCATGGTGAAAGTTGTCTGTAGGAGCCTGGCTGTGGTGGGGAGAGGCTTGCCATTCTGCCAGGGACCCCTACTGAAAAGGGCTGCCCTGCAGTGAGCCCAGGGTCAGAAGCCTTGATTTCTTTGACTTTTGTTTCGCAGCTGGATCAGGACAAGGACTTCAGCACAGGCAAGGCAGGATGGAGCCTGGTGCGGTGGCATACTGCAGTTATTAATCACCACTATATATAAACTGCAGCACTGAAACAGCATTATTGCTGACTTGTCTAGTGATTGCATTGTTATAACGCTTCCTTTTTACGTACTGCAAATGAGAAGTTGATAGGAAAAAGAGAATTGTGCAAAGCAGAATTGACAGACTGCCATTCCTGCAGGGGTACGTCTCCCAGCAGCAGCTTCCTATTGCATATGGAAGAGACGATGATCTATCAGTGACTCACTGAATGCTTTTCACTTTATCATAGCAAATGATCAAAAAAAAAAAACCACCCAGAAAAAAAATACAATTTCCGTGTCCTTATAAATGCGATGGGAGCCTGTGATTAAGGATAAGGAGCTTAGCATGTGAAAGGTAAGAGCACGGCAGCAGGAGCAGCAGGTTAGATGTTATTACTGTTATTGAAATGGAGCGCAGGGGTGACCACACTTTACAAGAGCTTTATTGCTTCACTCTAGTAAGAATGAATCACATCTCTCTCTCTCAGCTCCTCATTTTTCCCCTCAAAAGACTGATAGGAAAAAAAGACAATAAAAAGCCCCAACATGAAAAGAAGCTCTACACGTCAGCGCTGTGTGCAGGATGATTCACCAGTATCCATCTCTGTTTTTAAGCTGGCTTTTTGTTTTGAACAGTAAACATGTCAGACTTTGTAGAAATTCCAGGTTCAGGCCTCTGCTAATGCTTGCTTTTATCAGGTAAAATGTTGTGTGATGGCATAGGAGGGATTCCTGCTGAAAGTGCTCCCCTTTGGTAGTTTGATGGGAAAACAGAGAAATCTGCATGAAGTCTCCATTTCTCTGTTTTGAAAGATTATTTCCGTGGAGGTTTATGCTGACCACTTAAATGGCATCTAGAGGTACTTTTCGATAGTTGATGCCATCCTTTGCGGTATTGGAGGGGGTGAACTATACAATTTTCCAACTCTGAATCAGTTTTGTGACTGTCCAGTCTCCATTAAGCAGCTTTTAACTTTTGTGGCCGTTACAGTCTTGGGAGCTACGGGCTGCAGAAGGCCTCAGCCATACACCTTTCAAGAGGCTCAAGGCTTTGTGCCAGGTAGTGCAGGGACTGAAAGCCATTATTTTGGAAGCCACATCTTAAAAGTACTTGCAGATGTACAAAGGACAGGGGACCAGCCTGCAAACAACAAAGAAAAATTGAGTTTATGTTCCTGTAATATGTGCATATAAACTGTATATCTTGTTGTTCCCACTTGCAACAAAATTGTACTAGTCAGTGCTCAGTCTGCAGCAGTGCGGCTTGCCAAAGCTAAGCCATGCTGTCTGCGATGGGAACACTTCACTTTCTGCAGTGCCTGGCATCTGACAGTCCTGAAGCATTTTGCAGTACAAATGTTAGTTAAGCTTTACAACAGCTTTGTAAGGTAGATAAATGCTATCAACAGATGTTTCGGCTAAGGCACAGGTCTGCCTCTCCTATGGAAGGGTATCGGGGTGCGAGAGGGGATCTTTTGGGTGGGTAGCCCAGTGTCTGGGGCCAGATTTGCACTCGTGAGAGCCAGTCTTCAGTTGCTGTGTGACCTTTAGTGCTAGAAAATTGGGACCTACATCATAGCTTGGACCTCTGCTACTATTATGGCAGGAAAACTATGGTAACAAAAATGCTCCATAGACTGGAATAGCACAATGGTCTGTCTGCCAGGGAGTTATCCTGGATTTCCCCCCAAATGAGACTAGAATCCAGCTTTTGGTATGCGTAACAGCTCCTCTTGTTCCCACTTAACATGAAGCTTTTACTCTTTCCAGAAGTGTGACCTTGTACCTCAGCTGCGGCAACGCCGAGCTGTGTGGGCTTGCTCTCTGCAAAGCTTGCCGAGCAGCAGCCGCGTGCTCTCTGGTCTGGCGTGCGCTTTCATTTCATTCACACGTTGGTGAGTCGTTTGCAGTCTGTGTGCAGCTTGTCAGCCCTTCGTTTTCTCCCTTCTGTGCTCTCAGTTCCCTAGCAGGAGGGAAAAATGCTCCTGGCTTGTAGCTGAAACCCTTTGCTGTCACATGTCCTTGTGCAGAGCCTCTCCTCCTCAGGGTGAACACTCTGTCTGACAGCCCATCTCCGAGCTGCTATCTGATGTCCAAGGGTTATGCCAGGCGTCTGAGTAAATGCTACAGGATCTCTTTGCAAAAGGGTGGGAAGGATGAGGAGCTAGACAAAGTGCCCAGTGCCCTACTTAGCGAACGCCTAAAACCTGGCCCGCTGTGTTGCTTTGTCAGACACTGTATGCTGCAAAACTGATTTAACAAAAATGTAACGTGTTGGGGCCAGAAATTGCCCAGTTCAATGTTAACATTATGTAAACAGTCTCCAACTGACTAAATTTTAGCAAATCCAGAAGTTGCCAGAAGCATTTTAATGCTTTCCCGTTCTGCCAAAGCTGAAATGGCAGCCCCAGCCACATTGCTATCTCCCTGGGACTCATTAACATGGCCCCGTCGTTGTTCTGCTAATGGTAGGCACCCGCGGGGGAAAGTGTCACACGTGCAGTTCGTGGCAACCTTCACGCAGGAGCAAAACCATGAAGCAAAACTACAGTGGAGGGGAAGGATCATGCTTAATAATATGCAAATCAACGTAGCATCTCACAAAGATTTGATTTGCGTTTTGAGGCAGCTGCTAAAAATGTTGTTTTAACCCCTCTTGGGAGCATAAATTTATCCAGTAGATACAGGCTAGATAGAGGATGATTACATTTTCTAATAACTTTAATTTTACAAGGTAGAAGATTTGAAAGCTGCTGTGTCTTTCATCCTTGGACTGAACTTGCTGGGGAGATGTCCATGTAAGGGTAATTGTATCAATTTTAATATGGCAGAACCTTGCCAACTCGTGCAAAAAATTGCGCTGAGAAATGCCCTGCAGATTTTTCAGGACGTGAGAAGTTTTTGCTATAAATAATGAAACATGAAATATGATTTTCAATGCACAAAGGATGTGCTTTCTCCTTGCTTTTTATTGTTTCATCACAGGCAGCCCAATACTCGGTGGTGCTGCCTGGGCTCGATCATTACGCCATCGGGCTGCGTATCCTCTTGGCTGAATCAAATGCTTACGTGCTAACCTGGGAAACTCAGTCAAGCCTACTTGTTTGCTTATCTGTAAGGACAAATGATTGGGGTCCTTTGCCTTCCTGTAACCAATTCCACATGTTATTAAGCTTGTGTAACTCAGGTGGCTTTTTATTGCCTATGTCTTGCAGAAGGCAGCACTAGACTTAATGCAGTTGCTTCAACATGACACAGCTGCAAGAAAGAGCAGTATTATGGCGCGGTGCTGCTGAGAAGCAGAGAGGTGCTGCAGGAGGGAGAGACCTGTGTGAAGGCTGAGGCCCCAGTGCCAGGAAATGAATAAATAAGCAACACGCCGCTGCACTAGCACTCGGGGAAGAGTTGTTTGTGTCGTGCTCCACTAAATTATTGTTCAGGAGATAGCATATTGGTATTTCTGTGGCTTGGATCCATTTTGATTTGTTTTCCTGTATTCAAATCACCTGCCTACAGTTGCTTTCTTGGGTTGCATTTGACAGAGATACACAAATGGACTCATGGCTCATCATCTTCTAAAGAACATCTGTAGTTCTCCTACCTTTAGTTTTTGGTGTGGGCATTTGTGATAGCGATGCCACTGTAATGGGCCCGGGATTCCCTGCTCTGCAAACACCAACCCAAAAGGCGATCAGGGAGCAGCCAGGCTTTGTTTTGTTTTGCGACACGTTGCTGATCACAGGTACAAAGGCATTTATTGGTGGACTTCGTTGTACTTCAGCATTGCCCTTGACAAAATCTGAGCTGTTAAAATGAGGCTCTGTTGAATCAGAAAAGGGCTGCCCAAAGGGTGTGCCATAGTCAGGCCCCCTTTATGACCATAGACAATCAGCCCATTTCATTTTATCCCAGCAGGGCTTGTCTCGTTCTTCCTCCCTGCCCCAGCGATAGCAGCGGGGAGCAGTGGTGTGGAGCAGTGTGCCCAGTGGCGGGGCTTGAACTGCTCGCTGGTTGGCAGCTGGCACCTTCAGTGCCTCTCCGTCACGGGACGGAGGGAGGTTGTACCACCCTGAGACAATCTACGGCTTCCCTGGTGTTTGCTCAAATGTTTAATCATTCTCTATATTACACATCTTGCAGGGCACCATTTTGAACTTGCCTAGTCTCATCTAGATTAAGGAACCTGTCATTAACAACTATTCCCCTTCTGCTTTTCCCTCTGCTTCTCCGAGGTCTCCATACATTGTAGACCAAGCAGCTCTTAGTCTCTCTTTTAAGCTCTTTGTCTTACAAAACCATGCATGTTCTCTGATCCTCTGAGAAATTCTGTGGTTCTGCACCTTCCCTGGTTTTCAATGTTATGTTTTAAAATTCAGGTACCAGGGGATTATAGAATATTTCATTATCAGTCTGACAAGTGCTGTAAATGGAAGTAAATTTACCTCCCTATTTGTTCTTTATTTGTTTGTACATCTAAGGATCGTTTTCTAGGTTATAGTCACTTATTCTGTAGCTGTGCCTAGGTATACTTCTTGTTCCTAGATATATAACCACAAATTTAGCTTGAAATGAACCTGGTGAAAATGAATGGATTTCCCTGAGATGTCAAGGTTTATTAAAAATTAAAAAGATCTCATCTAACTCTGCTCCAGCTCCTCTGTGCAGGCTCTCCTTAACTGCCTTTAAATGTTTATTCCTAGATCTTTAACATCCTCTTTAGTTACTCAAGGATTGGAAAATGTTTAATTTTCTTACTTCCAGTTTCCTATATGGAATAGAAATATGTATTGAACAATTTCATCTCTTCTGCATTATTACTGAAAGCTGCCAGCTGTGTAGCTGCTGAGCTGCTGAGGTTATTTTGCTCTGTTTACTCTTCGTCCTCAACCAGGCCTGCAATGGCTTTTTTCCTGTCCTTTTTAGCTTTCCTAATAAATATTTCATCTTTTCTAGTTTTGTTTACAGTAATTCCTATTGATTTCCTCTTTTTCAGTCACTTTATATTGGCTTTTTGTTCCTAATTGCCTCCTTTACTTTGCACCAAATGAGAATGTGCTTTTAGCTAAACTTGTTCTTTTTTTTAATTGTGGTATTGTGGCTCTTGGCCGTCTCATGAATTTTTCTTCAAGAACTCCCAATTCTCATCTTGTCTACTTTTTCTTTTCAGTCAGTTTTTGGGCATTTTATATTCTGGAGGTTTTGGGCAACAGTCCTTTTGAAGGCTCAGCTATCAAATTACATCTGTCACATGTACTCTTCTTTCTGTTCTGTGCTCATTTTTCAATATCTTTTTTTATTATGTTTTGCATAGTATGATATTAAACTACAATATCTAGACAAGCAACAGTCTCACTGCTTACTGATATGTTTGAATAGCACTTGGAAAATCACGTCCTAAATCTTTGTGGTCCAGAGTCTTTACAGAGCCTGTTTTCTGTTCTATCCTTTGCTCAATTAGCACAGCGCAATGAAGTTGAACTCTAAGCAATTAGTTCTCAGTTTGTTGCTTCCATTTCAACCCTGAAGCGGTACCTGTGTTCTTCAGGCTATATCTGTGGGCTTTTTTCTAGATATATTAATTGGCATGATAAAGGATATTCCTTCTGCTACAAATCTGGCTTGCATCCTTAGGTTCCTACAGCTATAATGTTGGGAAATAGGATTTGATGATAATCCTTTTTAGGAGACTACACAGTAGTCTCCCGACAGTAGGAATACATTTCTGAAATGGTAATTTTATATGTGGAAGAGACTATCACAGGGACAAAACTTCTTGTTTGGGGTGATGAGTTATGAGACCTGTTGCTGTGAGATGCTGAGAGCTTGTGTAAAACCAGCATATACTCCTAGACCTGCATTCAAAGCCACTGCTGCACCAATTGCTATGTAATAATTTGCTCCTGATGTGGAAGCAATTTTGGGTAGTATTTAGCAGCTCAAATTCTTCAAAGAAGAATCTTGTTCTTATTGCGTGGGGGTCCAGCGAGCTACGTAGCAAGCTGTAAAGCTAAAAATTCACTGGTTTTGCAATAACGTGGCAGTTTGAGTTTGCATTCCTAATCAGTCCCATACTGAGTCTTTCTGCCTTGTCATGGCTCAGAATCACTGACACTTAATTGATGGAAACATTTTCTTATGCAACAGAAGTCAGGCCTTGTGCCTGGTGAGCACTCCTGGACTCCGGGTGACTGACTAGGAAGGTTCTTCAAGTCAAACTGATCCACACAGAGACAATCTTACTTCTTCCATGCCACACCTGGCCACACACCATAAAGAATACTTCAGTGGCTAAGCGTAGTCAGATTGAACACCATAATCATAATTTCCTGTAGTAGCTCCCCAGAAGTATCTCTCCTGAGCATCTTCTCTGGCATTTGAGAGGGAACCATGATTTTTCACGTGACAGATATCTGGTAGGTCCCAAGATGTGAGCGAGGTCATCATGCTGTGTTGCATGAGGTATAAACGTATCCACTGGGGATCCTCAAACACAAACAGTCTGTATCTGTGAGGCTGAGAACAGCAACTCAGGCTTACAGAGCGTTGACAGTGTGGTTTTCACTGCCTGAGAGCACTCTTACTTCCACAGAAAAATTCTTGGAGTTCCTAACCTGAGGAGTGTCCCTGATTAAAGTCTGCTGCCACTGAGTTTCTCTTCTCCACCTTTCCTACCATGCAGCCACAGCTGGAAAAGCAGAATTTGGCACTACCTGTCTGTGCTGATATTGTCTATAACTTAGCATTTGTGCAGTATCTCTGACTGCTTTCTTCCCTCTCAAAACACATGTCCCTAGATATCTAAACGCATCCTACCGAGAGCGTTCAGCGAGCATGGAGCAGATTGTCTGCAAGGCCTTCTGGTGCTGAATTCAGCTGACAATCAGCTCCTAATGCCAGCAGCTATTCCTGTTTTGTATCCTCTTCCTTCGATCTGATGTCAACAAGGTCAAGTTTAGAAACTTCTAACAAATGTTACTTTCTCATTAACAGACAGCCTGTTGGGTGGCAATTCCTGTTTCGTATATGCCAGTTGCCATTTTAATCAATCTTTCTCTTCTATAAGCTTCATATTTGAATAGCTGGTAATGCTGGAGTGGTGGATGGCATTAGAGCCAGCAGGTCTCTCTGCACAAGTTGTTTAGCTCTTCATATTTTTTATAGCAACTAGTATTTGAATCCCATTTTCTAAGCAACCTGGACTGTTCTCTGCTCTTTGAGCAGGTAGGGATGAGGTGGCAGAGCAGGGGACATCAGGGGATGGATGGACAGATGGATGCAGAGCATCATGAACAGGCTGCAGCTGGTCCACAGAGCTGTGTTGTTACAGGGAAACTTCTTCCATGTGGAGGAGTCCTGTTGCCAGATCCCGTAATTCCAGTTTTCCTATATTGTGCCTTCAGCACCCTCCACTAATCCTCCACTGGCTAAGGGCCATTGAAGTTTGCTAGGGACTCTAACTCAGCTAAGTATCTTAAAGTTGTGTATCCTGCACAATAAGGAAAACGAACTCTCTGGTGTATTGGTTTTGTATAATAGGCTGAAGTAAGAGCCCTGCTTAATTGTGACTTGAATGCTGGCTCTTCTCATCTAATTATCACTGTAATCTCCAACCTAGTGCTGCAGGCATAGATTCAGGTATGCACTCATAGCAATTATATAAGTGAATGAATCAAATATGTATAAAAGATATATAAATATGGTAATGTAAAATTGTATTGTGAAGATGTGTATGGAGACTTACAGTTTGAATCAAATCCCTTTTGAATCATTGGGAATCTTTCCACTGCTGTTGGTAGCCTTTGGTTTGGCTTCTTAATGATTTGTCTTCATTACTGAAAGTTATACAGAGTGCGTCTTCCTATGAAGGGTTCACAGCTGTTGAGTCCCGGTGGACGCTCTGCCTGAATGGTGGTACTGAAAGTTAATGTCTGTTAGTGATGCAGCAAGGTGCATGAGGTTGTTGTCTCAGTCTTGCTGAGGGGCAGAGTCAGGGCTGTTTAAGGATGGATGAGGGTGGGATGACTTTCTGCAGGTTGGAAAGAGGATCTCCAGAAGAGCATTCCTGTCCAATATGCTTGGGGATTGATACCCGCCATCAGCCGCAATGAAATGGCTTCTTCTTATCACAGAATCACAGAATCACAGAATCACAGAATGGTCGGGGTTGGAAGGGACCTCTGTGGGTCACCTAGTCCAAACACCCTGCCAAAGCAGGGTCATCTACAGCAGGCTGCACAGGACCTTGTCCAGGCGGGTCTTGAATATCTCCAGAGAAGGAGACTCCACAACCTCCCTGGGCAACTTGTTCCAGTGCTCCGTCACCCTCAGAGGGAAGAAGTTCTTCCTCATGTTCAGACGGAACTTCCTGTGCTTCAGTTTGTGCCCATTGCCCCTTGTCCTGTCACTGGGCACCACTGGAAAGAGCTTGGCCCCATCCTCCTG
>Ga0065711_1004573_pt1 | contig 23060 bp, 18 predicted proteins | sample Hoacrofraction12_FD_59098 | JGI IMG/M metagenome (GOLD analysis project Ga0065711, IMG submission 59098) | Hoatzin crop microbial communities from Cojedes, Venezuela - Epithelial fraction 12 v2 (version 2) | ecosystem: Host-associated > Birds > Digestive system > Esophagus > Crop | place...
ACTGTGGGCACGGGCCGCACCAGATACATCAGCCGTGAGCTCCGGATGCAGCAAGTGACCGCCCATCACCACACATCACCTCTCCTGCCATGGAAGACCATTACGACAGATGGAGCCTGAAGTCACGGATTAAGTGAACTGAATGGACACTTTAGAATGATGATCCATAGACTAAGGGAATAATATCTGCAGACAGGAGAAGTGGTGATCAACTGGACTATGTGGGACCTGGGCATGACGTAGATGGTATGGAATAAGGGGTGGATAATGTCCTGGGTTTGGCCAGGACAGGGTTAATTTTCACGGGACTCCAGGAAGGGGCACAGCCGGGGGGTGGGGGCGACCCCACCTGGCCAAACAGAGCCCGGTATTCCATATTATGTGACGTCATGCTGGGTTTCGGGGAGGGGGGCGGCGTGGCGGGGACTCGCGGCTGCTCGGGAGCGTGCAGCACCAGTCCTGTTCGGGAGAGCAGGTCTGTTGTGCGAGTTTGTGTCGTATTTTCCTCCTTATTTGTATTGTTGTTGTTGCTGTTCCCTCTGTTTGCTGTTCTGTTAAACTGCCCTTATCCCGACCCACTGGTTTTCTGCCTGTTTCTTTCCATTCTCCTCCGCACCGCGGCGGGCGGAGGGGCGGCCGCGTGGTGCTTTTAGTGTCGGCTGCAGCCAAAACCAAAACAGTTTATGGTCTTGTCTCTGATGCCGAATTAGCACTTGCATCTGCTGTGTGAGCAGGTCTTGGACACATGAAGAATATTACAAGTAGAACTGTTTGAAATGCAAAGGAATTCCTAACAGCAGACAAGCAGTTAGTTCTGGCAGTAGCTAACAGTGTGAGTGCTGTTTTACTCCTTCACACAAAATGCAGCTAATGATAAAACACTTGTGGAAGTTGCTAAAGAGTGTCACCTTACACATTCCCCAGGACTGCTGACCTGAAAAAATTATCAATGATTTTTATTACTACCGGCCTTTCCTCTGACTTTGGCTGTCGTAGGCGGCGTGTGTTAGATTTTCTTTTTGCTCAGGTCTAAACTATGATCTGAAGTAGGCAGTTTAACTCCACACAGAAAATGCCAGGAAGCCTCCAGTATGAGCAGCATCACCCAGTTGCATACCAGTGGGAAAGGGGGAAGTAACACATTTTACAAGTAGAAATCTTCTTTCTGAGTTTTAACTCCCAGTTCCTGCTTTTGTTACTGAAATTTAATTTTCTTTCCTGATTTTTGGGGAGGTTCAATTCTGTGACGTTTTCCCCTACATTGAATGCTGGAGCCAAAGCTCAGTATCTTTCACTGAAGTGCTACCAGCTGAATTGTCAATAGTTAAACCAGCGAAACAGAACTTCTTTGCTGAATGCATCTGCATTTGTTCCCCTTTCTCTCAGGTGACTGTCAACATTAGGCATTGTTACTAATCACAATGATAAGCAGATCATGAAGGATCATATTTTATCTTGGTAGACTTAACTCTATGGTTATGTACTGTGTGCTGGGGCATAGTGATGGTATTGTTCACTAAAATTTACAATGTTAGAGCAAAACCATTCATAAAGGCTTAAATTTTACTGTATTCATAAACAGTGTCATATATATGATATACAATTTTTACGTATTCTGAAAATCTGGATAAAATATCTACATTAACCATACACAGTAAACAAGAAAGTAAATCCAGTTCTGATACTTTGCTGAACCAGAAATTATTTTGTATTGTTATCTTCCAGAACATCAGTTAAATTCAGGTGTTATAGATTAGTTTCCAAGTAATTAACACTGCGTTTTGGATGCTGCATAAGGCTGTTACATCAGTAAGGTGGGAAATAAGTTTAAAAGTTCTCATGAGTAAAGATTATGAAAAGCAATTTTATTTTCACTAATGTTGAGTAATGACTTTGTGCTGGGAAATGTTACAATATTTACTGTCTTCACAGGATAAATACTTCAAAACAAATTCCAAACTATTAGGCTTCTACAAATATGAAGTTATACATCTTTTCTGTGACATTTATGAATGTTCTTAACACTTTTTTTCTTGTTCTGTCTCTTCTGTTTCTCATGTCAGTCTCTGCCCTCTGCCCTGTGTTTACTTACCTTCCATTTCTTACTATTTACATTTGGCCGTCTGTTTTTTTTCTTACCATTTAGCTTAATGTGTTATTACCTCTCCACGTGCTAATGCAATCAGAGCAAATTAGAATCTCGCACCAACACTGCATGTTTTTAGTGGAAATCGATAGTTAAAAAATTCATATCCCAGTGTGATCTGCCACCACCTGCCACTTCACTGCTGCCAGCCATTGCATCCTGTTTATGAAAAGGGCTCAGACACCCATTTATGAACAGTCTCTTCAACTACATTTTTTGTGTTAGACAGAAGAAAACAGTAGCAAGGGAAAAATCTTTGGGTATAAATAAGTGTAATCCAAAGACAAGGAGAGAGGAAGAGTGTAGATGTATCTGATTCTGCAAAATAGTCTGTTTTTTCATCATAAACAACTGCTTCTTTATACTTTTAATCAGATATATTTATTCTATTTAAATGATCATTTAAAGAACCCCAACAACATGCCAGCCAGATCTCCCAGAGTGCAGTCTCTCCCGTCAGCATGCTTGAGTTGCTGCTTGCAGCAAAGCTGACTAGAGATGGACTATGCTGCTCTGCAGCTTCAGGATAACGAGGAGATATTTCTTAAATGTACATCTTCATAATAGATGTACATTTAGGTGTTCTTTAAATGTGGAATTGTCCAGTCTTGGTATTTGGAGTTTGCACATTTAGGCTGTTAAATGGTAAGAATGCTGAATAAGCTACAATTCCTTCTGCAGATCCTCCTTACCTTTGCAAATATTTAGGTAGGCAGCTGCTGGTGAATCCTGCCTATCTTAGATACCCAAATCCTCTGGTACTTTGGGTTCCATGAACTCTTTGGTCTTAAACGGCTGGATCTGTCCCTTTCAACATCTATGCTCTGGCAATCACCTTGCTGTAACATCCACTCAGCGCTGTACCTTAGTCCTCTGAGGGCCTTAGAAGGATGTGCATGAAATTGTGGTTGCTCTTGTTGTTTGTCCGATAACACTGACATGACATGCTTGGGATATTTTTGGGAAGGCTTTCCTATGAAGTATACTATGTTTTTCACAGTGCTTTTCAATCCAGTGTACCCTGAGAGTGCTCTACAGTCTGCTCTGTCCGTGAGAGCCTGCCGGGTACGTTTAGCAACATTTTGCAGCATCCAGACCCACAGTTTTCTCCCTGGCAGCCGCTGGGTTATCCTCTACCAGGTCACTATGGGATCAGTGAGGCACATATGAGAAGTCCTTACAGCATCAACAACCAATGGTTTTTTAGCTCTACTAACTAGAAAAAGGCTTCAAAGATTGGTGGTTTTTTTTTATTTGTTTGTTTAGGGTTTTTTTTGGTTAAAAAGTAAGAAACTTATTTATCATGTACCAGGCACATATCTATAGAACAAAGTACATAACCAGATGGTAACTTACCTTATCTGTCAATGTAACCTGTGTGGAAGACTTTGGCAAAGGAGAACTTAATAAAATATATAACTAGAGGAAAGCTCATTTTATCCAGAAAATTTGTTCTGGGTTTTTGTGCACAGCTCTGATGTGCTAGGAAGGATTTTCTTCAGTCAAAAAGTTTGGCTTCCTGGAAGCTAACCAGGGGCATCACTACAGATAGCCAGTTCAGTCACAGCTTAGCATAGAAAGGGCTCTAACAGTGACGGAACTGTTTACCACTGTGTAAAGAAGGCAGCTTTTGTAGCCTGAAGAAAATTTATATCTATAAAGATTAAGAGTTTTCCAGCACCTTGGTTTGGTTTTTATTGGGAGGCAGCAGAGAAATCTTATGTGGAACATACAACTTACCTTGATTAGACTGTTTTCCTCTGTGAGGCTTTTGGCTGTGTTGATGTAACTGCATAGAGCCAGCATGCTTAAAAACACAGGTTTTTTGCTTATTATGGTATGATCTGTCCATGATGTGGAGTCATGTTGATATCTCTAAAGGAAACCTTTGTATTTGCTTGTGTTTTCTATAATTTCAGTAGCATAAAAATACTTATGTGTTTAGAAGACGCACAGTAATCTAGTGTCCTCTTTCAGCCATCCCACACCAACCTACTCAAAGAACAGAAATGATATAAAGTGCTAAGAGCATAAAGAGTTTCTGTTCAAATGAATAAATAAAGTGTATAAAAAAGCACCCAAAAATGCAATTAAAACCAAAACCTCATTCACAACATTGTGGATGTAATTTATAATATTACTGTGGGTACAGTTCACGTTCCTTTAGTTATTTTGAATCTTTTTTCTGTATTTTTTTTGATTGGGACATAAAATTAGCCATTCAGATTTGCACTGGCCTGGAACATGGCTTACAGTACAGCATACAGTACCAGCTATATATTTTTTCCCCTGTGTCAATAATCAGATCTGCTTTTTCTCCAGAGTATTGTTATGTGATTGAGGCACATGTAGAAGACGGTTGTTTAATTTGCAGCAGATGCTGAAAGAACCAACCATTCCAGAATTTTCAATGACAGCATTAGCAGTGGAATAGTAAGCAAACATGCTGGGGCTGCATGAAAGAGGCCCTTGAACAGTGACTCCATGCATCCTGAGTCACCACTGCTAATACTAGTGACAAAAAAGAAAACTTTGCTGCTTGTTTGCTCCAGTGAATACTTCTGTACCAGGACAGGTAGAGAAACATCCAGAACTGGGTAAGAAATAGCTTGGATAGGGACCAGCTGCTTCATCTTTCTCTTGTTGGTAGATGTAGTGATGAGGTGGAAGCAAAAGCAGCAGCCCATACTCAGTGTGGGTGAACAGGGTGCACAGCTGGGTCCTCAGAGGATTTATATTCTGTGCTGAAATCCCATCCATAAGTCCTCTGCGTGGCTACCCAGGCTTGCCAGAGTAGATCTGATGAGGGGACAGGTAATATGCACATACCTGCAGTAATTATATGTAGACTGGATTCAACTAACAGCCTGGGCTCCAGTGCAAATGCAACTGGAAGGTCCACAATTACGGAGGTCAGACAGCAGTGCCCAGGGAAGACGAAGTGCCTGGTGGCATGGTGTGGTGAAGACAATGTGCTGTGGGACCTCCCTGCTGTGCCCCGTGGGAAGCTGGTAGGCAGCACTCCTACATGGTTAGGGCTTGCTGAGAGGAAGCCAGAAGATGTATGGTATTAGTCTGTACATAGGAAAATAGGGATGTCTTGTGCCTGTCAGTTAATAACCAGAAAGATGCATCACATTCACTTTCTTTGTGCCTATATTTCCAGTTGTCACCATTTACAGCCATTGCTCCTTGTCCTATCACTACAGGCCCATGTAAAAAGTCCCTCTCCGTCTTTCTTGTAGCTTCTTTTAGGTACTGGAATCACTACATACACAAAGTTAACATTACTACATACTTGAAGTTTTAAAAGAATTTACTTGTCCAAATACAGAGAGGTAGGTATCCTTTCCTAAGAATTTTTTTTTTAAAAAGAAAGACTTTACTCAGAGAAAGTCTGTATCCCTTCATGCTCATTTGCAAAGATTTTTCCTGGCAAAATTCCTCATGTAGTGTGATTTGTCCCCAGCAGGAATAAACTGATACCTTTGAAAGCCAGTATTAGCAAAAAACCCCAGTGGCTTTTAAATTGTTGATTGCTCACTTGTAAAGTTGATGGTTATCAAACTCCTGCTAAAAAAATTCTTTATTCCCATTTTTAAAGTGATGTATTCCAGTATTGTGCACACATCTGAAAGTCTCGATGCTCAAATTTTTTTTTGGCCAAAATGACAAGTCGGAAGAAGGATAAACATTTGCATTCAAATAATCTATTCCGACCGGAGAAAACCTGCTTGAGATCAACAGGACACCGTCTAGCATACTGTACTCTCACTACTGGAGTGCTCCCTGCATTTTGACCCAGTTTCATAGAAAATTTATAATGTTTTCTCTCTGGTAGATAACTTACTGGCTGAAGGTATCTCCTTGGCACATATGATGGAATATCTTTTTTCACTGCACAACATACTATAGAAAGAAAGGACCCACACCAGTTTCCTTTGGCTTTTTGTTCTCTGGTGTCTATAATGCCCTGCCTTGTATTTCCAGTCCGTGTCTTAACTCTCACCTGAATCCCATAGTCAAAGAAAGGTGTATCGTATTTTAGAGTTTATGGTGGAGCACTACCCTGCATGCTAGGATCATTTTCTCTGTTTTCGTAAGGAGCTTCTCTGTATACTGATAGGTGTGGAGGGTATGGGACTGATTGATCTGTAAGACTTCATAAATCCTGGAGGGGACCTGGTATTAGATGCAGGCCTAACAATTATTTAGCTATTAAACCTAATATTAGTAGAGGGGCAGAGGGACTGTGAGTAACAATTTTGTCCATCTTAAGGTTCCGATGATTTTGTCATTAGGCTAAAGTGAGCAGAAACATACAATGGACTTTCCAGTGATCCAGTCCAGGCCTTTTGCCAGATTCATCTAACTGATCTTAGCTATTTAAAAATTAGGTGTCTGATCTGAGCTAGCTGTCTAAGCTTCCTTAATATCCAGACAAGAGAAAAGCACTTCTTCAGCATGATTCATCTGGCTTATTTTACCAAAGTGTTTATTACGTGCATATCTTAGCTTAGCTAAAGTAATCAAGCTGCTAGCGTTTAAATAAGCAACTTTCTAGTAAACATGACAGGGGTAATACAAATTCTCAGTGCTCTTCATGGCCAATTCATCATGTTGAAAGCAATGATGATCAAATCAGGAAGGAGAAATAGAACAAACTACGTAGTTTTCATGCATGACTACAATAAAGAAGGAAGCCTAGTTTCCCCCAGATCTGTGTCTGACAATGCATGTATACTAGCAGTAGCTCTGTTTGCAGCTGTGCCAAATATAATGACACTGTCACACACACCAAAAGCTGTAACTTATATGCAAAGAAGGACAGAAAATTGATAATAAGAAAAATACATATCAGAAGTATTAAGGACAATGCAAAGAAACTTCTAAAGATGAAGGAAAAAATGTGATGTGCCAGTAGTATTGGCTCGCTGTTATGTGGGTGTTGTGGAATTCTCAAGAACAATTGAAAACCTTAGATTTTTCCATTAAGTTTATGTTGTGCATTTGGGAAAAAACAGACAAACAGATGATGTATTCCTGTTGAAGAACAATGAACAAATATTTTCTAACTAAACTACCACTCAGAATAGGGTGATGAATAAAGACAGAGATTTTTAAACCAGCAGTTCCAGAAGGGCTCCATCTGCTATCTGGCCAAGAAGGTCCCTTAGTTGGCAGAAAGCTAGCATTGCACCAATAGTGAACAAGGATGAATAATATAAAAAGTGATTAGGTCATCAGCTGTGACACTGGTCCTGAACAAAGTGGTGGAATGGCTGTTTATGGAGTCACTGCTTGATGAGACTGCAAGTTTTGTTGATTTTTGATGTAGCAAACTTGTTCCTGTAAAGCATCTGACTTAGTGCTGCATGGCATCTTGATCAATTATCCAGTGATACAAAATCAACAGGCACTAATGAATTTAGGACTCATTAAGTGACAAATCCCAACAGTAGTTATAAATAAGAACTCGTTACTGAGTGATCGTGTTTCTCATGACACCCTGCAGAGACCAATTCTTCAGCCTCTGCTGCTTAATGATTTTATCAGTGTTTGGAAAGAAAGTCTAATGTAAGTGATGAAGTTTGCAGTTAAGCTGAAGAATTATTTGTTTAATTTGAGGGGTATTCGTTATGAAGAGATCATATATTCACAGTAGTTCTCTATTTCTGCATGTAGTATGGAATACAGCCTATCAATAACTAAAATCAGGTAGGGCAGTGGCTTGTCTGCAGATCTGTAAAGAATGGTTTAAAATTAGATTTCTAGTATGGATGAGATGGAACTGTGGGTGTTGTGCTTGAAGCTTTGAAGCTTACTTCAAGCCTTTTTCCGTCTCTAAGCACTGTAAATCTAGCTATAGAGAATAACGAATATTTTTCTGCTGGGTTTATGGTCTGGAATGGCTCACTGCAGACTGAGTGCTGGAGCCAGCAAGAAGGAGGAACTGTGCCTTCTGCACAGGCATGGTGGAGAAATGGGATGCTGGGGAAGGCAGAACCATGGTGACCAAAACCCACAACAACTCCTGTGAAACTGTCTTTTCCCAGAAGGTTCCTAGAAACCATATCCACAATATGAAGCATATAACTTCATAACTTTTTTATTTACTTGTGAGAATGAAGGCATGCAATAGATGCATGCAGTACTAACCCAACTTTCATTTGAAAGCAAAGTCGAGATCATGCATTCAGTCTGGAGTGTGAGTGGAATGAGGCACTATGGCAGAGTCCTTCAACCCAGTCTTTTATGGGATGCTAGCCAGGTTTGAAGAGGTGAGTTCAATGCCTAGAGACCTCTTCTTGCAGAATCACTGCTGTTGTTCCCCCATGTGCAGATGTGTAGCTGTCGTAGCTGGCACTGGTGGAGGACAGAGGCCTGTCCTGTTGAACCACAGGCACACAGGGCCAGAACATGCTAAGGCTAAGAGAGGCTAAGCGAGTTGAGGCTGTTCAGCCTAGAGAAGAGAAGACTCCAGAGTGACCTTAGAACAGCCTTCCAGTACCTGAAGGGGCCTACAGGAAGGATGGAGAGGGACTTTTCACAAGGGTGTGTAGTGATAGGACAAGGGCGAATGGCTTCAAACTGAAAGAGGGCAGATTTAGATTAGATATTAGGAAGAAATTCCTCACCATGAGGGTGGTGAAACACTGGAACAGGTTGCCCAGAGAAGTTGTGGATGCCCCCTCCTTGGCAGTGTTCGAGGCCAGGTTGGATGGAGCTCTGAGCAACCTGGTCTAGTGGAAGATGTCCCTGCCCATGGCAGGGGGGTTGGAACCAGATGATCTTTACAGTCCCTTCCAACCCAAACCATTCTATGACTCTCTGCTAACACAACGTCTCTCAGGGGACCTGATTTTGCCCTTGTACAGGGCTACAGCTGAGCATATGGTCTGAGAAAATTAAGCTAAAACTCTTTGATTGTGATCTCGTTTAGAAGCTGATCTTACATGATATTTAAATTGCTCCATTTTCACACCAGTTCAATTATGTTGGCTTCACTGGAGCTGTTCACTGAGAAAACAGACTGTGAAAGCTGTTTCTGTTTCTCACTGATAAAGTAATATGACCTGTCAGATAGAGCTACATGGCGTGCTATTTTTGCAACAAAGCCATCTTGAGAGACACCTAATGCAGCCTCTTGCTGTCCCTCATTTGCACCAGTCTTTTTGTATAAAAGACTGGTGCAAACACCAGCTAAAAATAACACTCTTGCTTTTGGGGATTGATTATTCTAATGGAGATCATCGCAATGACAAAATGCTCCATAAAAGTTGTACCAGTATATCAGGTAATGAGAGGGCTTCGGCACGAGCCAGGAGAGATGAGACTGACAGGATTGAGGAGCAGGAACTTCACAAGATGACTTTGCTGCCAAAGGAAACATGATAAAAGAACAGTCTTTATGTTCTTTCACAATTTTAAAGATATTTTGCCCATTACTTTCATGACATCTCTTCTTGATAATAGTATAATGACTTTCATGTGCTAAAATTAACATTTTAGCTGTTAAAATTGGTCTGAATCCCGATCATATCCCTCTGATTCCAAGTAGAAACGTTAACCTACTCTACTGTAGATAAATCACTTGCAAGGTACCTTCAATATAGAATTAATTTTAGACTAATCAGGACAGAATAAATCCTCTGTGTCACTTCCAGTTTGAGAATATGATTAATGTAGTTCACAGTGGCATTTTATATTAAGGCCCCATACCAATCAGTGAAGTATATTTCAATGTATCAGGATGTCAACACTTCTAAGTAATAAGTAAGATTGCTATGATCTAACTGCCAAATATTTCTCTGTGTTGAGAAGAATATTTGAAGGTTTATCTAGTGGTAGGTGTTTTCACAAATTTTCCTGACTGATTATAAAATTCCAAAATATTTATACTTTGTGAATGAGAAAGATTGAAGATAATTGTCAAATATCTTCCTCAAACATAAAGAACTTCTATTAATAAAGTTGGACTCACCTCAGTAACTAGTAGGAGATGATCACTTCCTTTTTCTTCTTGCCACTTGTCCTTTGGACTTGTCTTAGTAACTCAGCAGTGATTGAAGGAGAAGGGAGAATTTTTAAAATTAAATATGTTAAAGAAGTAAAAAGTTTCATAGCAGAGTAACGACTTAGAGCAATTTCAAGTACTACAGAACATAAGCTTTTTTGCTGCCTTACATAGACATTTATTTTGATTCACAAACCTAAAACAATGTGGATATTCTCTAATCTGGATTTATAATAACATTAGAAAGAAGAAGCTTACAGACTCTTAAAGGTATTTAAAACATCCTTGATAGTCAACACCCCAAGCCCCACATTTTTATACCTAAAACATGAACACAAATACAAACAGGTAGATTTGTGTATTCGCACATCTGTTGAATGACCAGTGTGCAGGTGGAAGCCTGACCTGAATAATCGTTATGTGTTTCTGGAACAAGATTCTGATGATATTGGGCTTTTTGATATTTTGTTTATTTTACTTTCATTGTACATTTAAGCTGTGCCAGACATATTGCTAAAACAGAAATCTTTCTTTACTCAGAACTGATTCTAGATGTTGTAGGACCATCCTCTTAAAAGTAGAAAACTCTAAGCAGAGGGTTCATAGGCACTGTGCAACTGCATCTCGGCCATTGAGATGGGTTGGTCCAAGCTTCCATTTTGCCCCTTTTGGAAGGGATAATTTTACCCTCTCATCTCCTCCATTCCTCATTTTTTCATATCTCTGTTTCTTTGTTTCTCTTTCTCCCAGGCATCCCTTCCTAATACTTCCCTGATGTGCAGGAAGCAGATCCAGCTTGCCACACTGGCAGGTGTTTGCTTTCTGTCTTACTGGAACTAAGCAGAGAAGTCCCTGCTTACATTTTGTTTGAACTGTAGACAGAGTAAGATGATAAGCGTTCAGCAGTGCTTTGCGTTACTCTCTTAGGAGTCTGACATATACAGAAAAAAAAACCCCACATGACAAGAATAAAAATAAAAAGGTTGGAAAGCAAATTTCTATATTTAACATGGCTTCCCACATAATTTTTGTTTCATTGCTACAAATACATATTTCATATGGGAGTGTGAGGGGAAGTACAAGAAAGAAGAGTTCCCTTGGCAGGTTCTTGTTGATGAAAAACTAAATACTGCAATTGTTAGCTCCCGTGTGTACGAACTGTAGAAAAGCTACACATGCTCATAACCAGAAACTAGATGTAAATTCAATTCTCATTTAACTCATTATGTTAATTCACTACTTTATGAAGGTGTGGTGGGTTGACTCTGGCTGGATGCCAGGTGACCACCACTCTATCACTTCCACTCCTCAGGTGGACAGGGGAGAGAAAACACAATGAAAGGCTTGTGGGTCGAGGTAAGGACAGGGAGAGATCACTTGGCAATTACCGTCATGGACAAAACAGACTTGACTTGGGAAAAATTTAATTTATGACCAATCAAATCAGAGTAGGATACTGAGAAATAAAATAAAATCTTAAAATCACTCTCCCCCCACCCCTCTCTTCTTCCTGGGCTTAACTTTTCTCCTCAGTTCTCTACCTCCTCCCTGCGAGTGGCGCAGGGGGATGGGGAATGGGGGTTGATGTCAGTTCATCCCATGTTGTCTCTGCTGCTCCTTCCTCCTCACGCTCTTCCCCTGCTTCAGCATGGGGTCCCTCCCAAGAGAGACAGTTCTCTGTGAACTGCCCCAGCATGGGTCCCTTCCACGGGGTGCAGTCCTTCAGGAACAGGCTGCTCCAGAATGGGTCCCCCACAGAGTCACCAGCCCTGCCAGCAAACCTGCTCTGGCATGGACTCCTCTCTCCACGGGTCCACAGGTTCTGCCAGGAGCCTGCTCCAGTGCGGACTCCCCACGGGGTCACAGCCTGTTTTGGGCACCCACCTGCTCCAGCGTGGGGTCCTCCATGGGCTGCAGGTGGATGTCTGCTCCACTGTGGACTTCCATGGGGTGCAGGGAGACAGCCTGCCTCACTGTGATCTTCTCCATGCCTGGAGCACCTCCTCCCCCTCCTTCTTCATTGACCTTGCTGTCTGCAGAATTGTTTCTCTCACATGTTCTCACTCCTCTCTTCAGCTGCTTTTGCACGGGGTTTTTATTCCCCCTTCTTAAACATGTTATCACCGTTGCTGATGGGCTTGGCCTTGGCCAGCAGTGCGTCCGTCTTGGAGCCGGCTGGCATGGACTCTATTGGACATAGGGGAAGCTTCTCACAGAAGACAGGTCTGTAGCCCTCCCGTTATCAAAACCTTGCCATGCAAACTCAGTGTAGAAGGCTACTCTGCAAGATCAAAGAAAGCATCCAGGGCTAGATGGCAAAACATGTTTGTTTGGTTTTTTTTTTGAATTGGTCTTTTTCACCTCTAAGTTTGTTACAAAATGAAAGGAAAAAGATTTCCCAACTTTCTGTAGCACTGTTGTAAATGTGTTTCAAAGCAAGTATGTTTTGTCACTTTTCATTGATGCCAGTTCATTTAAAGGAGAGAATGTAGTACCAGGAGGAAAGTAACATTAACTTTTGGTGTACCTCATATCTATATAGGTTTTAGGAATCAGGGCTCTCAAAAATGCACTAGAGAGTATTATGGGAAGTTATGATATGAAGGGAGAAACTGAAAGCAAACACTAAAGTCTGTTAGATTTTTATTGGTTATTTCACATTCACTTAAAGTTCTCTAAATGGAGCTGATTCAATGAAAAATGAGGTAATTACCATAAAACCCAAAGTCTGATTTCAGTACCAAACTTGAATTCAGGTTTCTTCATTTGTTGCCAAGTTCAAGCTTTCAAAATTCCTAGTCAGACCCCCAATGTAATAAGTTCCCAAAAAATTCTGCAATGCCAGAGCATAGCAGAGGTTGCCCGATACCTTTCTTTAAACCTTTGTTTGGCACAGGTTTTTCAAACCTTTCTCTGCACTTAGCCCAGAAGTTTCCTTAAATAGTCAAAAGAACCTTGAAAACTGAAATACTGAGCTCTAAAATATCTGGTCTGTATGAGTAAAACATTGTGAGAATCCATTTTTACGCACTAAAAATGGCAAAGGTTGCTAACTGAGTTCTTCATAGCTGGTGGTTAGTGAGGACTGAGTTTTCAGGTATTTAAGTTGTGTGTTTCCACTTTTTACTTAATTTTTTTACTTTGATTCACTTCTTGCAAGTAATGTTCAGAGTGCTAGGAGTCTTTTTCAGTCTTGAGTTCATGCCCAGGGCATTCCAAAATGTGATGAAGGCTCCTTATGCAACCAAGAAACAGATTTTCAGAAGAGATCCTAGAGATCCTAAAATTAAGGAAATAATACAAAGTTAGCAGTTGCAGATCTAGTCTCTAACACTTTATCTATATACAGTCATGGGCTTCATCAATTTCTGTTACCAGCCTGGTCTGTCAGCAAGGCATTTCAGGACTCTGGGTTGTCATGAGATTACACTTGTCTGCTATAGTGCTCAGAATGTGTCGTTTAGCACAGGTGAATTGTTATAATTAGTTTACAGGTCGTACATGGTATGAACATTTTATGACTTCTTTCATGATATGAAAAGTGTAGTTGCTTTAATATAGATACTGTGTTAATCTAAACTATTCCTACTTAACCAAAAATAACTAGCCTGCTGTGTTTAAATAAACTGCATGCTCTTTTACTGCAAGTCTGAGAAAATGTTTTTTTATTAGATATTCGTAGTTCTCTGAGGCTTCTGTTAAACCTGTGTGGAAGAGCTGGAGAAACAGAATGTAATGCTTAAGATGAGCACAGAGCATTTAATATTGTTTAATACCTCCTAAATGTCAATAAATAGTGATAAATAGTATTGCATGTCCTTTTAGAAGGCTGTTAATAAAATGTTTTAATACAAGTGGGTTTAGTTTCATTTTAGTTCATTTAAAATAAAATAAAAAAACTGTGAATAGGTAGTAAATTGTCAGGTACAAACTATATGTTAGCAGCAAAGTGATGATAAGGTATACTTTCTTCTCTAGTGACGACACAGAGAAAATTATCGATAAAGAAGCCCGCCCAGGCTTGAGAGCAAACAGCAGCTCTAAATCCGTGAAATACTGTGGGACTGCTGCCATCCTCTGGGATGTGGAACAAAGAGGTGTCAATACTACACAATGAAATACTTCTAGTTGCAAGAGCAGGATAGGTTTCGCATTTTAGATGTAATTAGAAATTCTTGAGGGCTGGCTCAGTTGTGCACAGTTTCTTGTACATTCCGTGATCCAGTTCCTCACCATTTTCATACCTGACTTCTAAAAACTAGGTTAACATCATTTTATAAGTGCAGCAAAATTTTACTCCTAGAATTTAAGCTGTGGGGAAGATTCTTATAAGCACTTGTGGCATTCTACTTCTGAGACATTTCTCAGAGATATTGCACAAGCATAATGTAATTTTTTTCACTTATAGAATGCTGATTGAAGTGGCTTGTCAAGGTTCATTATCAGGGCTTGCTGAAATACTGTGATAACACAAACATATAATTCATTAGATGTATGTGTGTGTGATGCATTTTGTAGTAACTTTATTGCATATTTCAGGCTTTTTCTGCTTTGTGAAGGGCTCAAGCAGTGACACAGGTTGATTAATGTATTAATTTTTTTAAACTTACTGTATGTTCCATGTGCTTGTTTGTCCTGTAAACCATTTGTGAGAAGTGTGTCATACGAATTCAATACTCAGCCTGTAAGCTATGACTGGTTTTGTCATGACTGACAACATTGTTTGCTGTTTCCAAAAGTGAGCGTAATTCATTATCAGGAGGCAAGTAAAAAGAAGTTGCCTAGAACCAGGCTTATCAGGGATAGGTTATGTTTTAGGACCACAGAAGAAAAATGTAGTTTATATAATGGTATAACATCATGTTTAAAAACAAACTACAAATTCTGTCCAACCCGAAGGTCTTGCACAGTCACCTGCTAGAATAGGCTGTTTAATCCAGATACCTGGTACTGAAGGAATACAACGCTTCTGCTTGCTCTCATAAATATTACCCTGGGGCGTAGGTAAACCTGGGATATTTTCAGCGGTCCTACCAGTTTCTCCCCATTCTCTCTCCACTTCAGGCTGGATGTCTCCCAGCCAGAAATTTTGATTGCCTCCTGGACTCCTTTTGTGGGACAATGCAAGCAAACGGATACAAAATATTACCTGTTCAAAAACTCTGCCCATTAGGCATGCGTGGTAAGAGAAAAACTGCAGCTGCCCAGCCACCACACAGTGAGATATACGAGATCTCAGGTGGCCTTTGGGACAGAGCTACCAAATGCATGTCATGCGAGCTGTATAATGCTTGGCACCCTGCCTTGGGTTTATCTTTGCTGTTAACTCCAGCCATCAATCTTGTTGCTCCTGGGGCTGACTGTTCCAGTCAGAAACTGCTTTACTTCTGCCCACTCACCACCTCTCACTTGTAAAGATGACTTTATACTCTTGGTGCAGCTAAGAACATCTACCTGTTGGGTCAGCTGAAGCTGATCCAGGTCTTGAAGTCCCCCATGCTCAGGTGAGACAGTGAAGGAAACCTGTTACAGAGTCTGAAGGTAATCTGGGGGTGAGTTTGTGATAACTGGTCAGTGAAATGCACCACTCTGTAATAACCATTGAAAAAAAAGCGATATAGAAGATCTGTGCAACATTTAGCTGTTAGTAAGATCCCGTTCTGTTAAAAGTCCCCATATGTTTCTTTCTTGTACCAGCTAAAATGAGCTACGACCTGGCAGTTCAAAGTGAGGCAATGTATTAGTCATGTGATGCAATTTCTATAGTACAGAACTGTTATTTGTGATATCCCAGAGTTACATCATACTTTGATGAAAAGAACATAAATTTTTATTACTATGAGAATCTGCAGAAAACAAAAGCGGTCTTCTATGCTTGTCATATTGACACACTATTTGATACAAAATTTGTTTAATTTTCATAATTCTGCATTTGTATTACTTGCTCTGTTTTTCATGATGTTGGATTGGGTTGGTTTAACATGAGAACTTTCACAAAAAGAAAAAACTGCCCATTGGTTTTTACCTGAACCACTACTTTTGCTGTAGTGAACACTATTTTACAGAACATTGTTTCCATAATTCCATGGAGACAATCTGTCATCTGTCAGTCAGCTTTATCCAAGTTATGCTGTATCCCTAGGAAACACAAAATACAGTTTAAGTAACTGTAGCATTGTAAGTTATTTATTGTCTTGTTACCTTTGCATCTTAGCAAAACTGTTCTGTACATTCTCATATTGTTGTTTTTAACAGTTATTACCATGTTGGCACCATTGTTATTTACAGGCAGGAGGGGAGTTTGTTGCTTCAGGCTGTCCCAACATGTTATTTTGTCTTTATAATGAAGCAATATTATTTCTCACTATGCTTCTGTTTCCACGTGGAAGATGTAGAGTCTAGAAGATCATTTAGAGATGAGCTTTGAGCTGTTCATAGGAGCACAGTGCATAACACAGCATGTGTAAAAATATGGCTATTCCTAGAAAGCTCTCTACTTTCTAAGAATACTGAGATACATATTTAGTGTTGTAGTAGAGAAATGTTTATGGTCTGTCTTTCTTTTATTCAGTTTTGTATAGCCGAAAAATGATACTCGAACTGGAAAGCAAATTCATTAAAATTTACTGAATAGATTGGAGTAGCCCAGAAGCAGCAAATGCTCAGGAGTGCCATCCCTTACTTGTCTGCTACCCCGTGGAGGTACTTGGTGGGGAGGGTCTGGCTGATGGGGCCTGAGCTGCGCTTACAGGTCATGGGTTCTCAGTCCTGGTTTCCCTATAGGAAGCCTCATTGCTGGCAGAGGGTATCATGCAGCCAACATGGGTCACCTTCAGGGAATGTTGCAAGGTCTATTTGGTTTACATGCTTGAAAGCAAAAAAAAAAAAAAAAATCCAACACAAAATCAAGGGAAAAGGGGGAGTAATGGCTACAATGGTTTGGATTTTTTTCAGATTTGCAGATCTAATGAGTTCCAGACAAGGTATTTGTTTTGAACAAGGTATTCTGAAATAAGCAAAATACTCCACTTAGGAAATGTAGTGCACTTTAACTAAAGTTCTTTTTTGCTTTTAACAAATTCAACATAAACTTTGATTTGACTTTAATGTAGACATTTTTGAAAAAAATGAAGGAAATTCTGACAACATCTGTTTTGATATTACTAAAAAAGGCTTTAATGAGACATTATTTTTAGAAGTCATTCTAAATAGAATCAAAGTATAAATGTATTGTCCTTCAGGCTATGTGATACTGACTCCTGTGCACACTCACAAAAGAGCAGAGAGAGAAAATGGTAGGTGGGGGGAGCCCAAATATTACCCTGCCAGCTTGCTCCAAGGCCCATCACAGAAGCACTCAGCCCATCAAAGGCCCATGTCCACAAACCCATCACGATGAGTCAACCTTGGAGTACCTTTTGGACTGAGGGAGACTGCTGCCTAGGGAAATCGGACACATTATGGGATGAAAGGCAAGAGGATTTTGGGATTGTACAGGATTTATTATGGGATGCTTAGTGGAGAAACCAAAGGTGAGGAAAGAGAGGGATTTAGTTGATTTGGGGAGCAGCAAATGTGGGGAAAACCAAGGAATAAGGGAATAAAAGGGCTGGCTGTGTGTATGCTTGTCTGGCCATGCCCTGTACCTGATCAGTGCAGTCTGTCCTGTCTTATTAAATCCCCTTCTAGCACTTTTCCTGTATGAGGGACTCATTCGGTATGTGAGGGGATATCAGGGGGGAGTCTGGGTGGCGGTGACTGGAGTCACTGGAGTTGCCACTGTGTCTGGGTGCTAGCCACTGGGGAGACCCGAGTGACTGAAAACAAGAGCCCTGGAGCAGGACCTCGGGCCACAGGGGTGTGTGTTCCCCTGGTGCCAGTGATTGGAGTGAGCGTGGGTGTGCAAGTGAGTGTGAGAGGGCTAGCACAGACCAGGCATGACCAGCCAGGGAGTAGGTGAAATGGCCTGGGAACTGCAGGAGTCTCTAAAGGTGAGACCACAGTGGAACGGTTTTCTGGGGACCAGATGAGTCCCAGCCAGGTGCTGGAGAGACCGTAGGGTCTGCAGGTCCCTAGGGACGAGACCCTAATGCATGTGTGTGGCTGCTGCAGGACCAGGGCAGTCCTGGCCAACTCTGGGTGTCTGTGCACTGGTAAAATGGTCTGTACCAGCAACTGAAGTGGGGCTGTGGGCTTGGGGTCTTCTGTGTCCAGGTGCCAGCAACGGGATATACTGGGGTCCGGGAGCTAGCTGCCAGGCAGACTGAGTATCTGAGCCCAGCTGCGGAGGAGGTCCACTTTGCACTCGTGGGTGTACCACCAGTGGACTTCCACCCCGCTCAGTACAGACTGCTGACTGCTGCTCATCACCTGGTGCCTCTCCTTCAGTGGCCTTTTGAACTCATGACGCTAAAAAGCAGTGATCTGTTTAGAGAGCTGATGGGTTAGCAGATCAGCTGAAAAAATTAATTTTGTGGTCTTGGAAGAAATGGAAGCCTTCCTGCTCTGTCTCCAGTAGAGGTGTCTACGGATAGCACGGAGAAAGGTCTGAAAATAACTTTGTCGCTGACAACGGCTGCTGACTTTTCTGTTTCTATGCACTCAACTGCATGCAGAACAGTTGCTGTACTACTGCTTTATAATCGTAGTGCAAGCAGAGCCAATTCCCCCAGTCCTGGTAGGTAGTAATGTTGAAGTGTGACTGATTGCTTTTTGTGATACTGCACCAGGTGAGGATCTCAGCTGGTACCTTCAGTTAAAAGGACTAATTCCAGTTTCGTGAGTGTATCAAAACCAGAAGGACCAAACAGCCACTCTTAAAAATTTATAGTGAGACATCTTTGGTTTCCTAAGGACGTTCACTTTAAGAAAAGATCCTTTACCCTTAATAGATTCTTATTTCACTACTATTAAATTCTGTTAAATTTAGCAGAGTTACTGGTGACTTGAACTGGATTTACTTGGGGGGTCTTCCCTTTCTCAGACCTGTGTAACTGATAATTAAGATAGATAATTAAGCCTGCGTTGCTTAAAGGAGCATTATAAGGTGGAGTGTAGGCACAAACAGCAACAGACTCCTGCATACTTCAGGAAGATGAAATAATTTTTCTCTGTGGAACTGAAATTTAAGTTTCCTATTTATTACTGCATGCAAATATTCTGTTTCTGTTTTAATTTCCAGAATTTAAAACTTTACCAAAGTTTCTAGACTGTTTCTCAAATTCAGGATTGCTAAGTAAGCAGCAGAAATGAGAGTGTCCTGTATAAATGGGACAGAGTAATGCTCTAAGCATATAACAGAGGGAAAAGTATTAAAGCAAAATTTCTGAGGGATAAGTAATTTGTGAAACCCCTTTGGCTATGTTTAAACCAGAAGACTGCTGCGCTGACTTTGCACACAATTAACAGCTGGGTGCATTTGAACAAACCCCTGCCGTGTCTGTTCTGGCTTGGTTTCAACTGGAAGGAAGGTTGGATGTGTGGGCTGAGTACAGATGGACCTTAGAAGCCCTAAGGGAGACCATGGAGCACATCCAGTGATCAGGTTTGATGTAGCTTTGACACTTCTGAGGCAACTGCAGAGAAGACAAGAAAAAAAAATCCGTTCTAATACAGCATCAGTCTAATTAATGTTGTGGAGGATTTGGGTAGTGAGTAAAGAGGTTAGATACAGGGACACAACCTCCTGTGGAGTCTGTGATTGCAGAACAGCTCAGAAAGAAAAAAGTCCTCACTTTCAGATACTTTCAGTGAACGTCAATAGCTGGTACTTTGTGCGCAGGGTCTATTGGAGGAGAGGACGTGACCAGAATACAGTGACACAAGACCTGGGGCTGCAGGGTTTCTGAGCGCATACTGCAAATGAGCTATGTTGGTCTACCCCAGAGAAGAATAAAGAAAAACTCTTTTCCAGACAGTTAGACTTCTTTGCTGCCTCTGGTTCAGTGCTTGCAGTTTTGGATTTCCTATTAGTAGAATATTTTGAATTACTATGAACCACTTTTTCTACTATGATGTTAGATGTGTTCAAGTTGCTCAAAGACTTCCAGCCTCCCTTTTTTTTTTGTACAGTTTTGTACAGAAGAAATCTATCACGTTTTACCTGCCAACAAGGACCATAGAAGTGTATAACATGCTTCATTTCTGTAGTTGCAGAAGTCTTGCTATTGCTAAGTGTCTAAACACTACTTCTGCATTCTGGAAAGTGTAGATATAACTTGTTCTCGACAGAGCTGAGAAATGTAAGTTGGGTCTTGTGCCAGAAAGGGTCGCAGAAGAACTCATCCTGCCTATAAGACAGGTGTAAACTCATATTGTCCCTCAGGGTATCTACTGGGTTACTAGAGCTGTATGGAATATGCAGATGTAGGGACCTGGATGATTCCAGTCATCTCCTTCATCGCCAGAATGGTCTAACTAGCAAAAGTCTAGGCTTAAGGATGGGGATAAATTGAAATTTGCATAAGGTGGATTCCTTCAGCTTCGTTATTGTCGTAACTCCAAATTAAATTATTTTTCAGTGATTGTCGAGGGAAATCGAAGCATTTTTTATTGACAGTACATTTATTCATATATTGCATAAAAAAAATGAAAGACAGCCATTGCTGTCCTCGAAATCAAACTGAGCTGTGCTGAATTTAATGTAATTGCAAAGACACTTAAAAGTGCAAGTCATTTTATTATTAAATGATGATGCATTTTATACCTGATTCAGCAAGCTATTTAAACTTAATTCTAACTAAAAGCAGTTGTCTTGTTCCATTGGATACCCACAGCTTGAAAATTAAATGTGGCTTAAATATTCTTCTGAAATACAGCCACTGAGCCGCATCTATGCGTGTGAAAAACATGTAGCCATTTTTGCAAATAATAGCAAATTGCTTTGAAGATACAAAAGTTGCGTTACATGGATATGTCAGCTAATTTTGAAATGTCTTATTTAGAAAGAATTATGCAATAACTGGTACAGACAAAGAATCCTCCTGTAGTAATAAACAGCATTTCTCCATTTTAGATATGTATATTCATATCACCCCTTATATATGTATGCACCACATCTTTCTTCTCATTAATGAAGTTTGACAATTTTGTGACAGGACAGAAAGGGAATTCATTATATTTAGTAATAGAAAACCCATTTCTCATTTTTCTAGTGCCAAGCAGCTGCAATGAAATTGCCTAAACCGCTATATCACAATTCCCCACCTCTGTGGTTCTTAAGGTCACCCTCAAGGGTCTTCAATTTCCTTATGTTCACAACTTGGCACCTGGTAATTTTCAGAAACAGGAAATATAAGGAAGCTATATATTTTTATTCTAAGAAGGATTTTTTTTTTTTTTTATTTGAGAAGAAATAAATCTGCCAGGTTGAAAATATTAAAAATCAGAAGCTTGGCTGTAATAATCACAGCAATGTCAATGCCAATTTTGTTTAGAAAACTTTGGAATGAAAGTTTTCTGCATGACAAAGTAAATTCCCCTCTCCCTAAAAGAAATTGTCAATGTGTAAGGGAAACCTAATTTTTATTTCAATAATCAATGGAGTTTAATAATTATTTATGGTTATAAGACTGAAAGGCACCCAACATTAGTTTTCCTTAAAAAGTTGCTTAGTATTCTTGCTGCTGCCAACTTCAATGGACTACATCAGCTAAAATGAAATAATTTTAGTCTTTTAGAGTGCTTTTCTTTCTATATAAAATGGTCATGTGCTTAGTATGCCAGTACTAATTATTGAGGAAATGCAACAATAGGCAATAGTACAGAATTCGAGTGATTTCCTCAAGGATGTCTTTAGACAGTCTCCAGGCTAATAAATTCCAGTAATAATTGAGAAAAGCACTTGCTTTGGGCTCTGCGATTGGATATCAGGAGGGTTTCATTTTCATCTGACTTTATTTCTACTAAAGATATATTTCAGAATTCTTTCAGTGTATTACTTGAAATAAAGTACAACAAATATTACTGTTCCATTTAAAATTTTGCTATTAGCAGAAATAGAAGATATTCTGAATATGAAGACAATAATTAAAAGCAGTAAAAAATTTCATAAATAGCATAAATATTAAATGCATGCAATACAAGTTGATTTGCAAATTCAGTCATTAATAATACCATATTGTCATAACAGCATCAGTTTTGTGCTCTGCTGTGTCCTACCCTGTGCAATCTAACCAACTCAGCCCCGTTAGGACTTGCATTCCCGCAAATCTTCTGTTCCCAGTTCTGGGTCAGCACCTTCAGAGCCTCAAAGATGTATAAACTGTGTGATTAATTGAAATAGAGGGAGCAAGGTAAAGAATTGAAATGAATAATGTTTGTGGTTTTTTTCCGAGTTCAATGGATAACAAAGCTTTTCTTAGCTGAATTATTTGCACAAAAACCTTACTACATAGATTTTCTATGACGTTTTGGAAAACACCTGAGGAATATTTCAGCAGCTTGCGATTCTTATGAACAAGACTCAAGCAGTGCACCCACGCGTCCTGCTTATCAGAAGTGTTAAGGTGGCATTGAAATACTGAGAACTCTCTTCTGTGTAAGTAGCTATAGCAATAATCAGCTACTATCAAAGTAAATAGCAGGTAGTTTCTTGCCTGGATATCACTTTTTATTCTGATATTACCCATGAATATCTAGGTTTATAATGTTCGTACTGTAGAGGACTTGCTAATATAAGCTGTTGTTAAAAAGCGTCCATTTTTAGTTTGGGTTGTATTCTAGTACAAATCACAGAATCACACAGAATGGTAGGATTTGGAAGGGACCTCTGTGGGTCATCTATTCTAACCCTCCTGCTGAAGCAGGGTCACCCAGAGCAGGCTGCACAGGACCTTGTCCAGGCGGGTCTTGAATATCTCCAGAGAAGGAGACTCCACAACCTCCCTGGGCAGCCTG
>Ga0065711_1034913_pt1 | contig 23060 bp, 10 predicted proteins | sample Hoacrofraction12_FD_59098 | JGI IMG/M metagenome (GOLD analysis project Ga0065711, IMG submission 59098) | Hoatzin crop microbial communities from Cojedes, Venezuela - Epithelial fraction 12 v2 (version 2) | ecosystem: Host-associated > Birds > Digestive system > Esophagus > Crop | place...
ACCTGGGTGTCCTGGTGGACGACAGGTTGACCATGAGCCAGCAGTGTGCCGTGGCTGCCAAGAAGGCCAATGGCATCCTGGGGTGCATTAAGAGGAGTGTGGCCAGCAGGACGAGGGAGGTTCTCCTTCCCCTCTACACTGCCCTAGTGAGACCCCATCTGGAGTACTCTGTCCAGTTCTGGGCTCCCCAATTCAAGAAAGATGAAGAGCTACTGGAGAGAGTCCAGCGGAGGGTTACAAGAATGATGAGGGGACAGGAGCATCTCTGCTACGAGGAGAGGCTGAGGGAGCTGGGCTTGTTCAGCTTGAAGGAGAGAAGGCTGCGAGGGGACCTAATAAATGCTTACAAATATCTGAAGGGTGAGTGTCAAGAGGATGGGGCCAGACTCTTTTCAGTGGTGCCCAGCAACAGGACAAGGGGCAACAGGCACAAACTGAGGCACAGGAAGTTCCGTCTGAACATGAGGAAGAACTTCTTCCCTCTGAGGGTGACGGAGCCCTGGAACAGGCTTCCCAGGGAGGTTGTGGAGTCTCCTTCTCTGGAGATATTGAAGAGCTGCCTGGACAAGGTCCTGTGTAGCCTGCTGTAGGTGACCCTTATTTATCTTCTGTAAAACATTTGTCATACTAATTCTTAGGAAAAGATGAAACTACAGTTCAAAGAGATAAAATTACGTAACAAATACTAAGATTATAATTACAATTATAAATGTATTCAGAGAAGTGCTCTAGAAAGATAATTTGCACTATAACAGCTGGATTTAAACTGTCAGTACTTGTCTGAGAGTTTTGCTAACTATGCTGATTTTTACTAATGATGCTCATCAGTCTATACATTTGCAATTGTACCTGCTCTGCAAAATCACAGAAACAGCAGCAAGAAACTGAACACATAGGTAGATGTTTTCACTGCTGTTGCAAATCCATTCTTTGCATTATGTTGTGACTTTACAGAAGACATTCACTTTTCCAACAGGACTTTGTTATCACTGTATAACCTAAGTTCAAGTTAATTAGTCTTTTCCTGCTACGGAGCTTTTGTAATGTGGACTATGGGGTAATCCTTTTTGGTAGGAAAGAAGAAGCCTCTAAGAGTGCAAAATGTTGTCAAACTCAGAAATGTCTGCACATATACAATTTCAGAATCTTTAGAATGGAAAGAAATGCCAAAAAAGATATAATCTAACTGAATATGGGCTTCCATATTGTGGCATTAAAACACACAAAAATTAAATTCATGCTTCTGTTGCCAAATTTCTCCCTGTTGAGAATAAGCACACCACTTTCATGTTGAAAGAATGACATGTGACATCTCAAAACTAGAGCTTTGTTAAATAAAAATACCCCAAGCGGATGTTTATTTCACAAGCAGCTATCTTACCAGCATATCAAATCAGTAGTCTATGTTAACAAAAAACTTTTTGTGAGTTTTGTATAAAGTGCCCTAGGTGTGCAAAATACTGTATGAAAAGACCATAAATGCAGTCTCTGCCCCAAATGGTTTACCTTCTAAACATGACACGGGATTCCTAAAAGTGGGAAAGATGATATGGAATGTAATTCTAAATCAGAAAATTGTAAGTATATTTTCCTCATCTTATTTCTTAAAATCCTTTAGTATAAATAAGGGAATTGCTGAGAAGGTATGAGAGGAAGATTTTGAGAACACATGACTCTTCCACTACATCTTGTTGGCCATCAAAGTGAGTGAGGCTTGAAGTAAAATCTAGTATCACACCCCTGCTGTAAATAGCAGTGTGGAAACACAACCGTGTCTCCCATGGAGCCATCCATAACAGTTTCTATGTTTCAGTGTCTTTTCCACAGTGCTCCCAGCCTAGCTCTGTTTTCAAGGTCACTATGACATTTTTACAGCTGTCACTCAAAGAAATAACACAGAAACTAGCTGCGGTTACAATGGCTAAGGTAGCAGTTTCTGTTGTTTAAAAGAGCTAAAATAACCAGAAAGTTCAGTTGTTGAACAGCCTATTTATCTTGTGATTCAGACATCATTTGACGATAATGCTTCCTAGAATTGATGCATATCTGTGTAATTGCTGAATCCAGAAAAGACCTTTTATTTTTTTTTGTGAGAGGGCAATCAACTAAGCACTACACTTCTATCTGATCTGTTATCTTAGCCACCAAGCTAAGAGTTTGGAATCTTTCAAGACGTAGATTTTAAAATGTAAAGTATTCTGAGGAATAAAATAAGATGATTTTCTCATTCATTCACTTTCTGAAGTCTTATGAATTGAATAGCTGACATTCCATTCCTTGCCATTCATGAAACTTCAGTGAGTGAGGACTTCTCCCTATGTCTTTGTTCAGTGGAGGGTTCCTACCCGAGTAGTATTTAGTCACATGTAGATGTGAATATCAATAATAAACCTTGGTAACTCCGTCTGCAAAGGTGATCCAACACTGCCCTGAAGGTAGGAATTCCAGGGCAAAATGATGAAAAACTATGCATGCTACAAATACTACCATGGCACTATTTTAGATTCCCTTTATACTGCTGAGAATGACTTAATGAAGTGCAAAGAAAGAGGGGATCATTAATGAAATGGGAAATAGGTTTCCCCACATGTAAAATAGGGATAATCACTCTTACTTTTCCTGAAGAGTATTAATAGCTGCTAGAAAAACGTGCTCTGGTTTTGTAATTGTTGCTGTTAGAAGACAAGAAAAATGAAATGATTTATAATATGCTTTTAAATGGATATCTAGACTACGGAACAAATATTTTTTAGGGCTGTCTGAGCACAGTATGAACACTAATTAACTATATTAGAATCTGATTTAATTAAATTGTATGAAAAAATTCTTTTGGATGAAGAATACTCTACTCCTTTAAATTATTTTTGTGATATTTATTTACTGGTTAAACAAAATTGAAAAAGAGAATAATGAATTCCAAGTAAGAATGCTTGTGGGAGGAATATATAAAGGTTAAATTAAACTGGTCTCTGGACCAATTCAAGCTGTAAAAATAAAGTCATCTAGATCTGCTACCTAGGTGTTGTCTGAGCTGTGACTCTATATGTGCGTATACCCCCACAAAAACTTGGACTTCTCAGGCTAGATTACTGGACTTGTCTGTCTATTACTGTCAGTCTTGTCTATAAACACATCTTTTACTGGGCTGTAGATTGGGAAGAGAAAGGAAGATTTTCAGCAGAATGAAGACCCTGATTTTGGTAAACCTGATTAGAGGATTGTTCACCTCCTGGGAAACGCTAAAGCATCTATGCATTAATCTTTACATAATAAAATCTATATAGAGCTACCTTGATGGCACAGGTAGCAGTAATGTATTTACTTGGGCTGTGCTTCAACGCAGCCCAGTTCAGCCTTGGAAGCCATTTAACCACAGTGTCATGATAGTAGGCCCAAATTAGTAATCCCTGTGACAGGTAGTAGGTCCAAAGAAGCTCTGATGTGGCTGCAGGGCTTCTGACCTCCTTCTGGTCCCGCTTGAGACTAGGTGCTCTGAGGAAGGTGGTGGGGTGCATCTCACCTGCATCAGGCATCCCAACACCCACACAACTTTGAATGGTTACTCTCTAGTGATGTTAAGACGAGGTGTCCTCTGAGTTTTTCATAACCAATAAACATGAAATGCAACTTCTCCTCATTGATCATGGTATTTAACACAGGGATGTAAACCATCTCTTAAACAGACAACCTGAATATTTCTTGGGGTGTTAAAAACTAAATAACACCTAAAAATGCTTTGAAGTTAACTTGTTCCTTTTTAATTTTTGAAGTGCTGTATGCAAAAAAGGTGTGGATCTTCATTTTTCCTGATTACAATAGGCTTTGAAGTGGACACATTCTCCTCTGAAATTTGTAAGTTCCCTCCTCCACTGACTTCCCCTGGAGCTGAAAATGCTCTGCATCTTCAGTGCCCTGAGACTTTATAGTCAGAGTAACTGGTTTTTTGTTGTTGCATGACAGCTCGAGTGTTGTGATAACTTTCATAAGTCTTGAATGAGTATGTATTTATGTGTGTATACACATGTGTACACATGCACTCACGAGCATAAGAGGTTCTGTATTGCCGTCTTAATTACTTTGGGATTTTGAACAACAATCTTTAAATAGGTTGTTATTTTGGACTTTCCTCACCCAGAAAAGAAGATGAGAATGTTAAGCATATGATCTAAAGAATTACAAGGGCATTTGGAAATGCTGTTTTTACTATTTAAGGCCTGTGATTTACAGTATTCTAATCATGAAGTGCATTTTCAAATTACAGAATGCTTTAGTGGGAGATGGGAGAGATTGGAGTAAAAATGAAGCTGAAAAAATAAACAGCTTTGCTTAGTTTAGGTAATTTCCCAGTGTGTTTGAATTACATTGTAGTGTTCAAATCCAAATTGCATTTGTGAATGTTATCATGTATTAATTCACATCATAGTTGTTTGTGTAATTATATTTACTGGCTTTGTAGCAAATTGCTTTTGGAGCGACGTAGTGATTAAAATATAGTTCCTAAAAAGCACTATTCATTAAGCTCAGTAAATATTCTAGAAGTGTTGACTTCAACTGATTAACTAGTCACTTGTACCACAGGAGAAAGAACTTTTATTTGAAACTGCTGATAGAACTCTTGGCTTGTGGTGTAGTGACAGTTTACCCCAAGCAGACATCCATAGTAATATTTTGAAAAGGCATGAATAATGATGAAAAATCTCATATCAGCTAGCTATAAGTGAGATATTTCACTTGCTTATTTAAAAAACACAATAGTCTGAACATTATAATTTGTTCCACAATGCTCTTTCACCATATGTTCTTGTTTATAGAAAACCAGGTGTTGCTGAGTTTACTGTCTGATAGTCATATGGAATTACGTGGAAACTCTGGAATTAGGAATATTTCTGGAGTAGAGGGAAGAGGGACAGGGTAACAGTGACTCTTTGTAAGGAAAAGTCTGATACTTAGCGGCTGTGGGCCCCAGCTGTAAACACAATGGTCTGGTTTTCAGACTATTCTCACAAAAGATTGGACTTTTCTCTGGTTAGAGCCCATGGAAATGTGGAGTCCTGGTTATCGGCATGATCCTAGGGACCTTGGCCAAGAGCTGAAGGGGACACACTTGGACCTGGTCTTTTGAAGAGTCGTCTTGTGCTTGAAGCAAGAAAGTGGAGTCCTCCAGGAGACCTGGCAGTACGCAGCGGTCAGAGTGACTGGGCTGGCTCGAACCAACAACCTGCCATGGCAACCTTCTGCTTTAAGGAGTCTCGGAGGCCACATCTGTATTAGTAAATGTAGCGTACTTGAGAACAGCCCTGGATATGGTGGCCAAGGGGAGTGGGACAGCCCACATCCCTGCAGCTAAATGCCTCTGAGGTGCCTCCTGGCAATAACTCCGGGAAAGCTCTGCCTCTTGAACTGCGCCCAGGAACCATTTGGGAAATTGTTAGCTGGCAAAGAAGTAGTATGCCAAGGACCATTCTAGCAGTTTATTAGCACATGTAATTGTGTTCTTGTGTCTGGGACAGGTTCTGGGCTTTAGCTGAGCTGATGAGTGTAGGCACAGCCTACTTTCTTAGCAAAGATGCTGCTTCCTAGGAGCTGGTGAGTAGAGAAAGGAGGTGCCTTTTCTCAATTTATGTACCTGCATCTCAAATATGAAGTAGATCATGGGTATGTTTAATTAAGCTTTTGCAAACATTGTCTTTCATAGGGCTGTTTTCTGAGAATGTGGTTTACTTCTGATTCAAAAGCAATGTAACCATACTTACTGAGCCAGTGGATGCAAGCTAATAAATTCTGGTTATTAGGAGGAATGTCTTGGAGATTTTGAAGGAAAGAGCCTTACTGAAATGTATTGGGTTGATGGTCACGGCAAAATTTTGGTCTCTCTGAAGCCATTTTAACTGCAGTAGAAGTGGGGTCTGGCCCTGCCGCAACTTACTGTAATCAAAGCTCTGATCTTCTGCTGAAAGAGACTAAAGACAAAAGCCTTTATGTAAAGATTTTTTTTTTTTTTTTTTAACTGTAGTTTTCTGCTGTGAGGGTTCTGCAGTTTAATTTAAGCATGAGCTACCTCCACCTTTTCTGAAATAGCAGCTTGACTGCAGTTTAGCTCTGGGATCCCTGCAGACAAGGCTCCCAGGAGAAAAGGCCTGAAATATCTTGAGGAAAGGTTAAAAGCTTCAGTAATGTTCCATTAAACCTTGCTGCTTTTAAAATAAATGGACACTTCATTGCTGTAAGATATTTTACCTGTAGACATTCGTTTGGTGTCTCATGTTTTTAAATGACTTTGCCCCCATATTGCAGTCAAATCTTAAGATATTACAGGAAAGAAGGATTAAAGAGAAATACATATAATGACTGGTAAGATCAGTAATGATAAACAGAATGACTCAAGCTTAAATCTTAATTTCATGTGATGCCTGTTGTGGTTTCAGGATGTTACTGTTGTTGTTGCTTCATAGTATCAATTCATTAAAATAATTAGATGTGGCCTGGAAAATAAAACAACCTACCTATGTCTTCTAGAGATGGTCAGATTAAAGTGTGTGGGTTTTTTAATAAGCACAAATGGATATGTGCGAAGTATTTTAATGGAAACCTGAAACCACAAACCATTTTCCTGCCTGTATGTTTTATAAACAAAGCATTAAAACTTGGAATACATTTAAAATACCCAGATCTTTTGTTCTAATTGGATTCTTGTTTCAAATGAATATAGGTGAACATATGATTAAACCTCAGGACTAAATCTGCTACAGTAACCCTCACTTTCATCAATATTTTTGTAAATTATTAGTGCTGTGGTAGCAGGTTTAGACCCTTTTAAGTAATTAATGTATCATTGTTACAGGCAGTGTGCCCTTGTGTAGGAAGGGGTGGGGCGTTGATTCCACAAAAAGTAAAAGTATGTGGTCTTAGTATTTTTAGTGATATGGAAAATAAGTAAAACTTGGAAGTTTTCACTTCAGGTGTTGCTCTGAAGCTTTGGGCTCGTATGAGCTTGCCATTCAGAAACAGGGACGATTGAAACAAATGACAGGAGTTTTGCAGGAGGTTATAATATACACCTGTATTATTGACTGTGTAGGCTCTCTTACAAGGCTTACTTCTGTATGTTTGACCCACTCAGGTAATATTCAGGAGCATTTTTTTCTTACTCTATATAATGTTTTTTCTACAGGCAGCAGTCAGCTATTTTTTTCAGTTTCAAGCCACTGATTTTGGGAAATGTGGAAGGCATTATCATTTCTGAAAGCACTGAGGTTCTGTGACTTCTTTAGTTTTCTTCAGAAGTTATTTCCAAGATCTTACCTATTGTTATATAAAGTTTCATCCTCATCGTGGCAGGTTTGTGCCTGTTGACCATTGGCTTGGGTTTTCAGTGGGAAGGAGCAGCTACAGAAAGCAGTAGTCATCGACAGAGAGGTGATCTCAGAGATTGTAAAGGTCATTCCCAGGACAGTTTAGATAGCTTGTATGTACCGTGCGTTTGCCCGTTTTTAATGGGGAGTCAGCGCAGAGGTTGGAGCCATGATGTGGTATGCTCATGTTGGCCTCAGCTGGCGGGCGGTTGCACTTGTATCAGATGGCAGTTTCTCAGGAACACACAGTTTCTTTCCCTGCTTATGTGTTGCAGTAATCCAGCACAGGAATCAGATAGGCGGGTATTCACACCAGTCAAACTGTTTCTAAAACTGACCAGCTAAGAGTTCTAGAGAGCCCACAAGTGGGAAAGAGTTGTGTTTGGATATCCAGTTACAAGTGGACTTGAAAATCTTTTACGAGAAGCCCTTGCTAGAGAGGGACATTGTGTAGAAGGTAGTTGGAACCAGATGTTTTCCACTTTGCAGATATTCCCTTTACTGGTCCAGCTGCTGACCTCTGCTAGGCACTGAGCAACCCAGGAGACGGTTCTGCTAGTATATGATAAGAAAGCTGCTATCTGCAGATGGGTACGTACATTCAGTGATAAGAGAAAAAAGTGATCTTTTTTTGATCTTTAAGAAGAATCCGCCCCCCCAGATATGTGATGAAAGTTCAGAGATAAATAACTGATCTGATAAAATCGTCACAGCAGTTGCTGATGGACTCTGCCAGGGCTCTGTGGGTAGGTGCTTTGTCTAATATTTTAACGTACTTGCAGTCTTTTAATTTTTTTTTTTATTTAGACCAGGGATGCACGATGGACTCATATTGACCTTTCCAAAGTCAGCCTTTCATTTGGCCTTTCGTTTTCCTGTTTTTCTTTTCTCCTAAAACTAAGACAAAATGTCGGAAGTGGAAATATTTATGAGAGCCATTTAGAAATATAGAAGAATTCAGCTCAAATGAGTTGTGATTGAATAGTCTTCACAATTGTTGTAGCAGGGAAACTTAATACAGAGTTGCCATGGAGACTGGTTCTTTGGCCAGTGGTCTAATACATTAAAGCCTTTTAGTTCAGCAATATGCTATTTGCAGATGATTCCATACATGATATTAACAAGTGGTTTGCCTCCATTAAGAGGAAAATAACTCTAAAATGACAGCACTTCTCTTTAAAGAGGAGATATGCAAAACTCCTTGAAGCTATTTGAATAATCAGTGACCTGCATGATATCAGCTCATGAGAATACTGTGTTCATATAGGAGTGAAACATGTTTATTGCATCAAAACTTGGCCAGCTGTCCCAGTCAGTGCTATTGAAATTTGAGCAAGATTGAACGGAGGCTGGCAAGGTGAAAGTCTGGCAAATCACCTTCTTCCAAGTGAACTCTTGGCTCAGTTCTGGGGTGATCTGACCTTTTTTCCCATTAGCCTTACTCCAAGTAATTCGTCTTCTGAATGCAGGGGTGTTTTGAATACCAGGCTTGCACTATACCATGAAGAGTTCCTTTCCCCAAAACAGATCTGTATTTATCACTGCTTAAAGAAATATCAGCTTTATAAATGGCATGTTGTATTTTTACCATATGACCATCACATACAGTTCTGTATAGTACATTTGACACAACAAAGGGAAGCCCACAAAACAGAAATGCAGAAACTCAGCAGAGGCAAACCACTTAATAGCAGTGCCTGTAGTGAATTTTCTAACTAACTGGCCTACTTCATAAACTGATAACATAGACAGGGACTTAGCTATAAAGGCCCTTGGTCAAGCAATGGGCAGAAACAAAATGAGAGGCAGAGCTCTTGCTATCGAAACCTGTTCTGGTAAGGCAAGAGCCTGGGGCGCTCCCTGTAATGGCCTATTTTCTGACTAAGTCAATATTTCATTCCTGCAGTCCAGCTGGACTGGAATGCTAAAATACAGAGTTCCTCAGTCCACCAATGCTGTTTCAAATAGAGCCTGAGTAACATCGGGATTCTTCTACTTCTTTAACTTTTGCAGAGATTTAGCATAAGGCTTTCTGCAGAACAGCTGTCAGGCACAGAGATTACCCAGGGAGGCCAGAGGCCAGATCAGGACACACTGGTGTCATGGTATGCCATTATTTCACTGATATCTTGTACTGGTCATTCCTGCTAGCGTGTAACCACATCCACTAGTTAGTATTTTTTAGGAAGAAAGATTTATTCTCCATGCAGGAATCGAGTCTTCAAATGTTACTCACCGTTGTGTTGTTTTTAGAAATGTCCTGTGGTTCCTGGCACAGATTTTGTGTTCAAGAGTTTGGTAAAGTGTGTCAGTGTCAGTATGAAATTTATATATATTCCAGTATCCACAGATCTTGCTGTTGTTCCAGGGATAAAATTCGTAACATGGTAAATGATCCAGCTATACGCTCTTGTTTGGTCAGTGAATTTGTTAAAGTAGTGCCTGACACAAAAGGGCTGTATGTTAAGGATGTATAGCAACGCCTTTGGAAACTTCTCTTTGCAGAAGGACATCATCTTCCCTCTCTGGGAGCAAAGTAGTTCTGCTCACCTCTCTTCCCACTATGCAGAGTGCTCTGTACAAGGGCCCTGTTTTAATTTTCATTTTCCATGTTTGTCTGCAGTTCATTTAAAACCCATCAAAGTGTATAACTAAATCAAAATGTTCCTTTCACTTTGTCCTACATTACACTGATTAATAGCACTAGTTGATGTATTTTCAGTTTGTCACAATATGTCATTATGCTGAAGTCAAACACGAATGGGTGTCTGAGAGTCACTTCCATGCAGGAGGACTAGCAAATTAGTAATGTAAGACACCTACATTCAAATCCTGAGGTTGTGAGTGATGTGGATGTAAAATTCTGATATAAAATAGATTATATCTATGGATGATTTTTCAATAAATGTGAAAAACATAATTTTTCCAGAAAATATTTTTTTGACTATGGTCTGTCTTTGAAAGAAAGCAAGACTTTCAAAATCTTTAAATGTGGGGAAAAAACCCAGAGTTGTCATCTTCTGCTCAGCTCTAGTAATCAGGAATGAAATCCACTGCCATACTGGTTTTTATTTTCCTTGTTACATGAGGTTTCTCTGAAATTCTCTGAAAATTTCCTTTATATTCCTTTATATAAATGTAATTTATATCTCAGGGGTGTATTCCCAGTAAGCAAAATATAGTAGTTCTGTAGGCTTTAAAATGAGCTTCAAAGTATGGAGAAGTGCTCAATTTTTATAATGAGGTCATGCACCGGAAAAAATTCACAGAAAAATGATCCATTGCTGTAGCAGTGAGACAGAAAGAGCAAAGAAATAAAATGTTTCCTTTGATACCTTGTTTCTTATCTGAAGTCTTCAATTCTAATAAAGGTGATACACTCATATTCATTCAAGTATTACTGTATTAGACACAATTTCTTAAAAAGATATGATACTTATTTGTTAGCATCTTTGGAACATACTGCAAAGCCTGCTGAAACAGTAGCAGTATGAAGTTTTTCGTAACACGTGAAGATAAATGAAGTTCGCGCTTGTAATTTGGCATGGAGCTGGATGGTGTGTGGGTAAGGTGAGAGCAAGGAGGATCAGAAGCAATGTATTGCTGCTCCCGTGGCTGCTCCTGGAGGAGGACGGGGAGGCTCTACCTCCACTGCAGCTGGCTGCAGCATCGCCCCAGGCATCCCGAGAACCTTGGGGAAAAGGAGGTTTTGTCTTACTGCTGAGCATGTGCAAACAGCAAAGGGAACTTCTGCTTCACAGTGTCACCCCAACCGACAGCCAAAAAAGAGGATGGGCTTCATTGTTGCTCTTTGTACAGCACTTACTGCTATGAAGGGCTACGACACCCAGGAGGGACATCTCTGGTATCTTAATTAAAGAGATGCAACACATGCGCTCAGCCCTCTGGATATTTGGGCCCAATTCTTCAAATTGCTGTGCACTTGCTGGGGAGCACTCAGCACTTCCCTGGCAGCTGGCTTCAGCGACAGTTGGGGCAAGGGGACCTCAGTAGCCCCAAGAGGTGCTGAGTGGGCTGGCTACCTCCGCCTTCAGGCCCAAGGGAGTATTGAGTGATTCAAGCCACTGCAGGGAAGATCAAAACCTTCAGGTGGAACAGAAGAAATTATTCAGCTGCTTGGGAAAAAAGACAACCTTGAATGATTAAGAACCATGTGTGAGAGAGAGAGCTATTAATAATCACATGACTGAGCATAGTATCAGATACAATACATTATTCATGAACTCACAGAAAAGAATGATTCACCTCTCCTTGCAAAATAATTAAGAAAGATGCCTGGTGATGCTAAGAATTCGCCAAAGTCCATCATACTGAAAAAGAATGAGAACGTGTCTGCATTTGTATTCAAGCATTCCAAAATTCTTGTAAAAAGGGGAATGAAACACAATGTTTCAAATAACCATCAGTCTCCTGCGTGATCATCGGAAAACCAGTTTCTGAAGAAAGGTCATTTTCCAAAAAGTTTTCACTTACATAAGCAATAAAAGAAATAAGATAGCCATATCACAACCCACAAACCAGGCAGAAAAATTCACCAGTTTTTCATGATATAAAGTTTACAGTTTTTGTTTTTCAAAAGATGATCAAGAGGTTCAGTCTTGTCAGGAATTGTTGGCCAGTGCTGTCTTGCTTGTACTGAATTGCTTCGCTGCTTCCCAGAAGGACAGGAAACGTGTTTCTTTATCAGGTTATAAAACAATACTGGAAAATTTGCAGTTGTAATTAAAGGTGGCTGAGGTCAGCAGTTCAGTAATGTGAAAAGCTGAATTCGAGAGGTGTTAGAAGCATTTTGCAATGCACTTACCCCAGAAAATTTTCATTTTCTTCTGTGCCAAAACAAATTAATCTGAGAAAAGTCTCTCCCAGATTATATGCTGAATGAACTACATAATTTGGAAGTATCAGAGAAAAAACACAACATTTTTCTTATTAGCGAAAACATTTCTTCTGTTCTGAATTTCAGTGTAATGCACCAAATATTTCAGAAATCAGAGCATACCAGTGCTATTCCACAGTCTTTGCAAGGGCCAGGTAAAAGAGAAGCATGAGTCAGAACCACCCAGCGCTGGGGAAGGTCCTTTTTTTGTAGACCATGCTTGCTACCAACGGGAATTTTGCAGCATTTTGCACCTAGGATTGTGTTTCAGGGAGAGGGACTGTCTGTACACCAGTATAGGCCATTCCTAGCCTGGGTGTTTCAAGTGGGACTGTGCTGCGAGTGCAGTAGTCACCAGCTGTAGGATGATGTACTGAGGTGTGTTTAAAGGCAGCTGAGATATGTATATAAAGATGAAAAAAATGACTGTGTGTGGGATGTTGTCCTTCCACGGGCAGCAAAACATCTCCCTGTAGCTCTGGAGGCACACTTCTTAAATGGCAACAAAGCTTTCAGATAATTAGCTCTTTTCTCAACAGTTAGTATCACAGGGGACAGAAGATTAAATACAGTGTGTTCTTTGGGTAAGGGAAAGAAACACTTCACCTACATGAAATTAAAATTTCCTAGGGATTTTTTTTCTAATATTTGTTCTAATAAGCTTGTTTGTGTAAGTTTGTGCATGCATGTTGTTGTTATTATCATTATTATTATTTCACAAGAACAGTGGAGACTTGCTTTTAGCACTCACCCAATTTATTTTAGATGACTGCAGCTTAAATATCTCCTTCATTACAAAACAACAGGTGAAGGTCCCCTTATCAATATCATGCAGATGAGATACTTAGGTGCATATACATAATACTCACAGAGGAATTGTGTATGTGCTAAAGAGCAGGTGCTTTCTCTTCAAATTTATGGTTAATCAGAGACATCAAATATATGATGTTTGCCCTGCTAAGTATTGTTTGTCAAGAAAGAAAAGGTTACTAAATATTCACACATGCTCTAGCCTAGCTGTGTGAATACTCAGAGGTCAAGACCGTTGTCTTAACAAAAGAGCACATCTCTTGTGGAGAGCAAAGACCAGCTCTAGTGTTGTTGTATTTCCTCCCGATAATGGTAATTACTTTGCTTTGTCCGCTTTGCATTGCTTTTTCTGAATTTAACTAGATGAAAGCCTTCAGCCAGTAATGATAGCCAGCTTTCCTTTGGATCTCTGCCAACAACTTATAATTAAAGTGTTTTCTTGAGAGAGGACCACTGTATAGTACCTATTGTGCTTTATGTCCTTGGAACTTGACTACAGTAATTGAAAAAAATCTCCAATTTATACATTTTTCTGTAGCTAGTCACCTCATGGGACTGTCACAAGTGAATTTTTATAACTGTGTTTCATGGGAATGTAAAAATGGACATAAAATATCTTACAGTGAATTAAGCTGACTGGAACAAAGGGACTGGTTCCAGAATAGAGGTGTTCACACATGGAATTATCGGGAGTGCCTAATGAGCTTTAAGCACACACCCAATATTAATCTTTGAAGTTTTCTGACATAGATAAGGCCTAAAAGTTCAAGTCTTGTTTGCTATGTCAGTTAATATTGTTGAGCAAAAGGATTTCATAGTGGCTTCAGCCAGAGGCCTCTGAGAAGCTGCTGTATATGCTCAGCTCCCTCAGCCAGATGGAATATTTTTTTGTTTGCTAAGAACCAAAGCAGAAGAAACTGTCACCCAAAGCCTGGGCCGTCATGGTAAAGCTGGAAAGATTTCCATGGCTGCCAGTTGTGCTGTGCAGGGTTTTGACGACCTCTACCTTCTGCCAAAATGAGATATACCTGGAAGTCTTGGAAGTCTAGAACCAACCAGCAGAAAGCATTACTATTATTTGTCCTTAGATAGAAGAGACACAATGTTTTTCAGGTACACAGGTTATGAAAAAAGTGTCAAGACTATGAATAAGGAAGTCGCCTTTTAGATTAATTCCTACTGTTCTTGCTGTTGGTATTTTTAATTTTGGATATATGAAACAATACTGTTTGTACAGTTTAAGGGTAAATGGATTAGTTTACGCTGCTTGTGCCAAACACCTGGGTTGTTTATAACAACAGTCAAGTTAGGATCCTTACTTAGAAATTTTTCAGGAAGGTCTGAACATTCACTAAATTTCTGAGGCCAAAGGCAAAAAACACCTGTAGAATATTGCTCCACACTTCGTATGCCTCTGTAGAGATGCAGCTATAATTAACTTCTACTGAAGTAGAGACTACTAAGGATTCATGACAGTTCTTTTCCCAATGAAAGCTGGAAAATTTGATGCAGACTGTTTAAAACCTTAAATCTCTTTTTTTGTGTCATATTTAAAGAAAGAAACTAAAAGCTAATCTATCAAGTTACATAATGTATGCTTGAGAGCTGTGTACTTTATTTTTGTGTTATCTCAGCCAGACATCTGTGGTAAGACATGTTAAACACCTTTCTCCTGGTGGCTTCCTGATCATCTTGATAGCAAAGACACTTGCAGAAGTGCAAAGCCAGTCTATGCTTCAGGAACTGTAAGGAAACAGAAATTACTTTTTCAATGGGAAGAAGTATTCAGAAGCTTTCTATACATTTTCTGAAATGGCAAGAATTTTGAAAGAAGCACATATTGATAAAATTCTTGGATGAAAATCTGGCTGAATTTGGATTAAGAAAGTCTACCTTTTTACATGGAATTTAAACACCTTTCCTTGCAATATTGTAATTGAAATGAACCTCAGTATACTGATGATCTACTTCGTACACTTCGTTGTTTGGAATTTCTAAGTATATATACATGTAAACTCTGCTGTGAATACTGTATTTGTCTGAATTTGCTTTAGTTTCTTTATTGTGGTGTTGCATTGAAATTCCAAATGATGGTGACATGTGAATGATGTTAAATTCTGAGGATCTTTTATTCACATGGAAACTGCTTTAACAGAGAATTGATTATTCTCTTGAGTAAATCAGGATTTCAAGTGTCATTGTGCTGGAAAAGTCTATTTATATATAGGATCTGCCAACATCCTATTTCTTTCCAGAAGCTTTGCCAAATAATCATAAATGATGGCAAAACCCTTCAGTTTGTAATAAAAAAAAAAAGAAAAAGTATCAGAGAAATTAGTTTAAGCCCAATGTAAGTAATATCTTCTGTATAATCCTCAATAGGCTGTTGTGTATTCCAGATTATACGGTGATCTAATGAATTGCTAGGGCCAATGGTCTGGCTCCTTTGCCCAGAGGAAGAATAGATCCAGGAAACAAGAAACTTGGAAGCAAAGATGGAGAAGAAAGACATTTTGGAGCACGTTTCAAAAAAAATCCAAACACAAAAAACTTCAGTTGTTTATACAACTCAGAGTACATTATGAACTTATTCCTTCCATGTACTGAAACATATGGTAGATAACTTTCATGGGCAGCTAGAATCCTTGGACTTATGAGACCTCTAAGATCAGCAAATTTCATTTTACAGCAGAGGCTTTTCCTCAAGATCCTCCCCTTTGCCAACTGCAGGTTCTGCAAGGCCAGCCTGTTCAATACACCACAAGCAGATGAGCTCACTGTTGTAGCTTCTAATGCTCTGTCCAAATCACATGGCTGACGGCTGCCAGGCATAATCAGGTCTGAAATAACTCTGCTCCACAGGCAGGAGTGGGGCACTTCTGGTTGGCGCTCTAGGCTTCTTTAAGTATGGCTATTTATTTTCTTATCAAGGTAATTTCGTCTTTGTTACTGCTGGTACAATGGGAGAGAAGACCAGAGCTTTTCTCCCTCAACTGTAAATGAGTGCATTGGGTTTAGGCGTTCTCTCCCACCTTTTCGAAGAGTGAAAGATGGTGCCTTTGCCCTTGACTGAGCTAGTGCAGTGCAAACCGAGGTGAAACATTTTGGAGTCCAACATGTGTTTCCACGTATGGATGCAGTGCCTGAATCTAAAAATGGGGCGAGGCAGAGACCTTCGCTGAACGTAGGATTCTTCTTTGCCCTTTTTTCGAGCAAGTACTCACCAGCATGTAATCTCATCAGTTTCTTTTATACTTAATCATTCTACATATTTAGTATTTTAACAAGCTGCTTATAGATTTCTGTTATGGTTATCGATTTTAGACTTCAATATTGTGGTAACATAGAGGCCATTTCAGACAGCTTTTGTGTGATCTTTTCCCCAGCTAGTAACTATGTCTGGGCCCGTAGCTTATCCATTTTTTTTTCCTGTGTTTGTTTTATAGTTCATTTAACTGTTTTTTTTGTTTTTTTTTTCCATTGCCCACATTCAGATGCACTTCTGAATGCTTAAATAGGTTTTACCTTCAGAAAAAGAAAAAAATCTGTATAATTTCCTGGCAATCAGACATCAGTACAAAGGTTTCTTTAACCCAGAGATATTAATGAGATAGCAGTTAAAGTAAGCAAGTTTGGAAGTCCAAGATTCCCTCTGGAGATTACTATTTCAAAATTTTTCTAACTCCATTTCACTGATCCAATGGAATTTGGAATTGAAATTTGTAAGTTTCTTAACTGTAGTATTCAAATGAAAGTGGTACAGGAATGAGATAACATTTGGAAAATGTAATTTTGATCCAGTTCCAAGGAGAACATCTTGTTTTGCTACAGATGTGCTTTAGTATTAATTGATTATTGCTTTAGCAGAAAAACTATTTAGAAGTGTTCCAAGATACAAAACTGACACTGCAACACAAACCATATGGCATCGAGCTATACTGTGTTTTCTCTTCAGTCTTGCTGAAATTAAATACAGCCAGAAGGAACGATACAGCTTCAGTGAATCTTATGTTAATGCTTTCCTAGAAAATGTTTTTCTTTTCTCCCTAAATTATTGATTGAGCTATTAGAGGTCTGAAATAAAACTTTAATTAGTTGTTAGAGGCTTCATAAAGTACGACCTGCTGGAATGTATGAATGGAGCTGAAAGAGAGCCATCTGACTACAGGAACTGCGGCCAGCACGAGACACATACATGGGCAGAAACTAAACATCTGTTGCAGATTTCTGGTGTTTTGGGCAAAGTGATTTTTAGCTGAATGTCAACTGATGGTTTGTAGTTGACAGCATTATGAAGTATAACAAAATATGTAAAATATTGTCTTGAATCATGTGTACCATCATTTTGAACAGGTGATTTCACATTGGAGTGTCCTTGTCTGTCCACAAGCTAAAATTCATCAATATAGGGGCACGTATCATGTAAAACAGTGCTCATTGTTTTCTGCTCCTGTGATTGCTATTTTCAGACACTCTCCACTCTGTATTCTATGGCTTTTTGCTTGAGATAGAGAGAGAAAAGTGGGCTGGAGTTTTGAAAGCAACAGAAGGAACTTATGTGCTTACCTGTCACTAAAAAACACCCCTGTAAAGTACTTGAAGTAGAAAAAAAAATCCTACTTTTTATTAATTTAGATGACAGTGAGGCTCAATAACTTGATGGTCTGTCTTCTTAGCTGTCTGCTTAGACAGAAACATTTCTTTGCCCTAGCCTGTTTAAGTTTGTCATAGTTGCACTATGTGCACCCATCTCGGACTGTAGCATTGCTCTGGTGATTTCATTTCAGGATAAAAGCTTGAACTTAAATACCAGTATAATTGTTTCAGGAAAAGTGACTGTGAGCAGATGGGAAATTAACAGTATTAGCAATTATCATTATTTTATTAGAAGAATTGCAAATTTCAGGAAGGTTTATTAATGATTCTGAAGTCAGATATATTGTCATATCCAAAATATCCACCACTTCTTATTAGTGTCATTGGGACTTAGTCTTTCCTCATGGAGTACAGGGATTCCAAATATCCTGGTGAAAAAAAATCCTGGAGAAATTCTGTGTAAGAATAAGAAACTTTATGTTAAGCGAGTAAGGGCTTGTGTGACACTTCAAGAAAGGGGGATGGGGCTGCTTTTGTCCAGACAGGTAAAGGCAGACACAGATGAAAATAAAGTAATCCTCACTGATGATCTGGCGGTCTTCTGCTTTTCTCCCCAGCGAGGCTGAGGTTAGTTTACCAAATGCAGGACACCAAAGAACAAGGGCAGCAGAGAGTGGTTGAGAGAATAGAAAGCTGCCTACTATGAAACTTCAAAAGCAGTAAAAAAAAAAGGGGGGGGGGGAAGTCTTGTTGAATGAAAAGGGAAGAGTCAAGAGAAAGGGAGAATAAGGACCAGAACATGATGGCATCAGAGTGTTTGAAACAAAGTACGCCACAGCAAAAGAGCTGGCTGAATAGCAGGTTTTACAGTTCACAGATTGGTAATTTTTGTTTTTCATTTTTATTTTGGCTTAGTTTCAAATTGGAAAAAATCCATTTTTTTAAAGAAAAATTTCTTCAGAAGTAAAAATTCCAGGAAAATGTTTTGGAAACACTGACATACTGTGTTTCCAAAACCACGCTTTTCCCCCTGACCCTACAGCTGCTAAATGGAACTGGCATTCACCGAGCAGCAACGTGGGAAGGAGAGGTCTGCAACTCGGCTTAGGGCTTTCTGGTTTTGGGTCGGCCACCGTGGGCGGGCAGAAAACAATGGGTTTACACTGAAATGTGCTTTAGGTTAGGATTTATCTTAATATTTTTTTTCTTTTTAATATGTATTTTACATGTGTTTTTATAGCTATTTTTATATATATGTATACATTCATCTATTTTTCTGGAAAAGTTTGCCTACAAGGAATTGTGGAATTGCTTGTAGAGGGTTTGTATGTGTTTTTTGACTTTTTCACCTCCCTGTATAGAAATTCGAAGCAAAACAAAAGCTGATTTTCTTTTGTTATTTTGCTTTTCACAATCCATTTCAAAAGAAATCCATAGGTCATCAAACATTTGCAACTCAAAGACTAAAAAACCTGAAGTAGATAGATGACACTCTGCAATCTCTTCCACTCATATTTATTGCCATTATTTGAGTTATCTGGGATATGTCAATGTAGCCTGGAAAGACAATGGTTAATTTTTTTGTAATGGTCCATGTATCCTATGTTGTTGCAACCTTTCTCTAAACACTTCCTTTCCCAAAAAGCTTGGCTTCTTCAAGCCACTGTATGATTGTACTTTTAAGATCCAAGAATGGAAACAACTGCCTTTTTCCTTCTTTTCTGTGGCATAACAACTAAGTAACACAGTTTGCATTTTGAAATGTTGTGTCCAACACTCATACTTTCGTGATCTACTTGTACAGAAAAAAATCCCTGAAAAACAAAAACCGCAACAACTTGCAAAGACATGCTGGTTTAAAATGACAATTAAATTGCAATCTGCTGGTGGATACCAGCATGCAACAAAAATATGAATAGCTCATGTCGATTATTCGCAATGAACCATTCACTCAGACTAACAATGAAAGAAAAAAAGAGCAAAAAATATCGAAGAATGGAAGTGTGAAAACCACAGGAATTAGAGAAAATATAGAAGGCCTAGATTTTTGTTTAAGTGTGAAATTATTTAGAGCTCTTATAATTATCACCATGTATATTTTTGATTAAAAGCTTTAGTGTGATTTGCTATCTGAAAAACTAACTGAATGTCTTTTATTTTAACTAGCAAAAATCTTCTTGTTGCACGTGAAATCTGCAGTTCTCAGCTGAGCAGTGTTTCCAAAACAACTCCCAATACTTTCTCATTAATCTGCAGATTATTAATTTTGTGATCTGAAGTTTGAACAGTTAAAATTATTGGGAATCAAAAGAAGTTAAACTTCTGATATGACTTCGTATATTTAGGAAAGTTTTCCCAGGTTTGTTGCTGATTTCTTTAAATAATAAGGTTCTTTATTAGTATTTCATTATTAGATCAGGTAACTGAAATAAATTACATATCAGTTTTTCCAATGACTTAGCTGTAACAGAAGCTCTTGATAATGACTGAGATATGTTTCTCATAAACAATTATATCTTTGCTGGCAATGGAGGCCAAAAGGCATATAAAAGACGCTCCACAGCTCGCTCTGAAGTGGGCTTCAGCATTTTTGTTATTAAAATGTTAAGACATGAAGATGAATTCCAAATTACTACATTTTGGAATTTGCAAAATATTTGAGGGCATAATTGAACCCGTATTTAGGGTGCTTTCATTTAGATAATTATGGATATTTTTATGTTTATGAAGAGAACTTTTTCTAATAGAAATTTTACAACTTTAAAATATTCCTGCAGACAAATTTCTGAGGTGAACAAGTACACAATTACACATGGGATTTTTCTCTCACATTTTAAAAAATGTGAATAATCAGTATTTATAAATGTGTTCTTTTTCTGTTTAAATTTTTTTTTAGTAATTTACTCTCACAGGTCAAATAAATTTGAGTTCTGTTTCTTTGATACAGGACTGGTCATGACAGTGACAAGGTATTTCCTTAGATTCCTGGTTACGTAGATGTAAATCTTATAATCCTGTTTATGCTGAATATATTTCTAGCAAAAAACACAGTACATTTATCTTACAAGTGGTTTTGAATGTATCTAATGAAAATTCACATCCCTTGAGCACTCATATTGCGAATTTGAGAAATTTTTGAAAGCAAAACTTTAAGAAATTAAAACCCGTTTGAGACAAATTATCTATGATGCCAACCCAAGTATTTCTTTGCCTTTAGCAGCAAGTCAGTAACATACTTGGGAGCAGAATTCCGGTGTTTTAACATCTTTACCCCAACCTTAAATGAAGTTTAAATGAATAGCTAATGCCAACTACCAAACATAATTGTATTAAAATAAATTGAATTGGCAGATTCAAGAGTTCTTGGATTGCTGTGTGTCTATATAAATACATTAATATAAAGGAATCTAATATAGATTAGTTTTCAGGGTTTGCGTCTAGTTTTAATTTGCCTTTATATTCACTTTCAAATAGTAGATTCCTCTCTATTTAGGGAACTCACTACTGTTTTAAGGCCTACAAACTATGCTACAACCCACTTTGCTCTGTATTCTGAGAGACTTTATACATTTTCAGCAGTTGGCCCTTTGCAATTTTGGCTTACTGATATATAAAACTGAACAGTTAATCTTGAAAAATATTTATAGATAATAAAATGGCATGTAATTCAATACTTTTCTCAATTTAAAGGAAAATATTTGGTGAACTCGTACTAATACTAATTGTGAATAACATGGCAGTGTTCCCTTTTTTTAAGGTGTCAGTTTACAGTTGCATTGTAACATAATCTTATCTGAACTCTGTACAATCTGTTCCAAGGCTAGGGAGATCAAAGAACAGAAAAAGAAAGGGAAAAATGTGTTTTCAATCAACAACTAATATATACATGCAAGAGAGATTTTTTTTAGTTTTAAATGCATGTTTCTGTATTTGGAAATACTTGTTTTAAAATGAAATGTTAGAGTGTAAGAGCATGTAAAGATATCTCATTATATTAATCAGAAATCATGTTCAAGTCTTTTATTTTCAGTCGTTGCCTTTTCTATAGTTTCACCCATCTTGTTCTGAAAACTGTCTTTGTAGCACTTATTGTAATAAACTGGATTTTTGACAATGTTTTCAGGAAATTCTTCTTGGGTTACTTTACCCTGATATCGTATATAACTATGTAGTATAATAAAGCTCAATGTAATTAGAAAATGGTTGCAGAGGTGGTGCTGTACTGCAGTTTGACATTAGTCTTACTGCTCTCTCCTTCAACAGAGATACGTGGCCTGGGAGACAGTGGTTAAAACCAAGGGAAGAGCCTTCATCTGAACCAGAATCCACCTTCCCACTGAAAGAACACTTCCTCATTGCTAGTAAAATTTGAGAAAGGGCAAACCACATGGACTAAATAATTAGCTGTGTTTCCCTCCTTTATCTGAAAAAGTCATTATTGCTCATTCCTGGGTTGCTTAGCCAACCTGTACACCCTCACTTCCCAGACCTATTTCTTAATGGTAAGAGTGAGTTAGAGCCATATTTCTTTACTTCATAATTTACTTTGCTTTTTAAAATTTTTCTTTTCTGGCTGTTGCCATGGGAGCGGCTACTTTAGTTCTGTTATACTCCCTTAAACACCTGCTAATCCTCTGAACTTCTCTGCTGACTTGATCCCTTGATCACCCCCAGTGTTTGCAGCAAAAATACAGAGAGATGGCAATATACATTGCTGCAAGACCTGCAGGGTTCCAACCCCAACACTTTTAATTATTTTTTGACTTTACATTGCAATAACCTTGTCACTTTATTTCCTGGAGAGATGCTGTCCTGTTAGATTAAGGCAGATTTCTTTGTTTCAACTTGATTCTAATTCTGCAGAGAACCATTCATTTCTTTCTCAAAGCTTTAAGGTTACCTTAATGAATGCCTTGTCCTTGAATGATAACATTCTGATGCAAGTGGTGGAGGAACCAACAAGGAAAGGCGCGTTGCTGGACCTTGTATTAACAAAAAAGGAGGGACTGGTGGAGGATGTGAAGGGCGGAGGTAGACTCGGCTGCAGTGACCATGAAATGGTCGAGTTCAGGATCCTGCGTGGAGGAAGCAGGGCGATAAGCAGGATCAAAACCTTGGACCTCAGGAGGGCTGACTTTGACCTCTTCAAGGAGCTACTGGGAGGAATCCCGTGGGCCAGGGCTCTCGAAGGCAGGGGGGTCCAAGAGTGCTGGTCGCTCTTTAAACGACACTTCCTCCATGCTCAGGAGCAATGCATCCCCCTGAGAAAGAAATTTAGCAAAGGAGGCAGGAGACCTGCATGGTTAAATAAGGAGCTTCTAGCGGAGATCAGGTGGAAGAGAAAGGTCCATGGAATGTGGAAAGAGGGGCAGGCCACTTGGGAAGAGTACAGGAACGTGGTCAGA
>Ga0065711_1034914_pt1 | contig 23060 bp, 8 predicted proteins | sample Hoacrofraction12_FD_59098 | JGI IMG/M metagenome (GOLD analysis project Ga0065711, IMG submission 59098) | Hoatzin crop microbial communities from Cojedes, Venezuela - Epithelial fraction 12 v2 (version 2) | ecosystem: Host-associated > Birds > Digestive system > Esophagus > Crop | place...
CTGGATATAAGGAAGAAATTCTTTACAATGAGGGTGGTGAAACACTGGAACGGGTTGCCCAGAGAGGTAGTGGAGGCCCCATCCCTGGAAACATTCAAGACCATGTTGGACAGGGCTCTGAGCAACCTGATCTAGTTAGCGGTGTCCCTGCTCGCTGCAGTGGGGTTGGGCTAGATGACCTCTAGGGGTCCCTTCCGACCCAAAATTTCTATGATTCTATGATTCAACTTATACAATCAAATATTACATATACATTAGATTTCCCAATACGCTTATACATATGCATAACCTATCCTCATTGCATATCAAAATCAGTACCAAGAAGTAATTTCTATATTGAAATCAGTTCCAAGAAGTAATTTCCATAGACTCCTCCCAGCTGCTCTTGCGCTTGCTTCGGGGATTCCAAGAAAAAGGCCCATCCTCTTCATCACGCTGTTCACTGATTGACCTTTGTTTCTGCGCAAACTCAGCTCTCTCCTGGCTCCCATCCATACAGCAGGGTCGGTCTTAACCGGTTCTCGGCGACTCCCAGCCCCTATCAGGAACTAACCCCTTTGTATGGAGATGCAATACTCTCTGCTTCAGTTAATTTAGACAATAGATAAGCACTATCTGTTTTCTTTAAATGCACAACAACTATTAGGTGATGCTACTTCTACTAAAATCCCTTTTAACCCCTTCCTTCACACTCTTCTTAGTTAGTGGAAATTCCTGTAGCGGTTACATGCTCTCAGGTGGGTCAAAAAACTGCAACTGCATCAGAATCAAGGACTGGGAATGATTCCTTGCACCTTTTTTGTTTGTTTGTTTTTGTTGCTCCGGAATAGCCATGACATGGCTTCAAAGAAGTATAGCAACCCAAGGAAGCTGGGAGAGCTGTCTGCAGAAGTGCCCAAGCTACAGTGAATACAGTGCTGGCTATTTAGTCAGCTAGTGTTAGGAAATGGCCAAACAGTCATTCAATGAGCATGGTTCCACTGTGGCATACACTGACACATGTGCAAGTAGCAAATCTGTTTCCGGGCAGCTTCAGAGTTAAGATGATTTACTGTTTACACTCTATAAATAGCTGTTATTTATAGCCCTGTCTGTTACAGCAGGTAGCATACCGCTCTTTCTATTGGCATGGAAAGGCAATTAATTTTTTTTCCAGCTGGGGATATTCATAGCACTTACCTTTAGGACCTAACTTAAGCCCAAGATGCTCATTGCCTTAATCATCCTAAACATTAAGGTTCTGTGAAATGTCCTAACTTGAGGCTCTGTACTCACTTGGATGTACTCTCATTTTCTTTATCTCCTCTCTTTCATTCATTAGCTTATACAGGGAGCCATTCCTTCAGTGCACTGGCCAACACTGAACTTCTCCTGCTTTCCAGCTCTGTATTTCTTTGAAAGTCTTGTCTCACAGACCTTTTCTTTTCCTATATTCTAAGTGTTAACTCCATCCCCTTCTGCAATTGCCTGATGGGAGGTGACTCATGCACACAGCTACAAAAAAACCTATGCAGACAGATCTGCTCTGAGGATTCCAGTCTGAATACAGGTAACACACAGAGGTTTGCTCTCTTTTAAAAGCTTCTTTCCATTTTTTGACATTTTCAATAAACTTTACAGTTATGATTACATAGATTTCAAAGGGATAGCTATAAAACTTGCAAAAGGCTGAAGCAGTCACAATCCCATCCATAGCAAAATTTATCAGGTATCCACAGATTTTTAATCTTGGATTTCCCCACCTACTTCACCCTTCCTCCCTGAAAGAAACAAGTGAGTGTAGTTTCAAAACAGGCTTTCAAAGATGTTTGGATGTGAGTCTTTTCACTGACGTCTTTTAGAAGTCGTTATATGCGAAGGAAGCAGGAGGCAGCCTCCTACAACATCTGCTCACAAAGGACAGAGGAAATCTCAGTACAGTCTTTTTCACCTGCTTTCCAGGATGGTGACACAAAGGATTTTGGGGATCTGCTGCAAATATTTGGAAATTCATTGCTGGTATGAAAAGGCAAACTAAAACCTGTTAAACAAGGAACACACCAGTTAAATACATATAAAACTTTGTGTATGCTATACACATATGCATATCTAATATTGTCCTTCTGCCAGATAAAATAAATCTGAGCTGGTCAAACACTGTCCAGAAGCACTTGCCACTGTGAGACCCTGCTATCACAGAAGAATTTTCAGTCCTCCAGAAAGCAGGAAGGACCAGGTACTTCAACCAAATCTTGAAAGGGTTTCCTTGCTAAGAGCATCAGGGCCTGTCTGGCAGCTCCATGTAGCTATATTTTTTAATAATTTTGCAGAAAATATGGATGGAATCATTGCAAAAATGAGACCTGTGTAATAATTTGCATTCTGGTGACTCAGTTGAGGAACTGCTCTGTACATCTCATATTAGCTTTCACTTTTAAACCCTCACACTGCCTGTAAATTTTATCCATGATATTTTTGTAAGATAAATAAGTCAACACAGCAGATCAAAAACGCAGGTCAGGATCTTAAACTGGCAGGAACTACAGAACAAGTGTGTTATGAAATTACTAGGTGGTTCTCATCATTCCCTGTGTATTCAGACATAAGCACACCTTCTCCTTCTTTGACATACAGAGAAGAAAATATATTTTCATTTCTTAACTTAAATATGAACCAGTTAATATGTCATGGCTTTCAGAGAACAAGTTCATAACTGAGTTGATAATGAAGATTCACTTGCTTTGTGTATGTCTACCTGATCAGGACTGCTTTTATATTTGTGTATCGTGCTTGTTACGAGTATGTTAAGAAGTTTCTCAAACTGATTAAAATAGGTTGATTGTCTTTAGGTTACTGCTAGTGAAAGAGAAAGTGAAAATTCCCTGCAAAGAAAAAGGGAGACAGCAATGTCAAAGCAAAGGATTTAAACAGGAAACTAAGATCAGGTGAAAAGTGTCGTCAAAAGATTTTATGTTGACACCTTCAAATATTTAGCAACATAGGACTGAATATTAAGGAATAATTTCTATTCCACAGAAAATGAGTCTCCATTTGTGATAGAAAATCAATAGGGAAATAATCAGATAAGCAGACATTCTTCATCTTGATCTGCATATAATTCCTCAGACCTAGATACTTATTTTGCTATGGCTCATCTTAGTCAACAATAAGAAGTAAAACCTGTTATCATTTCTCCTTGTTGTTAGCCCACAGCAGATGCTCCAGCTTACAGTGCAGAAGATGAGCAAGACCTGCCATGCAGCACCCTCCTCACCTCCCTCACAATGCTGCTTCCAGTAGTACTGAAGTTGCCTGCTCGCTCTTTTGCTCACAGGCCACCAGGTTTAATGAGGCATGCGAAAGGTCTACACAATCTCTTCAATTTTTTGCAGATCTACAGTTATGCATTAGCTCAGCTATACATACATACAGAGAGGCAGAATTACAGCCACATTCCCTGTGGAGAGTGTAAAGGCATTATAGACAAAGTCAAAAGAAATCCTGCATTTTGGGAAAATAGCTGAGCTGTTTTTCTATGGTGAAATAAAAGAAGGTTAAATTTTTTTGGTCACAGTCCAGGTTTCATGTAGCAGAAACCTAATCTGAAGAAGTACAACCTCATTGTACATTCTCTTGCATTATTTACAAAAAGTGAAAGATTATATGTTATTTTGCCTATATACTCAAAAGTCTTCCCCACTGTATGTCACCTGTCAGGACTGAGAGAGAAAAAAATATCACTCAACTGAACGTACTGAGAGCTACCTAGGGTCTGAATTTTTTAAATAAAAAAATAAAATAAAGCCAACGTGCATCACCTAAACGGCATATGACATCTCTGAGTTCTAATTAAAGTTTCCACTTAGAGCCCATGGAGTGTAAATAAGGTTTGGACATTCCTCAGGTGGTCCAAAAGGCTCCCTTTCAATTTATTAAATTCAGCTAATAAAAAAAAAAGCATGTTGTCTTGTGCTGTCTTGTCACTTTAGATTATTAGCAACACACATTGTGTCCAAGTGCAGTGCAGCTTGATGATCTGCCTTAAGTGTCTGGATGGCTGCTGGAGAGCCTTGAATGAAGCTTGTGGACAGAAAGATCATGAGAAATAGCTCTGACAGTAAAGCAAAATTGGGAGGAGTGTTTATTTACTTGTCACTCAATTCCTTTTCACCATCCCAGTTTATTTTTCTTATGCCTCAAAGGTCTTCCTTTTGTGATCAGATTCTGATTTAAGCAGAGCAGGGAAAACATATAAATGCTTTAGGAATATCCTTAGAAGTAACCTGTGAAGCCGTTGTGGCTCTGAGACACAATTCACCCTCTTTCATTCTCTTTTTTGCTAGGTCTGCACTGAACCATTAGCCTGTATGAACAATATCTGCACTGGAACATAATATGGTGTCTCTGGAGTTCTGTCCCCTGACTGTGGATGCCACATAGCTGTGTCTTTCTTTCCTAGCCAATGGTCTGCAGAATGGGAGAAATCAGTAAGGAGTCTTCCCTGGGGAGTTACGGGTGGGACGCTACTGGAAAATCAGCTGTTAGAATAAGTTAGCTGCATCGTCACCCTGAAGAGGCAAGGACTGTAGGAAATGAAGAAGTGAATACTGGCTTCTTCATGTTAGGAAGAGGTGAAGGAAAGGTGGCTGAAGTAAAGCCAGGATGATAGTCTGGGTTACATGATGGGATTGTTCTCCCAGAAAATGGAGCCTTGCTTCGTTCATTGATTAGTATAATGGGAGAAGTCTCCTTCATCTATCTACACCGAGCAAAAGGAAGTCTAGCAAAATCTGCCCTCAAGCCATGCACGGCACACAGTTGAACTCAACTCCCTTGCAAGGGCATGTTAGCCTCAACAAGACGTTAACCATTTCAACCATTGAGCAGACTGGCCCCTCTTAAAACCAAGATAAATCTGTACAGAACAGTAGTAGTGACATATTGTCTTCCTTCTTTGACACACTTCTACAATGTAAGATGGCGGTGCAAATGGACTTTCAAAGGTCTAAGACATAAGCATTTGTGAAAAAAAGGGTGCACACTATGCTTGACTTATCCTCTTTTATAATTGCAGGAGCCAGGAACAGCAAAATAGATGAGATACTTCTTGATTGGAGAAGATGAAATTAGACCATAAACAACTGTTAATATTTGAGGAAGGATGGCAGAAGGATAAGCAAGTATTTTTTTGCCTGCATGGGCGACCTTTCCCTAAAAGGTAATACTTGAAAAGTAATTCTGTTCACTAGACATAGACCACAGATGTCTGGAGTGTTTTAAATGACTCTTGGAGTTATTAAATGAGACCATGTCCTTTTCCCTGTGATAGAAAGTTGCTATTCCACTGAGTGCTGGTGATTCTTGAACATACACAGTATTGACAACCAGGAAACCGGTCTTTCAGAGTTCCTTGACTGCATTTTTGCTCTGGCAATTGAGCAGCTGTTCTGTGGGTGAAACACTCTGGTAAAGGCTTGTGAGTATGGGATTTAGTGAAGCACAAGAGAAAGCTGGAGTAGAGCACACCTTCATGAGACAATAATTACTGCTTGATTTGCAGTCCTCAATTCCAACATGACTAGTCAGGGTTTTCACCCCTTCAGTCCCAAATTCAAACCCCTTCCTCCACTTATTAGGAAATGTTGCTAGTTTTCAGCCTCCATTCCTTTAATATTCATACGTGGAATATCCATTCTATTTAATATCCACTAATCCATCTTCTAACATCATCCCTTCATTTAAGCAGTTTTCTCACTCCTTGTTTTGTATGCCCTTCTTCCATGCATGTGTACAGATCAGTTTTCTCTTTTCTTACCTTATTTTCTGTTAAACTAAACAAGCGAAGTCTTGTAAAAACTTTTGAAAGTAAATTCTAAATGTCCCTGATCATCCTACTCTCTCCTCCTTTTCCAGTTTAATCTTCTTTGGATAAATGTGACTGTAACTCTATGCATTGCACTGGCAAGGTTCATATTAATATTTCGTCTCTAGTGAAATTATTTTGTCTTCTGTATCCTTTGTATTGCCTCTTCTATATCATTTTAGCAGCTACTAGCAATCTGGCCAGACAACAAAACCAGATGTTTCTTTTTCTGTTGCTTTCAAAAGCTGAGCTCCCAGTTTATCACAGATAGGATTTTCTTAGTTCATGAGTGCGTACCATTTTATGGAATTAAACTTTTTCCCATTACTGATAATATTGTTTTCAAAGTTATCTTAATGTCCCCCACATGCTGTTATGACCCTTTTCTGTATTATGGATCCTTTGAACTTTGTATGGAAAAATTTTCATTTAATATTGCATATCTAAAATTATAGAATCATAGAATCACAGAATGCTTTAGGTTGGAAGGGATTTTTAGAGGTCATCTAGCCCAACCTCCCCGCAGTGAGCAGGGACATCTTTAACTAGCTCAGGTTGCTCAGAGACCCTTCCAACCTGGCCTGGAATGTTTCCAGGGATGGGGCCTCCACTACCTCTCTGGACAACCTGTGCCAGTATTTCACCACCCTCAGTACAAAAAATTTCTTTCTTATATCTAGTCTAAATCTCCCCTCCCTTAGTTTAAAGCCATTACTCCTTATTCTATCACATCATAGATTTATGTATCTTCAGGTTCCTCAGGTGGTCACGAACCTGATCTTCCTTTACAGTGGGAGGGGCTTTACCCCCCTGGTCCCTGTTCTGTGGTCCATCAACTCAGGAGGGGTGAGGGAAGAGGTTGCCAGTGAAAGCAGAGGCAAAAAAGTTGTTGAGTACCTTAGCCTAAAGGCAGCTATTACATAGGTTCCCTTGTGAGTCAGTGGAATATCACAGATATCCTAAAAGTGCAAATTCACCACATATTCACATTAGGGATACAACACAACTGAAATAAATAAACCTCTATATTTATTGCAGAGAGAGCATAGACAATGACTTTAGACATAACACCTGATTTTTTGATGTCTGGAGGTGCAGAGAAGACCTCACTTCTCATTTCACAAAGGAAGAATGGGGACAAATAAATGAAGAGACTCATTTGGGTTTGAAAGCATTCATTATCAGAATCATAAAATAATTTGGGTTGGAAGGGACGTCTAGAGTCAACAACCCACCCTGGGTTCAGAGACTATCGGAGCAAGTTATCCTTGCATGTTTTTTTCTTGCAGAGATCTATGAGCTCAACTATTACTGATGAGAATTCTACCCAACAAAACATTCAAGCTTCAATAGTAACTACATTAGCTAAATGTAGTTATCTTTCAGATAGCACCATGGAAAATCTGCAATTCCTGCTGTATTGGTTTGCTATATAAATCAAACTGCTAAGGAGCAGGAACAATGCTCCATGCTTACAAACCTCATCAAAAAAGAGGAAAATGACAAATATCTGCTATGAACTATTTGAAAAGCATCTACAAACCAAGAATTATTCACTAAAGCCATTTGTGAATAGTTTCACATGATGAATAAATATTCACAGAGCACCAACAGGAAAGACAATAAAAATTCATGAAATAAAATTTTTTGCTGCAAATCACACATGCAACTCCAGTCTTCATTTAAAACTTCAAAAGCAGTTCCTGTACTGTGTATCATTCAAGCAGCTTTAAATTACTGTTGATTCTATTCTAGTCCAGATTTTCTTAAATTTAAAGTGCCTCTTGGAAAATGCTATGCGAAACGAAGCTGTGTTCAATTCAGTTTCTGTTATGAACATTTCATTTAGTTTCCATTATTAACCAGATCACTTGTGAAGCCCAGATAATTTAAAGTTTTATGGGTTTATTTTGATACGCTCAAAAGGCAAGAGAAGTTGAACGATGAGGTTGAAGAGAATGGCAGGAAATTCCATGGCAAAAATAAACAACGGGAACAGCTAGATTCAGATTCACTGCACCTAAATTATGGCATGTAACCAAGAGTATTTTCCGCTTGTCCTTCTCTCATTAGTGAAGAAATTGAGAGACTGCTAGAGATTGAATCAGATACTTAAGTTCTAAGTTGTCTGCTGTGCACTGGTCTTTATCTTGATTCAGGAAATATAGAAAACAGAATCAGATAATTGGGCAGCTAAATAAAACCGGGTACCCGCCTATGGCGAGATGATGTCTGTGGAGCGTTTGGTGCAAGGCAGACTCCTCAAATAGGGTTCTCTAATCAGCAAAGCAATTTTGTCATTACAGAGTCTCAGTATTTGGGTGTCTGCACAGGAGGAGCCTGGAAGGGATCACAAGATGACACTTTCATGCAAGATGAGGTCTGAGATATGGTGCTAGAAAACTTCTGCGTTGGCTGGGACCAGAAACTTGGCCACAACACTAGTCAAACTATACTAGCCATGCAGAGTACTGAAACTACACAACTCATGCCAAAGCGTGCAGACTTTTGTATGTCCCACTCATGCAAATTGAGGATTTAATTTTTTCCCCCAAGAACACAGGCTCCACATAAAGCTTAGGCATATGGCCTCAACAGCAGTGCCAAGAGGATTTTGCTGGTTCTCACAACAGACGCAAGTTTTTCCCTACCAGGAATTTGAAACTTTTCAGTACCGCCAGTGCAGCAATGGGTCTAAGAGGTTTCCAGTAAAATGGTACGGACCATAATTACACACCTCATTTGAAAACAAGTCTAGAAAACTCTATCTTGTTCAGAAGGTTGTAAATGGATGTAAATTTGATGAAAAATTTTTGTAGTCATATTAGTTTTGATGAAAGTAAGCCAATGTACATCTGTTAAGGCGTTCTGAAAGAGTCTGTTTCTGTTTCTTCTTTTTAGAGTGCTGTTAAAATACACTGATGAGGCTAAGTGAGGAAACCCAGAGATACAAGATATGGAAAGCTTCCCTTGGAAGCAGTCTGAATACAACCTTTGATTCAGTGAAGGTAAGCTGAGAATGCATGTCAAGAAAGCTATTTATACATCACTATTTTTGTCACACTGTTCTTGCTATATTTTAAATCCTAATTTGTGCATTTTCACTGTAAAGTCTGCATGTAAAATAACTGCTCACAGTGTATTTTTCATAAAAAAAATAAGATTAAAAAAAAAAAGAAAGAAAGAGAACAGGAACCTGGAAAATACACAGGGGAAAAAAAGAAAGTAAGAAAATGAAAAAGTCAAAAAATAATGATACAATCAAATAAAAACATCTGGTAGAGGTGGTGGTGGAACAAAAGAACAAAGAAGAAAGCAGTGTTTGAAAGTTTCATACTATGAGGAGAAAGAATACCAGCAGCATGTAATTTGTTCATTAGCAAGAATGTCCTGCCTGCTCAGCTGCAACCTTCCTTCAGTAGGTCAGTCCTGCATGCTTGCAGCCACAGGAGATGTTTGGTTAGGCTGGGAACTTTATTCTTGAGTAAGTAAATGGAAAACTTTTATCTGTATAAGTGTACATGTGTATATACAATGACAGGGACGGACACACGTATATACATACGAATAGGCCTAAAGTTCTTCTATTTCCTAACTAAATTTCATCTGTTTTAATGACTTTGATGTAGCTGTTACAGAAGTCAATGGAACTACTAGAGGGTGTTCCTTCTGCTTGACAGGTGTGATTAATTAAATTCGTTTGAATTTTTTTGTCAGGTCCTGTATAAGAAGAGTTATACTTCTTTTTGAAATTTCCATTGTAAGTTGAATCCATTTTCTAATTTATCGTTAACAGTTTTCAGAGGGAAAAGTATATAATTTTTAAATGTCTGATATAATCAATATCTGGAATGTAATTAGTTATGTGATGTGGAGCCATAGAATAGTGAACAGACAAATAAAACATAGATTTTTTCATAAAATAGTACATAAACTACTCTGATATGAAAAAGCAGTAGTGATCTTACTTTCCTAATATGCTTCAATCAATATTTTCTATATCATAACTTCCACTCAGAATCTCAATTAGCCACTGATACTTTTAACTCTCCACTATTCTCAAAATTGTTATCCCTGAGAAGGCTTAGATTTGGATTAACAGTAACCTTAAGTCTGTCCTTATATTGTGACTATACTGTAATTTTTAGAACCTAACTAGACAGACTCCTGGTATCAAGGAAGAGTAAGATCTGCTTTGTAAGTAAAGAAGACGTCTTATGTGAAGGCTATGTAATTTCAGTTACCTCATGGCTCAGTCACAGATGCTAAGGACCTATCACTCAAGGAATAAGGATGGCTAAAGGTAACTATCCATTGGTTCAAATGCGCAGTTGGTACTTTTAATACTGATGGTTGTGTGCCTAGTCTCAGTTCTTGGAAGATGATAGCTTGTTTCTGAGTGACAAGGAAGCTAGAAAAATATTTGATGTCCTTGTCTGAAAAATAGCCATTGGAATAAAAAATAAAGCTTGGAATATAATAAAGTTATGACATATGTAACTGAAGTTTGAGATATGGAGCATCATGGGAATACAAGACCTGATTTACAATGATGTGTAGTTATTTAACTCCCTCCAAAATAGTTCATATTCATCAAAACATTTAATGAAAAAGAAAATTCCTAACCAAATAATATACATTAAAAATGGCAGCAAGACAGAGAGGGAAGGCGGGCAAAAGGGGGGTAGAGGGAGAGAGGAAGCGGCTTGTCCTTACCCTGTGAGAAAGAAATGGCGAAATGAGCCCATGAAGTGGATTGTGTCAGTTCTCTACCTTGCCCACAAGCTGGAAAATAGTAGCTAATGCAGAATGAGTTTTACTAAGAAACAGTGATTAAATGGGTATTTCTGAATCACAGCATCCTTACAGCTCCTCTTCCATCCAGCTCAGCCCATTGCTCACGACTGCGATGCACAGCCCAGTGCTACGCGACCTACTCGCTTTTGCTTTTAGCCTTATTGGAACTCAAATTGACATATTCCTCACAAAAAAGAATGGCTGAGAGTTGCTTTATTTTTTCCAATAAACTGCTCTTGGCTGACAACTATCTCACAGCTAGATGTGGTATTTAATACTAAAATCATGTTTCATAATGAAATGCTAGATCAGCCTTAGTTTCCCTGCAGTCCTGACTGTAATAGTGTTTTCAAATCACTGTGTGATTAGTTTCCTTCTCCTCCCCCCCCGTAAACAATGTGCAATTCCTGTAATAATATTTTTTCTATTACTTTGATTCCCCTAAGGTTTCAAAACTATTTCTGCATTTACTGTGTTAGTATCTTCAGCTTGTTCTTGTTTTGCAGCCTTGGAAGCATATTTCAATATCTCATTCCTGTGTTGCCTTGGTTTGTCAGGAGTGAAGGTCCACACAGACAGGGTAAATAAACCAAGCTATTATTACTACTATTATTATTACTATTACTTCTTTGGTGGCTTTTTAAACTTGCGTGCTGTTTTCACAGTAGCTAATGCAGTAAACATGCAGGGAAAAGTCCAGAAGCAGTGCTGAAATGGTTTTCCATTTTTCCTTACAGTTGTCCTCATTTCCTCACACTATCAAATAATGTCACTGCTTTGATCCTTATCCTGAACCGGGGACAATTTCACCTACAGGCTCCCACATCTTTCCCTGACTTCCTCTAGCCTACACACCTTTGTAGCACAGAGTTCAAATTCAAAAATTCAGGAGACGTTATTGGGCAGTGAGCCTCTCCAGGTTTTGCCCATAGTATTAGCACAAATCACCACGGGGACACTTGTAGGACATGTTTGAGAGTCTCTCCCTAGACATCTCCCAACAGAACAGTAGCTCTCTAAAATACTGTGGTAAACCAGAGGAGTCTGGAGACACTGTTATTAACATTTTTCACTTAGTAACAGCATTAGGACACATCATAGCCTTCCCACTAGCAGTTTACATCTTTAAGCATATGTGGAATAATGTGTTTCCTGCAGGTGAAGTGACAATATCTGCTAGTGATTGCAGCTGTTTTTTCACAATTCAACTGACTTCTGTGTCTCTCCTCAGTGGGTCCTACAGAAACCCTTTTGGTATCCCAGCTACGATATTCCTCATCTTGTGTTTCACCATCCAGCATGGTTTTTGGTCAGGCATTGGAATAGGCTGCCCAGGGACGTGGTTGAGTCACCATACTGGAGGTGTCAAAAAACGTGTAGACATGGCACTTTGGGACATGGTTTAGTAGGCATGGTGGTGTTGGGTTGACGGTTAGACGATGATCTTAGAGGTCTTTTCCAACCTTAATCATTCTATGGTTCTGTGATTCTATGACTGGGTCAGTCCTCAACTGCCTGCCATTCACTTAGATCCCTGTCTTCTCTCTCCCTTCGATGCATCAGACCTGTGTTATTCCTCCATTTTACATACAATTTCAGATGCCATGTACTGCTTGACACACACTATTATAATGGAATAATGTGTGAAAGGTTTCATTATTTTGGCATTTTCATTATAATAAGTGTTTGCCTTCTTCTTCCATCTACTTATTTACTTGGGAGACCAGAGCTTTTAACAGCTTTATTGTTCTCACTTTACAGAGTGCAGCTTAATGCCTTCTTTTTTCTAAAGCAGTAGCCACATAACTCAGTTTCACTTTAGTGGTGCTGCCAATGACAGTGCTGTGCTGTATGCAAATATTTTCCCATATTGTCTCTTTGGACTACAGTCTGCTTATGCCTCACTGTCTGTTCTGAATTATCTAAGTAATTCTTGTGCATACAGACTGTTACACTGCTTTAAGCACTACAGTTTTTATTATTCCGCATTACTGCCTAAAAAGAAGGTTGCATTATTCCTGCTAAACTCCTAGCCTTTAAGGCATTTATGAGCTACTTGCAGTGTTTCCCTGCTGGTTGCTTTGTATTTGATTTGCTTTTGAGTTCAGCAAGAGTGTGTCTTCTCCCATTGCATTGACCAGCCTTCCTGGCTTTATGAGCTGCAACCCAAAATCCTACCACAAGGCACATATCTCTCTGAGAGCTAAAGGGAAGGGCATCATGCAAATCATTTCAGAGGCGGGAGGCAAAAATCCTTTCCACAATTCCCACTAGGCCGGTCTGAATATGCTGCTAAATCTAAGAGTGATTCAGCTCTGTGAGTCCCAATATTTCCTGCAGTTTTACTTCATCTGGGTATCTGCATTATTTGGTGGTGTCTCCTACCATCTGTGTCCTGCAGAGATCATTGCATAGCTGGAACATGGAAAGGTGTACTTGAAATGCTCTCAAGTTGCACGTGGTTCAAAGGCAGCAAGTTTTCTGTTCTTTCTTTAGCACCTTATCCTACCTATGGGTGTGCAGGGCTGTGCAACAGCAGTTAACTTCTCAGCAGTAGGCCCCTGATTTATCTGACTGCACTCAGTGCCTTTGATTCTTCTACTTATTGCAGCTACCTAGGCTGTCTCGGGTCTTGCACAGCTCAGGTCCACCAATTCTTTCCACCTAGCCTTGTTCTCTTCAATGATTGCACTCGTAAAGCCCATCAGTGGCGTATTTCTTAATTATCTTCCTTAAAGGTCATATTTTGCTCTTACTTCAGCTACCATCTATTTTCTTAACTGAGACTGTTCACAGAATAAGATCTCCGCATAGATTAGACCTGTCATATCCCCAACAGGGTTTTACTAGGCATGTGCTGTAAAACTGATCTATGCACATCCGGAGTCTTTGGTATCTGCAGCTTGGCTGGGCCTGCTTGCCCATATGATCTAGCAGATGCCTGGAAATCCCAGAAAACTAGCCAAAATACTTACATTTCTAGAGAGAAGAAGGCGGCGTGTACAGATCTGGCTGGACATATAGTACAACTCCTACATGGTGTTGGATAGACAGGTTTGCTATTAAAAAGGTGTTATTAACAAGATTGATCTCTTCTCATAAGCTCTGATCAATCAAAGTACACACAGCCAGAACCGGTTCCTAAATTCACACTCTTCATTTAAGAGATTATGCATTTGTTACAGCAATATGCTGGATTTCTTATGTGTTTCACATTCTAGCCATTATACATTAGATCTTGTCCTTCTATTGCACTATGTTGTGATTTGCCACTGGATTTCTTGATAACAAGCTCACTGATTGTTCATATGGCCTTTACTTTTGCTCATACCCTATTCTAAAGCAAGCAACCTGGCTCAGTAAACATGGAAGCTTAAATATAGAGCTTGACTTAAAAGAAATGCTGCATTGATGCCCATGGATGAAGATTAAAATTCATGAGTGTCACAGAGTTACAGCTGCTCGTATCAAATTTAACCAATGATGTCCTCCAGAAAAATTTAAAGGGAGAAGGAGGGTAGTTACTCTAGCAGTCTTCAGGAGGATGATCTCTCTCTCCGAATATGGCTTTGGGTCTCCTTACATGAAGCTGCATGGACCCACAGGAAATTTAGAGCATTATCTCTTTCCTTTCGGATTTGCATGTTGTAACATGTACTATCTGCAGTGCATCTATGTTAGCATTGCCATGGTTACTTTGAGTACAGTTTATTTTCTGCTAACACAGTTCTGTACAGATGACGTAAGGGGAAATGCAATATGCTTTGAGGCACACAAGTGTCCCTGATAAATCTCGCCTCCGATGAATCCATGGGCATACCAAGGTCCTACTCTTTAGTAGGTATTAGCCAGCTTTAAAATTGCTGGATAATGTCAAAATCTTTTCTTCTTCCACGAGTATCAGCTACATTATAAACCTGTAAGTTTCTCCTGCATTTTAACACAGGGATGCACAGTGTCTCATTCTTACTATAGAGGGGAGAGAAAGAAGACACTGGGCAGATTTGGGAAGAAGAAAGGAAAGGTGACCTTATCCTCAAAGCAGCAACACAATCTGATTCACAGATTTCTGCAAAATTAGTTATCAGAGTTCTGTGCAGTTTTGAGGAATATTTTTTTACTTCCACAGAAAAATGATGTAAAAATAATAATGGAGGTTGTAAAGTGAGGCTTTTAGTAGTTGGAAAATGACAACGCTAGTTTCTTGTACATCCCTAATTGCAGCTCTCTTGCATGGTTTTAGGAGCCTTTTTATTTTTTATATTATCACCTTCTGTTTCTCAAATTATATAGTTAGGCTACTTTTATATCACCTCAAGAACAAGTGTGAACTTTATACATATCACAAAGGATTCATTGGGATTCTGAAGGCTAAAGAACAGTTATTTCATGTCCTTAATAATTGGGTGTTAGTTTTATATTTTACCGCTTTAAAGAATGTGTGCCATTTTTTCTGATTAGAAAAGTAGAGCACAGTCCTGTGCATATTTAATTGTGTGTGTTATTCATAGTCCTACCAATGCTGATGCCACCAAAGGAGCAGAAGCCAGAAAAGGTGAAAAGCTTGCAGGCATTTTCTGACTGGTTACAGGGCAAAAAACTGGTCCTAAGGCAACAGAGTCAGAAAAGGCACTAAAAGAGAAAAATAAAAGTGAAATTAAAGGACTTTTATCTGTCTAGATATGGTTTTCCTTTATTCCTAAGTAGAAAAATACATCCAGCTGTACCCCAAGAATCTAATGGCTTTCTTCTCACCATTTTCCCCATGAATAAATTTTTTGGGAGGAACTGTTTTGCTCTTTTTCTCCCTTCATAGGACTTAATTGACTATTACACCCAAAGCACTTTGACTCATGGGGTACTGAAGAATTTCAGCTGAAACTCAAGGCAGGCTTCATTGCACTAAATGTCCCTGGCGAATACTTTTGAGGGTGTGACTAATTTTATCTGAAAGACTAGGTCAGTACCTGGTAAGATGAATAATGTCCTTAATGTCTTATTTCTATTAATTAATTAAATAGGTGGCCTAGGATGAGTCCCTTGGCAAGATATGTCTATGGTGTAAATGTCAGACAGTTACATTTGGTTTGTCCTCACCTAGTTAAATTTATAAGTAAGCGGTTGGGTCCCAGACTGACTGGCTGAAAACAATGCATCTGTCTGAAAATACCTTTCCCCCTAAACACATGTCAAAAAAAAAAAAAAAAGCTCTCAATATTCCTGAAAATTGACCCATGAATCATCTGTCTGCAATGTGTTGGAGCGAGTCTAGAGGAAGCCACAAAAATGTTCTGAGTACTGGAGCACCTCTCCTATGAGGAAAGGCTGGGAGAGCGGGGGCTGTTCAGCCTGGAGAAGAGAAGGCTGCAGGGAGGCCTTCTAGCAGCCTGCCAGTACCTGAAGGGGGCCTGTAGGAAAGATGGGGACAATCTTTTTAGCAAGGCCGGTTGTGATAGGACAAGGAGTAATGCCTTTAAACTAAAAGAGGGTAGATGTAGACTAGACATAAGGAAGAAATGTTTTATCATGAGGGTGATGAAACACTGGAACGGGTTGCCCAGAGAGGTAGTGGAGGCCCCATCCCTGGAAACATTCCAGGCAAGGTTGGAAGGAGCTCTGAGCAACCTGAGCTAGTTAAAGATGTCCCTGCTCACTGCAGAGAGGTTGGGCTAGATGACCTCTAAAAATCCCTTCCAACCCAAGCATTCTATGGTTCTGTGATTCTAAATCCTGCCTTCTAACTGTGACACCATTCTGCACAGTACAATACGTATTTTTCTGAATTAACCATATCTCAGGAACAAATAGTCAAATAATTAGCTAAAATAATCAATTCTTGTTACCATTAGGAAGTAAAACTTTTTTGTCCAAAGTAAAATATGAACATACTATGTGTATGTCTGACATTGATTTCTTTTAAATATTTATAATATTTACTAAAAAGTTACTTTCACTTAACAAAATAAGAGTGTTTTATTTGAAGATATTGAAAAAAAGCTTTTTACACCTGCTTTCTTTTTTATTTTTTATTAAAAAATCTGGCAGGACAGATGATATTTTGCAAAATGTTTCCACCAAATCACTAAAAGAATGAAAACTAGGCAAGATTGAAGTGGAGGGCACTTCTTAGACGGCTTGGAAATACCCAGAAGTAAGTCACTCTGCTACTTGCTTGATGCCAGAAAGAAGCAGCAGGTGGTCAAGTGGGAGTTCTTCTGCTCCAGGAGAATCTGGCATCTGAAGGAGATATGCTTAAAATGGACAGCAAGATGTTTGTCTGAGGGGGTGGAGGTAGGGGGGAAGAAAAGATCATGATTATAAAACTGTAAGAAAAGGAAGAACACCACCACCTTCAGAGAATAGTTGTCACTGCATTCACCGGTTGGAGAACTCTTCATTGCATGCTGTCTGTACCAGCTGCCTCCATCCTGGATCACTCTCTCCAGAGATACCCTGGGGGCTTAAGGCTTCTAAAAGTTCTTCTTTGGAAGTGAATGCTCCAAGCACCCCTGCAGAAACCCTTATTTCTTGCTCTAATTTAGGCAACCTTTTTTCTCTACATCTTTACTCCATCCTAAAGCCCATGAGAATCAAAACGAGGTGCTTAAGCGCCTAAGACATAACTCCCCTTTGATTCAATAAAACATTGTGCTTGTGTGTCACTGATGATGACTTCTCACCTGCATCAATATTTTGAGCTCAGAAAGTCAATTGAACTTTAACTGCAAGTTCATAGTCCAACAGGTTGCCAATCACATGGCTTTTAGCAGAAAGCTTTTAGCAGAGACCTCTTTGGAAGCATTAATAAAACAGAAGTGGGCATTGTAATGTTGAATGGATAAATATAGATATTCCTTTAGCATCAGGAAAAAAATGATCATTTTTAAATGTGTAAGCTTCAGAGTTAGTGGTTAAATGCATCTTTCTGATGCCAGTTTCTCCCTTTCTCTTGATTAAAAAGTTAATATTGCCTTAAGTGTCTTTTAAATATATCTTTCTTGTAAGATTCTGTCACAATTTGATTTATATAGATGTTTCTAAATGTTGCATAACTGATAGTAATTGCAAAAGATTTCCAACCTTCTAAAAATAACTAGCTGTCTCCCAAAATAATTCCAGAAGTGCTAGTAAAAATACTTCAAAGAGTATGGCGAACCCAGAATTTCCAGCACATTTTTCTTGCAAGCTAACTTTTCTTGATTTCATACATTTAAGAATTGGTTTTAATTTTGACTTTTCAAATTCTGGTCAATCACATAAATTTTCTTCAGTTCTCCTGTGGTATCAGAGAAATACTGAGAGTGTTTCAGAAGGAAAGAGTTAGTGAGCTCTTTGAAATATATGTAAATCCAGAATTTTGATGAAAACACCATTGATAATCTGAAACTGAAAAACAAGGGGAAAAATTTTCAATGTACTCTTTCCCATTTTTTTACAATCTCTACAAAGGATTGGCATTCTGCAAGGCTCGGAGATTTATATAGACAACATTTAGTGATAGCTGAGACATGAAGTAAAGCAAAAGCTATCAGTGAAGACTATCAAAACTGCATGCCAAGAATTCATTAGAAAAAAATAAGTTATAAAAAATCCACCTCCCTTTCTTAGAATGCATTTGATAAAACCAGGGCAAAAAAGTTGGCTGAAAAAAATGAAAAAGCCATAACAAAAGTGTTGAAAATGGAGAATGGACAATATCAATAATGTGAATTTTAGTGGCTGAGTTTTCAATCAAAAGGAAAGGATGTCCTGCAAGCCAGTGAAAGTGAAATGGGAGCTTAATAACCCTTCGGAAATCAATTGGAGGAGAAGACCACTTTTAGTTATCAAAGACAAGAATGTGGCTTAGACCTGCATACTGTTGGGCAGGAAAGAACATGTGAGAGGAGCTCAGTGTGAAAGCTGGGCAAGTGAAGGGTTGGAGACGTTTTCTAGGTTACCAGTTTGAGCAACAGCATTGATTGAAGAATTATCAGAGGAAATGGAAGAGGCTGGTTGGGAGAAAAATTTGATGAGTTTGAGTGCTTGAATTTATTAAAACGCACAGGAACTGCAAGCAGGGTGTACAAAAAGAGATGGCAATGAGAATATGATCATGGCCATGGTGGTGCTGTAACACAGTATGTGTATGAATATGTGTGTCTTATACATTGTGATTTTTAACAGGAGCATATGCAACCTATTAATTCATACAGTAAGATTAGCTTTTTCTTTCACTTGCTTCATTCCACCCAAATGCTAAATATCTGTCAGATTCTGTCAGAGTTTAAACAGACTCATTGCTCACCTGGTGAAAGTCTTGTTGCTAATAGAATAACTCTGCTAGTAACTTTTTAAAAGTGAAATGTTTGTACCTCAACAAAAAGTCTGAAATTTGTGTTTATCTGTACAGATGTACTCAAGAGGGCTTCTTACAATTACTAGAATTAGAATTTAGTATACAGTTTAAGCGTTTGTGATATTTCTAAGCCTGTTTCCTGCATTACAAACCAATGCAAGAATCTTGCCTAAGCTGGTGCTTCGGGAATGAAGCAATGAAGGCAAATCCCACCCATCCCTACTCAGTGAAATACAAAATCCTGTTGCCGTGGTGAGAACTTGCAAAAGCTTGTATGGAGAAGAACGACGTACTGTTAAATAATCTGCTCTATAAATATTGAACATAAACTTAACCCACTTCATTGGCTTTATACCATTAATCTCAAGAAGCCTAGTAGTATCACCTGGTTATCCTTAGGGTTTCTTTCTGATGTCAATAGAGAACTTTGCAGTGAAATACATAGTAAAAAATATTGGTCCTGTCTGTAGTGCAGTAAAATTTTGAGGTGCTAGTAAACATCTGGGCAATATGGTTCAGTTTCAGGGGAAAGGATGTAGGGTTGGGGCATAATCTGATTTTTTTATATGCCACAGAAGAATTTTTAGGGTGTCTAAGAATCTTAGTTCAGTTCAATGTCTCTCTATCAACTGCTTTTGGAAGATTGTTTCTGATTTAGATACCAAAGCTAAGAGTCAGAAGATGATCACTCCTGTTGCTGGTCTTCTTTCTCATCAATATGGAAAATTAAAAACCTTCTGTAAATATAATCATTAACCAAGATTTGTTCTAGGGTTGTCATAGGATTTGAATTGACCATGAGCACTGCATGTGCATATGTAACAATTGAAAAGGGTCCAGTTTACTGTGTATGTGGTATGTCTGGTGAATCACATAAAGATGTTAGTATCACGATTCGAAAGCCTTATAACACCAAATCAAACAAAAAGTATTTGGTATATGATGGCAAAATTGGTTATCATTGAATACGACATGCATGACATAAGTCTGATACCTGGTTTTCTGTCACCTTGTGTAGTCCAAACTAGCCCTGCTCTGCTTTGCTTTTTGCTTCTCAATTTCTTATTCTTGTCCTCCCATGAGAAGCACAAAGTGAAAAAAGTCATGTTTCTTTTCTTTCTTCCCCTCATTTAGTGGCAGTCCTACTCTACAAGCAAAGTGCGAGTGCTAGTGCAGTTAGGCAAAGATTGTGGGACCCTGGAGAGGTCTGAGTGACAGGAGGTGTTAGACTGGAGTAGGATGGTCTATATCTCAGAGGATACGAGAAAAAAGAAAGTAGCAGGCTGTTTCTACTGCTTTCACCACCTGTGATGCCCTGCAGAATAGTAGTTTCTAACCTCAGCAATTTCACAATAATTGGGAAGAAACATTTTGGAAATAGAAAAAAATTATTCATAGCCTCTAGAAAACTCCTTTGTTCTTTGTCAAAAAGACTAAATAATATTGTGGTATTTTCCCAATATTTCATAGAATAGTAGAACATAGAATAATTTAAGTTGGAAAATACCTTCAAGATCATTGAGTCTAACAGTAAACTTAACATTGGCAAGTCCACCACTAAACCAGGTCCCTAACTGCCACGTCTACAAGTCTTTTAAATACCTCCAGGGATGTTGACTCCACCACTTCCCCAGGTAGCAGGTTTCAATGCTTGATAACTTTTTCAGTAAAGATATTTTTCCTAATATCCAATCTAAATCTTCCCTGGTGCAACTCGAGGCTGTTTCCCCTTGTCCTGTCACTTGTGACTTGGGAGAAAACAACACAACCCACCTCGCTATAACCTCTTTTCAGATAGTTGTAGAGAGTGATAAGGTCCTCCCTGAGCTGCCTTCTCCTCCAGACTAAACAACCCCAGTTCTCTGAACTGCTCCTCATAAGGCTTGTGCTCTAGACCCTTCACCAGTTTCATTGTTCTTCTATGGACACACTCCAGCACCTCAATGTCTTTCTCGTAGTGAGAGGCCCAAACTGAACACAGTACACGAGATGCAGCCTCACCAGTGCATGGAGAGAAAAAAAATGAGACTGTGTGCCACACAAGCAGTGAGACCAGATACCTTGCACATACAACATGTAAATGTTCTGTTCAAGGACAGCAAATATGCTCTTTGAACTGGCAGAAGTCTTGTGATACAATTAGTTCAAGACAGGGCTAGTATTCTTCCCAAGACACAAGTTCAGTTTATATTCTGGAAAAATACACTATAAAGAGAAGATTATGAAAATCAGATGTAAAAGATTGAGATGAGCAAGAGGGGAAGAAACCTCTTCTCAAAGATGAGATTCCCACATAATTGCTCAGGAGGCTTTAACAAACACATCAGCTATCTTGAAATCTGTGATAAAACTGCGAGTTGACACAGTGAAACGACAAAGCAAGCTATATCAAATCATGTCCAAAATTTACTTATTTGCTAGTTTATGTACTTCAGAGAAGAAAAAACATTTTATATAAAGCATCAGACATTATCAAAATGTAGTTATTATTTATGTATGTATGTTATTTATTTATGTATGAATTCTACAGAATTTGTAGGTTTAGGCTTAGCTTGCCTGTAAATGTCTAAAGCCTCTGCCAACTTCTAATCAGCCTCATAACAGTCATAACAGTGGCATAAAAAAGAAGATTAACAGGTATCCCTTCTTACCTTCTAATCTCACAACATTTCTGTGCCTCAGAGCCATGCTTCTTGGGGGCTATGATTTCCTCAGATCTCAAGCAAAAGCCCATCTGGGCTAGCTTTGTAGTTTCATAGAAGAAGGAGGAAACCTCTGAGCCTGTCTGCAATTCATTATGCAGCAGTCTACCCTCTGTATCATTACTGATCCTGGTAGTAGGGAGAAATGCTTCTTGCATGACACGCAAAATTTTGTTCCTAATCACTTATGGTTATCAAAAGATACATGGTATATTTTGCAAAAGGAATATGATTAGCTTTGTTGTCCTGGCTAGCTTCCAGTTTGAAAACTTTATTCACTGAATACAGATCTACCAGGTAATTTCAAGTATATTTCCTTCTCCCCTTAAATGTCATGCAGTGTGGTAGTCTGAGCTGTTGAACAGCTGCCATATTCCTCTGCGGAGATGGCTGTTGAAGAATATATAGCATCATTTTAAAGCTTTGGGGAGTTCAAAAAAAAGTATTAAGATGTTCATATTTTTAGACAGATAGGAAGAAGGGTAGAGAGGGACAGAAAGATATCTGATTATGGTAGGAATAAGAGTGGAAAATACATCAAGTAGTGAATAAGATCAGCTAATGAAATGTTCTATAGTATAATGTTTACTGCAGTGATTGGGGACAACTGATTCCTCAAAATGTTTTTTTTCTTTTTTTTTTGAAATTGGATTAATTTTTAAGTGTTCAGAAGTCATTCATAAACACTACCCTCATCTGACTCACAGTTTTATTAGTATTTTTAACTCACATCTTGAAAGAGAACATGTCCTATTTCTTTTGCTGCGGTGACTTTGTGCTCATGGTAGTCAAAATCTGGATCACACCAGGCGTGCCTTCAAAAGGATGAATAAAACTTGGGAATGACCCAAAATCACAGAAAAAACATGAAGTTCTGTGTACAATGGACAGTTACATATGAAAAGCACTATTTGAGAACAGGATTTGTGCAAGATGGGTGGATAGAATAGTCTGCTTTGATTCTGCAAGTACCCCTATCAGTGGGACAGGTTGGTTTTAACTATCTCCTAGCACACCATTTCGCATATCTGGACCACAGATAGCACTAAAGTGATCTTTCCAATCTCAGGTTTCTCTGGGCCGATGCAAGACGTCATCCTAGTCCTTAGACGTGTTGTAAAAATGGTTCGGACTAAATTATAGACACAGAATCACAGAATCACAGAATCACAGAATAGTAGGGGTTGGAAGGGACGTCTGTGGGTCATCTAGTCGAACCCCCCTGCCGAAGCAGGGTCACCTACAGTAGGCTGCACAGGATCTTGTCCAGACGGGTTTTGAATATCTCCAGAGAAGGAGACTCCACAACCTCCCTGGGCAGCCTGTTCCAGTGCTCCGTCACCCTCAGAGGGAAGAAGTTCTTCCTCATGTTCAGACGGAA
>Ga0065711_1034915_pt1 | contig 23059 bp, 16 predicted proteins | sample Hoacrofraction12_FD_59098 | JGI IMG/M metagenome (GOLD analysis project Ga0065711, IMG submission 59098) | Hoatzin crop microbial communities from Cojedes, Venezuela - Epithelial fraction 12 v2 (version 2) | ecosystem: Host-associated > Birds > Digestive system > Esophagus > Crop | place...
TCAAGACCCGCCTGGACAAGGTCCTCTACAGCCTACTGTAGGTGACCCTGCTTTGGCAGGAGGGTTGGACTAGATGACCCACAGAGGTCCCTTCCAACCCCGAACATTCTGTGATTCTGTGATTCTGTGAGAGTTTTGGGGAAAAATTAGCAATTATAAATCACTCAGGTAGAAATAAAATTATGTTACTGATTTATTCCTAACAAGTTCTAAAATAGTTTTCTTATCAGTCCTGGTTGTTTTTTCCTCCCTCAGCGTCCTCCAGATTTCAATCAATACATACTAGCAACACAGTCAGTCTTATCCAGGAACATACCGAGCACTAACACAGTTCTTTCTGTTTATTTTGCTGTCTGGACTGCAGCTGCCCATGGTGAATGAAAAGATGCCTGTTTCTCATAAATGTTTGCTGTTGGTGTAACTTCTTTCACTCACCCTGTTTTCAAGACTAATGATTTTCATTTCCAGTATAGCATCCTTCAGTATTGTGTTCACCCAACAAAGCTACCACAGTGTATCCATCTAAACACATGGAGTGTCTGGCCTTCAGTGCTCATGAAACATGAACATAAATACAAAGTAAAATATCTACTTCAAAGTCAGTCACATTTTACACTGCTCTTTCGTTACAGAGGAATTCAGCCCTTGGTGGTTTGGGGTCTGGGAGATGACGAGAGATTAAGTCTCTCAGGTTTATGGAAGAGCATGCATAAATTCAGGTAAAGCAATGACCCATATGATTTTTTTAAACAATTCAAGTTTCTGAATGCACAAAATCCTTGCAGAAATGCCTGGGAACAACTCTATTTTAAGGCTGGCATTCTAAAACTGGATTCAAGTGATATCGGCAGTCCTGTTTTCCTCTAAAAGCTGATATTAAAAATCAGTCAGTAATTTCAGATAGAATAATTGTTTAACTTTCAGACTTCTTGGCAGTTTTTGCTTGCTTTCTCTGTGCGCTTTTTAAGATAAAATGTGGTTCTTGAAGAAATCATTCCTTGGCAGTCCTATTTTTCATTACTGACCAAGTTATCTGCAAGAAAATGTCACCTTTCATGCTAAAACAGGAATCTCAAATACATCATATAATATAAAGAATATTTTTGAACGGTGCATTTAGCATTTTTATCAACTGATAAAATAATTAAATAGATGTGCAGAAAGAAGTTATCATACATAAAACATGTCACATTATAGTAAAGTGTATGTGCTGCTCACACAAACATAACTGGTCTATATAAGGGTGCAGCTACAGAGGACAAAACTAGAAATGGTAAAAGAAGCCGCCAGCCATACCTGGTCCTCATTCAACATCGTGTTTTCTGTTTTGTGTTGGGTTTTATTTTCCCCTAAAATAAACACATAATTGTGTTGATTTGCTAGCATCTAATGGCTCATTTGTGATGATCTTTAGAACCTATGTAGAACTTGGGAATTCTGATGAATTCTATGATGTCAGCATGCAGATTTTACTTAAAAACTGTAAACCAAAAAGGTCTCTCTGTCATGAGAGGCTTCCAATAGCATCCACTAGCTAAAGGGCAGTTGCAAAGCCTCAGCTTCTGACAGCGCTTCAAGCAACAGTGGTTATGATAAGGGGAACTAGGACATTTTTCCTGCTTCCTAATAGGAAAGTGCAGAATGGAATTTCCCACCAAAGCAGAGAAAGCAGCCTGGGAATTTTAAAGATACCTGGCATTAGACAGAGGATATCTTTGACTCTTTTTGACAGCTCTTCAGATTCAGGTACCTAGAAACTATCTAGACATTATATATCTGTATAGATAGTTAGATATTTTGAATTTGGAAATATGCAGTTGCACCCGACAGAGGCTGTAAGGAACTGGGACAAGAAGATGCGAGGATTTGATGCTAACCCAACATTCTTGCAGTGGCAGAAGGAGCAGCAATCGCAACTGGGAAAAATGAGAAAAGCAATATCCCACACTATAAATGACACAGGACTTGTGGGCACACAGTGCAAAATTCTGTGTTACAGAGAATACAGCTACCTGGTGTTTCAGGTAGCTAGTTATTTTAAAATTACTGAAAGCTCTCACAGGTTTCTTTTTCCTGATATTAAATATTTTTTTAAAACAGATGCCATATACTTTAAGCAGCACAGAACAACGGCCAGATGTATTCTTCTAATGAGAATATGACTATGAAATCAAAATATGAGTATTCAATCTTAATTCTCCATCTGCTAAACTCCTGACAAATCTGGAACAAGGGCTCCCAAACAGCCGATGGCACATAAACACTCTCAGGTTCCTAGAGCTGCTGCTGCTGTTGCCAGATGAAGCATTCATGCAGCAATGCTTTAAAAACCCTGACCTAGAGCTTTAGAAACATTGTTCTATAAACTACATATACACACTCAAATTGGCACCTGGAACATGATCTGCTTTCCTCCTGCATCAGACACTGTCACTTCTGTAGCAATTCAGCCAGTGTTACGTAAGGCACAGCACAAATAGCAGGATTTTCTACTAAGCATTAGTTCTCTCACATGGGTAAATCAACTAACCAAACATAACTGAAAGGCATGCAAAATATTATTTTAGACTCCATTACATTGATATCACAGTAGCATAAGTATTAGGATGTTTCCGGATTGATTTCTGATGCGCTATTTTGCTGATAGTTCCTGGATTGGATTTAGATTTGTTCAGTGATGAAAATGAGAATTCAAAAGTACTCAAATGAACATTTAAAAACACTAAAGCCGGGTACAGTGGGTGGAGGAAGATCTAAATATGTGCTTGTTCCATCCCATTTATCCCACAGTGCTGGTGTATCTCTTTGAAGTGTTGATATGGGGGAAGAAACTGCATTACCCAAATACCATTTACATAATCAGTTTTTCAACCTTTAAAGAAGATATTTCTCTCTGTTGTTACTTTAATTTGTTCCCGGTGATCATACACCTGCAACAATAAACGTAAAATATATGTTCATTTCCTCCATCCTTTCTACTTCAGAAAAAGAGGTCATCTCTAGCAAAGCAAATATTATCTTCATGGCACTGACAGAAAAACAGTACATCAATTGGCAATTCATTATTTTGCTTCTGTCTGAATCCCTTCCCTGTCCTTGAGAGGAAAGAAATTTTTAGCTACTTTCTACATTTCTGAAGCTCCAATCAAGTACAGATAGCTAGCTATATATAAAACACATATCTATGCCCAAGTTCTGGGGACTGCATAACCCAAAATAATGTGCATATGCATTTAGTCTTTTGCTGCAGCTGAAACCAGAAAGCATATCTACATGAAGACTATATCCACAAAATACAGTTGAAGTTAAGGCTCTGAAGCATCTGACAGGAGCAGTGGGTCCAGATTGTGCTGTGAAGCTGTATGTATTATTCCATTCACGTGGTTACTTCTACGTTTGTTACCATCACTGTCTAGTATCGCATGAAGGCAGATAAACAAACAGATTCAGTGCTTCCATTCTGTGCAATCATTGGGTATTAACCTTACACTCACCAAGACTATACTGGAAGTATTCATTTGTGTAATTTTTTCAGGTGTCAATGTCATAGCCTGGATCCTGTGAGGGAAACCTTCAATTTAACCAAAACTAAGTAGAATAACCTTCTATGGATTGCTACACATGTTAATGCCCACCTTCAGAGCATTCCACCAACTTTCCATAGCCCAGTGATCTCTCCGTCAGCAGTAAGAACTGATCAGTGCTGGTAACGCTTACAGAGAGGCAGAGAAAACAGCTCCAGACATGCGTGCTCTTCTCCCACTGTAATATCTTTAGACTGAGCACCTGCTGCCGTAAATCCTAGTTAAGATTTCCTCTGCTAGGCAATACAAACCCCAGGCTCCCTGTCCACCCCAGTGCTGTACTGCTCCCTGCTGTGCCCCCAGCCCATTCCCCACTCTGCCCCCGGGTCACCAGCAGCCCTCAGCACTCCCGCGAGCCAACACTGAGCAATCCAGCAGCACACAACACTGCTCTGTGTCGCTCAGGGCTTGCACACAGGGCACACCAGCGCAGAGCAGCACAGGAGAGGAGAGCAGGTCTGTCTGCAGCGACTGCAGCCAGAACCCATCTCTATGCGTCCTGATTCCGCAAAAGGTACCCCACTTTTTGGTCCAGATAACAATTCAAGTATAACCAAGGATGAAACATGCTCTTCCTTTTCTCACTGTACTGGTGGCACAGAAGCTCATTATGATCATCCTTTGACTTAAAACATACTGCCTTCTCCATACCCACTTTCTCCCACATACAGAGAGGTAGTGGAGGCCCCATCGCTGAAAACATTCAAGGACAGGTTGGACGGGGCTCTGAGCAACCTTTTCTAGTTGAAGATGTCCCTGCTCACTGCAGGGAGTTTGGGCTAGATGACCTCTAAAGGTCCCTTCCAACCCAAAGCATGCTATGAATCTACGCATGGATAACAGCTGTCCTCAAATCAACAGCTGTACAGGCAAGCATCAGACAAGCCACTCTGTTTTGCAGTTTGTCAGTTTACTACCGACAAAACTATACCGCTGGTGAGCAATCACACCTTTGATAACTTCATCCAAATGGGAACACTCTTGACTTCTTTCTTGTTTCCCTACACTATTTAATAATTTCAGCCAGCACCACGCACACATCTCTGATGCAGCTGTGAAGGCTTGTCCAGCTGGAATTGCTGCCAGAGCTGGCTCCTGATTAGCAGACTGGCAGGGAAACGCTGGCAGCAGCACTGATCGCCCGACATCGCTGCCCATTCGTCAGCCCTGCCCGAGCTCCGACAGCGCTGCCCGGTCATTCCTCAGCCTGCCCCACACAGGCTTTGCATGATTTTTGCCACTTCTGCCTTTGTCTAGGCTTGTCACCTCGTACGCTCTCCCAAATCAAGGAATGTTCCCTCTACAGCATTACCTTGATCCACCTCAAAGCGGTCCTTGGAGGTTTTACGCCGCTATTGAACTGCAGTAAAGTAGGACGTTGCTGAGACACTGCTGTGACAAGCGATTGATTCTTCTTTGCAAGAGCTCCCTGAAAAATCTGAGAGGCAAACGCTTGTGATGGCTGCTACTCCACAAATACGGTCCAATAAGGAATTTTCGGTACTTACACCAAAATTATACTTGTTGTTACAAGTAGCTAAATTTATTCTCCCACAGATAAAACCTTCACTTTTGACTATCAATATAGACAAAACAGTACGTTTCAGTCATAAAAGCTTCTTCTTTAGCAGAAACATACAAAAGATGCCAGATAAAGTAATTCACTATTCCATGCTACCTCAAAAAAGTGCACTATTCTGGGGAAGAAGGAAGATGTTTTATTAAACTTCATATTCTGTAAGTGGTAAGCTGATTCTCACATCAAATCACCTCAAGTGGGAAGCCGAGACACTAAGCAGAGAATTCAACAGTTCTTGGCTTATGAGACCAAGGCTTTTCTGTGTCCCTTACTATTTTTAAAGGACTGAAATAAAAGTAAATAAAACATTTTAAAAAATAATTGCAATATGGCATGCAATTTGGCCAAATATGTTATTTCTTTGAAACTCAGGGTAATTAGAGCCCAACAAACATTACTGCTGATATATTTAATAACCTGTCATTTTTTTACTCATCTGAAAGCAATCTATTGAAGGATTCATCACAAATCTGAATGAAGTTGGTAACAGACAGTATCTGTATCTCATCTGAAATGTAAATGAGTCATTCTTGTCTTTTGGGCGACTAGGATAGAAGAGACTGCTCTTCAGTCTTGTGGTTAAAAATAACTTTCCACTCGTCACACACAATATCCCCTTTAATGATCCTTGCTTAGTATTACTTTCATGACGACCTATTAAACAAATGGGGACATAATGCTTCCTCCAAAATTCAAGAAAAGTCAGATATTTATAATAAAAAATAAGCACATAAGCACATGTAACTCAAGACCAGGTATTGCATTACATCTAAAAATATCATACTAAGATTCAGGAAATTAAAAAAAGGAAAAAAATAGGTGTGTGAGATGCTGCACAGAAGGGCTTCAAACTATTGCCATTCCTGGATGTTGCTCCAGGGAAAATCTCCTACTTGGCTTCAGATGCTGCTGAACATTGGAATTGTTCCAGCTGGTTCCTCAGCTGTTCTCCCTTCCCTTAGAGTAAGCTGAAAAGCTATTACCCCCTGAGGGGATAAGAGGCTAGATCATATGCCACCTTTGCCTGTATTCATTCAAATATCTTCTGATAATCACGATAAAACGCTTGCCCAAGCACAATGGATTAATGATTTCAATGTACTCTCAAATGAGCTCTTCTACAGTAGTTTGTCAACATTAAAACTATGTAAATGTCAAAGTGGACAACGGCAATGCATCATCTGGGAATTGCTAACTGTAGTAATCTAATCACAACATTTATAACATTGTTTTCTCACTGCAAGAGGTTTAAACTAATGAAGAAAAACTCTAGAACAATCTTACAGGAGGCTTCTTTGTAGCTTTTCAGCCAGTTTTCTGGACTGAGGACAGAACGAAGCCCTACACTTGGAGGACGGATGGACAGTTGGATCAGAGATGCTATTCCGGGAATGATTCCACTCTGGATACGTCAGTGGAAAGAATCACTGTCCCGCATCACGCATGCCCCATTTTGGGGGTCCTGCACACTGAGAGGCATGTAGAAACAGACACTTGCTTCAGCTATATCTTCAGCTATAGCTGAATTAATTCCAGTACCAGAGGCTGCATCAGTGTGTTAACTATAGTATTATGATGGGGTTAATTTACTATATTGACAAGGTCCGCTGTCAGTCACTCGCAGATCTTCAGGATCAGATAGGACTGCCCACCATAAATTTACTAGGCAGCGAGGTGGGGGAGAAGCTCTCACAAATCAGTGGTGATTATGTCTTAATATTGCATAATGATTTCTGATCTGCTCCACTATGGATGTTTTTATGCATTCACAGAAATGACATGCTTCATTCATTATGTTTTTTTTAATTCCTCAGATTCCTTTAACACTATTTATTCTCTAATACTAGAAACCTTCTCTTTTTAACAAAACCTGAGCAACTTAAATTAGCATATTCTGCAATTTGCATAAATATTTCAGGTATGCACTATCCTACATTTCAAATGAAAATCAGAATTAGTAATTTGAAATGTTTCAGAAATTACAAAAGAGTTTAACCTCATGAAAAGACCTGCTGTATCCCACTGATTTTCATGCCCTCAAGAGTCTTGTCCAAAATTATTTGATAAACAGCACCCACCTGCAATATTTAAACCAGAGCAGAAGTTGTGGCTATGCTTCTTTGAAGACCCACCTGATAAATCAGGCACAGCTATTTTTAAAGACCAACTAAAGACTGCTAAACTGCTGCCAAGCATGTTATTGTAATAGTACAGTATAGTACAGTATAGTACAGCACAGCACAGCACAGCATAGAACAGTATAGTATAGCATAGCATAGCATAGCATAGCATAGCATAGCATAGCATAGCATAGTATAGTATAGTATAGTATAGCATAGTATAGTATAATGTAGTATAGTATAGTATAGTAAAATAGTATAATAGTATAATATATGATACCATGCCATGGCGGAGTGAGTAACTACAGTACCATCATGCTTGAGCTGATGAAACTATAGCAAAAACTGTGGATGGGAAGCCTAAGAAGCCAGGGATAGAGACACAAACTGAGTGGGGAGCAGGGAACCTTGACTACGGGGCTTTGGTTAGGAGCACTTAGAAAGGAAGAATGGAAGGAACAGGAGGAATTGCTGACAGAAGTTTCGGAATCATTTAGGAGATGCTTTGGAACAGAAGGGGTTGGTATTAGGAGTCGGGGTGGGCTGGAGGAATGAGAGATTGTAGCTTTCAAGGAACAGGGGGTGGGAGTCCAGGAGCAGAAGACATTTCTGGACAACAAGGACCCAGGCTTCCACTGGGCAGCGTGGCAGTTCTGCCTGCTCAGGCAGCAGTGCTACTGTGGTTTCTCACCCCACCAGCTGCCTACTGCTGTTTCTTCTCTAACTCATGGCTTTAGCTGTAAAAAATGCATAGCCTTAAAGTTCCATAAAATTAATTTGACACTAAAAATACTCCAATATCTCTAGTCATAAAAACCATGATACTAGGAAAGTGTCTCTTGTTCAAGAAGTGAAAAATAGTAACTTCCAAGTAGTAATTTAGTTAATAGTAAGAAGAAACCTAACTAGAGCAACATTTTAATTGCATAGACATAGCTATGAGTCTTTTACTGTGCTTCTTTTGGAGGATGTCAAGGTTAAGATTGCTAAGGATGAAGCAGGGGTTAATGCACTGCAGTTTTAAGCAAGTGTTGGGAGATCATTTAGCTATTCTGTGGTTCAATAATAATGACGATGCTTTGCAACTTAAGCGGATACTGAAAAGTCAACTTCACTAAAACCATTACATTGGGTTTGTAAACTTTTTTTTTTTTTAATGCTAAGTATAACAAAGTACAGAAAAGTTGACGGGGGGAAATCAAAAACTTCACTTTTATGACCAGTAAGCACTGAAGCTATCACATTTTCAGCTATATTTCATAAGAAGAAGATTTTTAGACAATTTTTTTTTGCCCAGAAATTTCTTTGCTTTAAAATATAACCTAAAATTGTGACAAATTTAATGTATTACTTCATATTGTGTAACTTCAACAACAGGCCTTGCCTAAAAGGATGACTTCCTTACACATATTCTGAATTAAAATTAATCTGTTCAAAACACACACTCTCTCTTGCTAGTATTATTTTTTTTCAAACACCTGGGGAGTCACATTAATATTAGTGTGCCAAGTGTTAAATTGTATTTAAAAATATAAAAGATAAATTTCAGTATGTAAAGTACTTGATGATGTGGTGTATTTAAGAAGGGATTTCCTTAACAGCAAGAAACTTTACTATAGCAGCATGACAGTAAGACACAGCAGCCTGAAATACACAATATCACTGAGCTTCTGTACTTCAAAATTGCTCCAAAAAGGAAAAACAAGAGAGCTTTTTATAACTCCTGTAGCATTTTTGCAGATTGTTGTTTGCCATCCCATTTCTATCCATCACCACTGAGTATACAAATAACAAGAGTTGAAAGTCTGTTTCCTGTACACACAAAATGCATACTGTTCCTTGCCTACTCAACCGGGGATTTTATCTACCATCTGGTTACACTAACTTATACCTAACTGAGGATTATACTCCTTTTGCAGTTTTAATTCAACCCTTCTTACTTCTTCACCTTTCCCTTCAGCTGTTCTGCCTCTACACTGCTGCCCAGGAACCATCTGTTCACCAGGACTGTGTGACCAACTTCCCCAGAAAGAAGGAAGCCACAGGAGGAGCAGGGAAAGCTGTCTGCTAAAAAATCAATAGGCACCACTTTTGCACAAGCCATTACTTTGCCTGCATGCCCCCTTCTCCACGTTACAGGAGCGGAGGTGCACAGTGGTCACCGCATTTCTAGGTGGCTTCTTCCAAGTACTGAAAGAAACCCCAGGACCTGGGATCAACCTCCAAGGTTGTGGCCAGTCTTGCTTCCTCCGTCCTCCCTAGCAACCCTACACAGTGACTCCAACGTTTCTTCAGCATCTGGTGTTCAGCCTGTGCGCCGGCAGCCATTTGCCCGTGGGCAGAGATCTCATCTCAAAGCAACTGCAGCGAGAGGCAGAAGGCAGACGCAGCAGTAGTGGGCTTCCGTCCTGACTTCTGTCCTCTCCTGCTCTCACTGAGACTGCAGCCATCCTGAACACAGGGATACATCTGGCCTGGCAATCTCACTCTGTGTCGATAAAACAAGCTAAAAAAGCCATAAACAACCCCCCAAAACCCTCATGTAAGAATTGCAACACAATTGCAAAAGTACTGAAATCTGAAACCTGACATTTTATTAAATGTATCAAATTTTATTTACAAATCCCTACAGTACGTAGTTTCTCAGCATGGTAAATAAATGAGAATGCAAACCCTACAACAACACAAGGGGCAAAGTTGTTTTGTTCTGCATTTCTACATTATGTGAAATCACTAATCTTTGATTGCTACTGCTAGCTAAATAATATGTCACAGAAATGATGCAAATTCACAGAATCACAGCATCACAGAATGTTCGGGGTTGGAAGGGACCTCTGTGGGTCACCGAAGCAGGGTCACCTACAGTAGGCTGCACAGGACCTTGTCCAGGCAGGTCTTGAATATCTCCAAAGAAGAAGACTCCACAACCTCCCTGGGCAGCCTGTTCCAGTGCTCCGTCACCCTCAGAGGGAAGAAGTTCTTCCTCATGTTCAGATGGAGCTTCCTCTGCTTCAGTTTGTGCCCACTGCCCCTTGTCCTGTCGCTGGGCACCACTGAAAAGAGTCTGGCCCCATCCTCCTGACACCCACCCTTGAGGTATTTATAAGCATTTATTAGGTCCCCTCACAGCCTTCTCTTTGGATCCAGAAAGATTTTCCATTTTAGCAGACTTCAGTGGCCACTACATGTCCCTGCAATACTGTAACACGCTATTTGCAGAATGTTCACATGGCTTGAGAAAAGCAATACTTACTCAAATGTGATTAGAAGTAAATAAGGGCAGGTGAGAAGAAAAGGAATTAAAAGGTATTAAAGTACAGATTCTTTTGCTAGCCCTTCTGGAGAAATACATCCCGCAACCATCTGCCTACACCACTGAGTATGCAACTCTTGTGCTCTAGAGCAAATTATGTGGTAGTATAGAAATAAATATGATTCACACATGCTAATATGCATTTATTGCAATTTTTTGCATTTGGGCCTTTCTCATCACTCAGATTTAGCTTTCCGGTCTGCATCTGACCAAAGAAACATGATCTTTCTCAATTTTTCTTATGCACTAAACTGATATTTTAATGGAATGTAATATACAAATTAATGCTATGCAGACAATGTACTTTCCTTCCCTTGTCAATACCCTGGGTCATCTGGTAGACCGGGCAGTTTATCCACATTGCACCTGACAAAGATGCAAAATCATATTTGGTGATCTTAAATAAGTTTCTAAATGTTGAGTAAATTCAGGTTATTGGAAGAAGGAAACAAAAAGCATCCATGTGTATCTAAGTAAGACTGTAATCTCATCTATGTGAAAGTCATTTAAAACACTGTATTATACTTGTTTATATATGTGTGTAAGCAATACGTACACACTGACAGGAACTGTCATTAGATAACATATGCAGTCATAATGGGTAATCGGAGTGTGACACGAGAAAAAAAGACTTACTCAAACCTCTACCTCATTTAATTGTGATAAAATCTTTTCTTTTAGTTCTTTATGGAAAGTAGAAGCTTTCAGGCACATGTATGTGTAATACGATTTACTTAGATACTCATCTTCTTTATATGAGAGACTATTTAATCCACTTCCTTCATCACTATATATTAGTTGGAAAAAAATTCTATGATCAAGACTAACAACAGCATAATAAAAAAATGTATACAATACTGTCACATAAGAAGTACAATTCTATTTACTATCTCAAATTAACAAAGCAAAACAAAATTTACGAAATGTGGAAGATAAAGCCATAATCCTTTGCTTGCTTATATTACCAACAAAGAGAAAAAAATACCTTGCCACATAGCTTTTTTCTTTTATTTTATTTTTTTGGGGGGGGCAGAACTCTAAGTGTGGTCATGGGGAGCATGACAGAACTCTGAGTCCTGAGATATTTGAACTTGCAACACTATCATTGTCACTAATGACACCTAAAAATCGTTCTCTGCGTAAACTCATCTGTATTGAATGAGGCAAAATATATTATTATGAAGACTACAGCTGGCTGCAAGACAAAAAATATAGGGCTGTGAAAAATAATGTATTAAATTGAAGAAAGGCTGTCTTCATTAATAAGTGGGAGAGTAGACAACTGTCATGGCAAATATGAGAAGGTGATGCAAATTTAGGAGGAAATCTATGAAAGGAAGAGCTGAAAAAGGAAGACAAAGGAATTGTGAAATATCCAAAACAAGCAGGAAATAGTCAAAGGACATTCATACTACAAATGTGCAAACTGATAAATTACAGAAACCATCTCAAATTGGGGTATTACAACAAGGAGGAAATCTAGAAAGCACTAATGTGGAAAGAGACCATGCAGATTACAAAATGCATATTACTTTGCAATGCCACTTGAAGACGTGAGACAGAGAGATTGTAGTTACTGTCCAAGTTATCACTCTACCTGCCATCTTGAATATGATTCTTCCAAAACAAAGATATTTGCAAATCAGTCAAGTGTTACAGATATCAGAACATTTAAGAAGAGATTCAGAGTTCTAAACCGATCAAAATAAATCTGCCAGAACAATATAATCTAAGAACTTAAGATATTACACAAAATTGACACCACTGATAAATGTGGTCTTTTACAGCAAGTTTCTTTTAAACTATAAAATTAATAGGAAGCTTTGCAGTAGTACCAGAAACATACCCTTTCCTAACCAGTGCAACAGCACATGTTGCATTGCATGAAAATGTGATTTATTTTTTTTGAGTCTTGTGAATGCATGTATATGGAGGGACAGAGGGTGGGTTTTTTCCCTGATAGTCTGGAAAGGTTCTTCTCCCACTGCCACAGATATCGGGCTGTGGGCAATTCTCTTGGCTTTTTCGTTGCTCTGAATGAAACCTCTAGTATTTGTTTGCTGGTTTTCGGGGTGGGGGGGTTGGGGGGTGGGGAGTGTTAAACACATCCCTGCCCATATCCTCCAAATGAGCAAAGCTCAGCCCGGACTTTTGCTTACAGTACTTAATGTTCGCTGTTCTCACCCTGCAAGTTCAGATGAGCTGGGGCGACTTTGCCTCTTCCTTGTTTGAGGATGAGCAGTAACAACGACTGTGGTCAGACTAAGACAGTCCTTAGATCAATGCTTCTTCTTAGCACTCAAGCACTTTTTATTTCTGCAGAAGAAACAAAGCTTTTAAAGATAAACACAGTCCTAACTGGTATCTGAGTTCCTGTGATAGTGACTCAGGAGGCTTAGCTTTTCCACAATAATAAAGCTAGGAGATGTCGTGTAGTGCTCCCCAGTTTGGATCTCCCAAGTAATTACTGGTTCCCTTTTGAAAGACTGCTCATTCTGAAACCTACCAAAGCCCTCTCACCTTTCCTGTTCTCAGCCCTTCTTCTATCAACGTGTAAATCAGTCTCATACATTATGTAAAGATGTAGCAAAAATCATAAAAGATAAATACTTCTGGGATTGTCCCTCTGCAACACTGAAATGTTTTCTGAGAATTTACTATTATCTTGGTCCATTATTTTTCTCCTTTCTGCATTTCTAGACAGCCTATTGCTAAATTAAGCCAATTTAAACATAAAAGCTATGTCCCAATAAACAAGCAACACCCAGTACTCTATATACAAAAAAATTATTTTGTCACATAGCAAAATAAAACAAAACAAAAAAGTCACTAAATAACCACAAATAATCTCTTAAAAAAGCACATTTTCTAGTTCTCAATAAATATACAATTTATAACTTATCTCTTATTTCTATAACTTACACACTTTAATTATCCATTAATCTTAAAAACCTGAACTTAAACACATTTGAAATCATACAATAACACAATTCTGTGATGCAATCATATTTTTGCATTTGATATCAATAAAAATTATTCATAGATTTTACATATGATATTTTTTCATAAGTATAAAACTTAAGCATGCATCTTCTAGAACTCATATCGAGCTAGCCCCACTACATCAACTGTATTTCTGCGTCTTTATTTCTTACTTTTGTACAACTCTATAAATCACAGAATCACAGAATCACAGAATCACAGAATCACAGAATGGTAGGGGTTGGAAAGGACCTCTGTGGGTCACCTAGTCCAACCCTCCTGCCGAAGCAGGGTAAATGATTTAGACGGTTTAACCACACTGACAAATCAGTTGTAAATGCTACCAAAGAACTTAAGCTGTCTTCTGTGCTACAAATCCTATTTCTGACATCTATCAGAACTAAGACATGCTAAAGCCACATAATTGGTTTAAATTCAGTTCTGAGATCAAGTTTTTTAATTTTAGTAACCAGAAATGAAAGACCACTATAGTACACATATTTGTGAATAATTAACGTAGAGATATATTTCTCTCACATATTTTATTTCCATTTCATTACTGAACCTGCCAATCCTTATTCATGGAGTTAGCAGGATGAAAAGTATGCTTAGCATCTTCCTTGTCAACAAATTTGTAACCAGCAGACCATATCACTTTCTTTCAAATCTTAGTTAATTTAATGTAAACAATGTTTCCCAATATCTGCATAGCATTATGTATTTGTATACTGGTAAGCAAAACTGAAAGGTATTTCACAGCCAGCACATCGCAATTGCAAGCACAAGGGGGGAAATTCTGTTACCTTCTTCCCAGACTAAAAGAGAAGTGATCCTCTGACAATCCAGATACTAAGACTCATTTATTTAGCACCACATTTGTGGCTATAACTTCATGAAAGCTACAGAAACAGGTAACACCCTCAAGCAAGTAAACAGAATACTTCTTAGGCAGCTTGTAGAAAAAAATTTCACCATCTATTTTATTTTTTCCCTGTGTAACGGCTGGCTAGGTGAATTATTACAGCACTAGAAACCTGCGAATAGAAACAGATTTGAGAGGAATGGTGAAAAATGACCACAGGTCAGGATCTATGATGATACACCCCTTCATTATCTAACTCACAAGAATAAAAATGTAGAGTAGTATATACAATGGCCATGTATAGGCACAAGCTTTTCCACGGCAGGAAGGCAAGCAAAGTCAAAGAGCTCAAATTAAGAGACTCGTGCGGTATCATGCCAAAACCTTCTCTCCTGTAAGTCAGGTAAACTGCCACATTTCTGAGTGGAAAACAATTCCAATGAAAGGTAAAGGCTTGCATGGCTACCCTAAATTATACTTGCTGCCAAGAAATTCTGGATAGCTTCTTTAATGGTTCTCTGGTAGCGCCATCATACAAACAATTGTTAACTAATATGTCCTGTGAAATTACTGAAATGCTTATTTCCTAGTGTCAAATCAATTATAAAGCACATGAGAAGCCTTATGAATGACTTAAATTATCAATTTCTATTTGTCATCTGGTCTCTTGACTTCAGCAACATCTGAACAATATGATGATATCCGAAATTAGTATTGCTTAATTTCACTACTCTCAGAAATGTTAATATACTTATTGATGACTGTTATCTCCCATCAGAGAGAAAAATCTTGCCACATTTGGTGTTTCATATTTGTCTGAGATTCACATTTTTATTGTAATTCAATGGAGTTACCTTAACACTTCCCTTAGCAAAATCCATTCACACAACTTGCCCAGCAAATATCACACCGCACACAAATTATGCAATAATCATGATGAAATCTACAATCAGCTCAGCCTTTGTACTTAATTGTACACTCCAAGATGGAAAAATCACTACAGGAAATGGAGTAAAGAAAAATAAACTAGCAGGCAAATGATGGTTTCGTAATGTTCTGCTGATAAAGGTGCAGGACACATCCAGTCTCTTCTACTTCATATTACATTAAACCTCTCTCATAAGCCTTATAATGAATGCCTAAAGAGATCAGACATATAGCCAGATTATTAACCCCTGACGTTATAATTTTTGAGACTACTGCTCCAGAAGAATGCTGGAAGGATAAAAGATCTTTAAATAGCAAAAAGATGTGAGCTTTTATAACTCAGAAAATCTGTCTCTTCAGGTTTTAGACAAACTTCAGGCACAGGTCAAAGTAAATTTTCATTTAAACTAGTTCAGTAGTCCCCAGGTGTAAGAAGTGCATAAGAATAAAGAACTAAAGGGCTGCTCCTGGATCACTGAAGTCTGTGTCCCTGCTATCAAAGACATTGAATGACTCTTATCTAAGAACAGCGTTCCACTGTAAAACCAATTCATTATTTTAATCCTTATTTTCCTGAGGATATTAGCCACTCCACAAATCCAGCGCCCTAATGGCTAAGGGATTTATTCCAATTTCCAGTTTAAATTTCGTTAATGGCTGGCTGATTTTTTTCTTTTTTTTGGTGTGTATATGTGTCAATAATCCTTTCTCTTCCATAGCTTCTCCTCAAATCTGATTGCAACCACGGATTATCTGTAGATGGCAGTCACACCACTCTCAGCATTCTTCTCTGCTGCTGATCTACACCCAAGTCAAGCTCTTCTCACCTCTTCTCACAAAACTCTCCTCTCTCTTGGTGATCTTGCTTGGCGCTCTCTGCGTTTGTTCCCATTTCAGTTTACCTTTTTAAATGCAGGTGACCAGGAACGTACATAGTGATCCAGGTGAGGTTTCATCCTTAGCTGAATACTTTGCCATCATAACTGAGTCTTTTCTGGACGCATATCCTAATGACCCAGTGACCAACTAATGCTTCTCCTCTTCATTCTGCTTGTCCTTGCTCATTTTCTGCTGATGAACTCTCAACTTATAGCTGAAATTTCTGCTGTTAGTTCCCAAATGCAGGCACCTCACATTTCCTGTTACTAAATTTCATCTAGTTGCTATTACTGCAGTCCTCAAGGTCATGCTTTTCTTCCCCATAACATTCTGATCTTTTGCTGTACTAGGAATCTTTTAACTGGGTCATCGACAAATTTCATTATAGCGGTGACATTCTGTCACCCCACCACTAGTAAAAAACACTAATAACGGCAAACATTCCCCAGAGAGCTCCCCGAGAAATTCAGCCAGCAATCTTCCTCCCCCCTGATGCTCTCTGAAGTCACACCAGCTGCCATCTCCCCTCGCCTATATGTGCAGTTACTTTAATAATGCTCAGCTCCGCTAGCAGTGCTTCTAGTCTTCCATTTGGCACTAACACAGTTTGTTTTTTGTTTTTTTTTTTTTTACAAAACTGCTTTCCTTATTTAAAAAAGCACAAACAGCTATCACAATGCATTGCCATGACACACCAAAGGTTAACAATGGCACATTAGTTATGCTAACAGGGTGTTCCAAGGCTCTACACACTATTTTACTATATTAATCTACTATATTACCGATTTTAATGACTAGCTGGCAGGTCTCTAATAGCTCAGCTTTTTCCTGTCTTCTGTTCAGATATAGCCATAACAGACTTGATAAACACATTCAAATGTCGCTATTAAGCCTTTGATTTCATATGTCTGTAAAAAAATGAATATTAAGATAAAAATCATCTGTTCTTCTCCTTCCTCAAATATAACTGCAAATAAAGCTTGTACTTGTGGATTGTGGGTTTCTTCCTCTTCTATCACGCCTACTCCTAAAGCACAGTATCATCTGCTGGGCAGTATCTTCTCCTTTCGTATAAGCCCCCTGGTTTTCCTCACGTCCCTTTTCAGCTGACTATTCACCTGCAAGTTACTGAACCATGCTCCTACAAGATTTAGTTCCTTGCTCGGGAAACTCATTCCTGATAGCCTGCTTAATCTTGAACTTGAAAAAATGTCAAGTCTCCCCCGCACTCCCAATCCTGAGCCGGCGGTGCTTCTGACAGCAACTCATCCTCGCTTTCCTGCGCTGCAGGGACTTCACTGACACCCACCCTGCTCTCCTGTTCAGAAGTCTGGCTTCTCTTTTTTGCATGGCTTAACCACACAACACATTATTCATAATTTACGGCATGGCTGACTAGATAAGGCAGGTCCCAAGCAAGGTGGGGAAATGGGACCTGACGTAATTCTGTACAAAGAAAATTCTTCCCTTTCTGAGGACCCATCAGTTCACCCCGCTGCCTAATACAGGAGCCAATAACCACAACTGCAGAAACTCTGTGCAGGCCCTCACCCCTCAGCACACAATAGACTGATATCCTCAGGTGCCAAGAGAGTATAAAAAAAATTAGAATTATAAATATTAATACAGAAAATTTTGCCCACACTTTGTATACCAGGGCTGCTCCAAGGCCTGAATTGAACCATTCCATACCAACACATTAAAACAAAACAAAAAAAGTGCTTTCGATTCAGCTCAGAAAGTAGCATTTAGGTTAAAATAGCCAAATGTATATTCCAAACACATCACTTTGTGGACAATTTTTTTCAGAAACCAGAAGTGTCAAATCCTGCTTGAAGTAATTTTTGTGCTGTAACTGACTGTAGACAAGGAGGAACACATCTGGTGCCTGGGCTGTGCAAACGTATTTATAATTAAGTAGAACTGAATAACAAAATCCAGTAATGCTAGAATTCATTAGACTAGTATAATGCTGTATAATTACTCTCTTTTTTAATATCATCCACTGTATGCTTTAAGAGCTCTTTTTACCCATTGATATCAATGTGCTATGACATATTTACACATACCCTGTATAAAATGCTGAGGAAGTATTAGACATGTCAGAGGATGACATGGAAAGGCGACTGTTGTACAATAACTACACTGTCAGTGAAACAAGAGGAAATTAATTTAAATTCGTTCTCTTGCGTGTAACTCTACAGATAAGTATTAGATTTACATTTTGTAAGGAAAGGTGTTCCTTTCTATAGTACAGAAAAGTCCTAACATGACAAAATCAATACATCACCTTTTTCCACCAGCACGACTTCTGCAGTCTGCCTGCCTGGCGTTACTGGCCCTCCACCAAACACATCACCCACTGATTTCTGCATGGACCTTTGTAAGCATTACGCTTGGGTCTTTCCTCACCAAAACCATCTCCACACACTATTGCTCACACCTCATGATTTGGAAAGGACTGCCAGCAGGCAATTGCTTTCTCTGAGCCTCTGCATGACTTGCTTTGCTCTGCTTCTTTCCTACCAACCCTGGCCTGGTGTCCCACGATGCTCACCAGACAGCCCAGCCTCCCTCCTGGGCTCTAACACTGAGTACTGAGTGTAGGTCCTATCAAAGCATCCAAGTTCCCTGGGCCACCAAGGAAAACCAGGAGCTCCGCTGCCACCTTTGGCACTGATAGAATCTTGGGCTGACACCAACAAGAGAGGGTTGCCGCACTTCTCTAAAAAAGTGTGTCAGGTACCAAAGGCGTTTGCCATCACTGTCCTAATTTTTTTCATGTAGTCACCCACCGCCTCACTAAGGCGCCCTCCATCTCCCTCTCAGCATGCTTGCTTCTCTTCACTGTCCATACAGAGAAGCAAGGGAGCGTGGACTAACTTAAGAGGTAAATTAGTAAGGTTGATAGTGCAAATATCCTTGCTGCTCTCGTAGATGGGTTTGTGATTACATCCACGCAGCCCAGTGATAGTAACTGCCTTTGGATCAAGCTCAGTAGGCAATTATGGAGCTTGCAGACCAGCCCAAGGGATGAAATCACCGTTTACAGCTGCGCTGCCTTCCCCCTTCAAATAGCAGCCAGACACCTACCTGATAATAGCTTTCTCTCCAAAGCTGTAGCTGCAGCCAAACAAGAGACAAGGAAATGTAGACAGATAAAAGCAGTCTGCAGGGACAGCAAAAAGATAGCTGAAACCAATTATGATTTGCACTTACTTCACATCAGCCCGCAGATTTCCAACAAAAAAACAATGGCCCTGACCAGCCACTTCATTTCCAGACCTCTACTGTTATTTGAGCTACGTGCCTGCAGGCTCAGGAGGAACTGCTCTGCATTAAATATATACTGAGTTCATAACCAAAATAGCCTTTCTGAAGTGGTATTTCTATTGTAAACAAAAGCTGTAAAAGTTCACACCTAAGGTTCCTTCAGACAACAGAGAAAAACTGCATGAGGCAGTTGTAAACAATCAAAAGGAACATTAAAATCATTAAGCCAAAATTTAAAGGATGAGGGGTTGCTTTTTAAAGGGAGAAGGCTTGTGCACAAATGAGAGAATAACATGTTCCTTCTATAAACTGTGGTATGCAGAAAATTTCTCTTTCAATACTTGCTAACATAATTAAGAAATGTCATGTTCTTAACAAGCTTAGGATTCAGAAGACATGAAAGATATGATGAAAAGAGTATTCTTAAACTCTGCTGGACCAGAAGTTAGGCTGTAATTTGAAGAAGATTAAAATAAAGCACTTGTTTAGTAAATAAGTGTGCATGAACTGGGTTTTTTTTTTTTTATTTTCATCATTTTCTAATTAGCTATGTTGACAAAGATGTATCTGAAACAGAGCTAATTTAAATTTTACATCATTTTACTTTTATTTCATAAAAAGCATAAAGGAACAACAAAAACACCCTAATAAGCCAAGCAAAATGGTTTTAAAATTCACAAAATGTAAAATTTTAACAAAGAAACTGTCAGGAATCACTGAGGAAGGATTTTTCAGATTTGCTTTCACATATAATTATAGGAGAGAACATCGATTATTGACCTAGGTAGAGCAATCAAAACACTAGCATCACAGGAACACACAGCAGTATTTTACTGCTCACAGCGTTTTTGCAAACGTTCAAAAACATCAAACCTGCAATTAGTCTATTGTGTAAGGTGTCAAATTCCCAGAAAGATTCTCATATTTCCGTAGTTTGCTCTTAACTGATGCTAGGTAGAAGTGTATCTACAAAAGCAATCGCCAAAACAGCACTGCTATTCGAAGGGGAAAAGAAATGGTTTTGGGAAGCGAAGGGTCCCAGTGCAGGGAGCCACATGACCTCCGGCTCCGAGCAGCGGCCAGGGGCCGCCCTGCAGCAGCCCCTCTCCCGCCAGATGCCAAAGACGCCTGGGCGATGGAGTTAAGCCACATATCTGCAGCCGGGTCCAGGCCTTCTGGAAAAGTCCTGGTCTGGGCTGGAGCCTGCACAGCGCTAGGCAAGGTAGCTGCCCGAAGCTGGCTGCTGCTGGCAGAGCAACCAGTGCATCTCCCGCCCAAATATCCACATCGTCCAAGCAACACTCGCACGCAAAGCAAGGAGCACACTGAAGCATCAGACAGCTTGTGTCCTGGCAACCCAGGGGAAGACAATGCCTTTCCCCGGAGCTCTACAGCCCTTCCTGCCTCACACAGCCAGCCACATCCCACGGATGCTGTGGAAATGCCTACATTTTTCCTAAGAGGAAAGCAAGGCAGGACAAATCATCTTCACAGGTTAAGTACAATCCCGGGACTGAGAAATCAGCATCCCTCTCAGAACTCTTTTGTGCCACATGCTTCTGAAAAATGTTAACGTATCTTTCAAATAACAAAATTCAACTTAGTAGATTTTGTAATGAACAAATAATATGGCTAAATAAATGTTTGCATCTAAGCTTGAAAGCTTGAAATATTCTAGCGTGGCATCCCACAACTGGCAATGAAAAGAAATCAATCAAAAAAGTAAGACCATGGGAATTATCTAGACGATATCACACAGATACAGGGACTCCCATGGTGAAATCTGTATCTAGAGAAAAATATTATATGTTCTGACTGCTTTTTATTACATGCAAGTGTGGCCTGGTTTGGTAATTTCAAATACTTTAAAAAAAAAAAAAAAGCAGGAAGGCAGTTTCATAGCTAATTAATCCCTGAACCTGCCAAGAAAATAAGAATATAAAAGTCACGTACAAAGGCAAGGGCTCCAAAACCAGTATTACCAACATACACACACAAAGGCAAGGGCTCCAAAACCAGTATTACCGACATACACCAGTAATATAAATCATTTGAATTAAAGATTTTAAAGGAACTACTTCCAGACTTGAAGTTCAGCATTTGCAGAAGTCTTCGCAAGATCTGAATAACAAGTCAGAGAATTTGTTTGAAGTTTATCTTAAGGACCTAGAAGGCATCCTGGATACAGCACTACCATTTAAAGGTTAAACTAAACTCATGGAATCAGCATTAAATTTTCAGAAGACATATTTATATATTTTTAAAGGATTTTTTCCATCCTTTGAAGAATTTCACAATTATTATACCAGGAGTATTCCCATGTAGAGAGGCTTGGGAAAAGGATATGGCAGAACACAGAAGAATCGATCAGGCACAGCGATAGATATTGCACATCACTTACTGATATTTCAGAAGTGCTCCTATTAAGATGCAATTACATTTTCGCTTTGTCTTCATTACAAAATTAAAAACATGTGAAGGGTACTTTGCTGCTGCTCTACTCATCTATTTCCCTAGAAATGTAACGAAACTCCCAGTCCTTTTTTCTCACATGTTGCTAGAGAACATCTTGGAACACAGAAAGCCTACACCAAGAGTTCAAACTTTTTAAGCTAAAGAAGATAGCATCAGCAGTCTTGAACAAAACTAGCATTTCTGTCATGTTAATTGGTCACTAGAATCAAATATTCACTATACAAAGAAGTTGGTGACTGGAATCAAATGTTCATTATGCAAAGGAGCTTAAAAATATAAAAGCAGAATCCTTCAAATATTTCCATATCCTAAGTATGCACATCTCTCTGGTATTTATAAAATAGATGCAGGGAGTCATGGCATCCAGACACTTAGTCACAAAAAAATTTTATGAGATATCCCACAAAAATGAACATGAATACTTTTGCATAGAATGCTTCTTGAAATGTAACAAATGAAGTAAAATTAATAATAATGACAGTCTTACCTGGTCCCAGGGACAGATGATTCCTCCAAAACACATAAAGAGATATCCCATGGCAACAAGACACACCCAGACCACCAGGGAAAATACACGAAGCAGCTTCTTAAATACAGGTTCTACGCAGACGAGGATAAATATAGCGAAAAAAATTGCTAGGGCTGTTGGAACAGTTATTAAAAATGCCACGTGGTCTTCAGTTTCCTGGAAACAGAAGAAAATGAAAAGGAAGTTAAAAACTAACATACTTAAAGGGCAAACAGCAACAACATACTCTAAACTGATTGCACACAGAGATCCCAGAAAGACATGACTGCGTATGAAACGAGTTGAATTAAAATAGGATGTCTTTCACTGTTACAAGCTGTTACATGGAGTATTAACTTCATAAACAACTATTAACCACACTACTGCATGTTACTTCTTTTAGTAATTTGAGAAATATATTAGCTGAAGCAGAATCACAGAATCACAGAATAGTAGGGGTTGGAAGGGACCTCTGTAGGTCATCTAGTCCAACCCCCCCGCCGAAGCAGGGTCACCTACAGCAGGCTGCACAGGACCTTGTCCAGGCGGGTCTTGAA
>Ga0065711_1006416_pt1 | contig 23058 bp, 14 predicted proteins | sample Hoacrofraction12_FD_59098 | JGI IMG/M metagenome (GOLD analysis project Ga0065711, IMG submission 59098) | Hoatzin crop microbial communities from Cojedes, Venezuela - Epithelial fraction 12 v2 (version 2) | ecosystem: Host-associated > Birds > Digestive system > Esophagus > Crop | place...
GTAGGTTGGGAATCCAACAAGGAGTTTCTCAGCTGGGGCACCACTGTTCTTCCAATAGTTCATAGCATAGTCCTGTAAAAAGCCCACCACAGTTAAAGTCTGTGCCAGGATCTGTAGGCAGGAGGATGATGTCCACGACAGAGGCTCCCAAAATATACTTACGACACTAAGGCAGCTGTTACCGTCACTGTACAGAGGGCTGTTCTCGCCAGTTTGTCCATCCCAGGAGCCATGGAAGTCATAAGTCGTCACATGGATGTAGTCCAGGTACCTGTGGAGAACATAGCTCTCGTCTATCTCCTGGCCTGCTCAGCCACACAGACCTGATTGTTCCTTTAGTGCTGGCCATTCACCCCACTACGTCCCTGGCCATGTCCCCACTTTCTGCAAATCTGAGTTCTTCAAGGCCTTTTTTGAGTTGGCCTTGTAAGTGCTGGTGCCAGTTCTCTCCTCCAGAGGAGGGAGGTGGAGGTCAAGGCAGAGTAGGAATGGAGGTTGCATTTCCTCTCACACTTATTCCCTCTTCTTCTGTCAGCTGCTTCCTGAACTGAGAGCTCTGTTGCCAAGCGTCCATGTCTTGTCTTAGCTTTCTGTGAAGCTCCATAGATTGAAATTACGTGAATCTTTTTTATTCTATATGAGCTTGTCAGCAGTTGTTGTTGTGAAAGGCTTTTTTTAAAAAGCAATGTATATGTTTATCTTAAATGTCTCACTTTGTTGATTTCAGGATGCAATGTCTTTCTTCTAAGCATATCTGAATGGGATTTTTTAAAAGGCAGATGCAGGTGCTGAAAATGATGATTTTGAGTCAGAGGATTCTGTCTGCACACTCACGGCCACTGCAGATATTGCAATAATACAGAGCAGGCACATGGCCAGCTTCTCTGCACTGAGATGTTGCTTAATTCCTGTTAAGACAATGTGAAGGTGAATTTCCAGTAGGTCACCCAGACTTGGTTGAATGGGAGCCTGGAAAAGCCCTCAAAGTTTTCCATATCATGTGCTGGCACTGAAGCCACTGACCTGCTGCTATAGTTTATTAGAATTCCAGATTTTGTTTATGGAGTGGATTAAATATGGTGGATGAGGCATAACTGTATATGCATATAGCTTATGTTGGGAATAGCAGGGAGAAGCAATATTTCTTGGAGTAATATAGATCACCATATGTAATGTATGCAAGTATGGGCATTGCTATCTTCTATGTTGTCAGACTTTTTTCTCTTTGATGGTGGTTACATTTCCAGCTCTGGAGCTTTTTTCTCTCATCTCTTTTCACAAATTGTTAATATGAGCAATAAGAAGCTATTCAGAATTATGGATAGTCTGTTGAAGCTAGTTTGCTGAAAGTTTCTGAGGAGGAAAAGGGTGATATCTGGAGGGAAGATGTAGATGTAAGTTCTTTCTGCCAGATTGCCAGCTTTCTGCTAGCTTTGAGAGAGTCATTTCATCCTATGCTTAAATTCTCTTTAATGGGCTGGAAAAAATCAGCTCTGCGTGAAGGAAACCACAATGATTAACTTTTTAGTGTGAAGCACTTTAAAGGTGTTAAATATGATCTGACACTCTGGTAAAATGTGATAAATTCTTTCTTTCAAACCTGTCCTCTATACTTGGCTGGGTAGCGCTTTCTGATGCGCTCCGAGGGGTCTGTACGGGAACCTCATTTCCTGACGAGCGAGAAGGGTTGAATCTCCTGAGAAATCAGCGTGCTCTCTGACTCAGCATGCAATAGAGCCTTGTCTGATACTAGCAGCATTAGTTTTGAGCTCGTTCATGTTTATCAGCTAGCCTCATAAAACACTCTCACTCCCAAAGAATAGTTGAATTGCATGAACTAAACAAAGGAAGAAATTGCGTTACAGGAAGAAGTTTCCCTTCACATGCAGCTTCTCGATTTGCAATTAAGTGCACCTCCAAAGCACTGCAGGAGGCAAAATAAAAACAAAATAAAAGTGTTAGCATGTAGTTTTAATCTTCCTCCTGCTTCACAAGAATCTTGTAGTCAGCAGCTGGCGGCTATCAGCAATTAAAATATCCAACAGTAGGTGTCAATGTTGCTTGCTCTTCCCAACCAGGTAGCTGGAGTGTCTCTCTAGCAGTCTTCTGATAACATTTCAAGAAAAAATGTACTTGCAGGCCAGAAAGCTTAGTTTGCTGCTCCTCTTCGTTTAATCACAAGTAGAGATCTGACATTAACAGGATATTTTTTGCACTTTCAGATAGAAATGGAATGCGTCATTCCTGCTATAGAAAAATAACCCAGATAAAGGCTAAACTTTGCTCAGTTCATTTCTCCAGAGCTGTGTAACATACACAAGACATGACTATCTTAGAGTGAAAGAGGACCTATTAAAGACATCTGTCCAAAAACTAACCAAACCTTGCAGCGTGTCAGGATGCCTCGAAAGACATTTGTCATTTTGTTGATATGCCCAGGGACTGCATCCCCTACAGAAAAGCATCTGAGTGCCTTGGCAGGGTACTGACAAATCTATGCCTTTTGGCTATACCTCAAATGTTTAAGTCACCTGCTTATACCTCTACCAAAGAATTTAGGCTCACTTTCTGTCTCTTCCACCTTTCCTTACCAGCATAGTAAGTATTTATTGCAGGGGAAAATGGGCTAGAGTAGTCAGTTTAAAGATAGAAACTTAATTTCCATGGGTCCATGTTATGTATGTGCAGTCTCTGCAATATGCCTGGTTTTATTCGAGTGGCTTTGGGTGAATCAGGCCTAAATTGTGTGTGGCCTTGGCATATATCTCTTATTAATCTTCTAAGAAAATGAGATTTCAAACCATCTCTGATGTGTTTATGGTTTCCAGACCTTTTCTTTCTGTTGGACACTTTTTTGCTTTGGAGCAAACCCTGGTTTTCACACTGGCAAAACATGAGACAAAGCAGCCACACCAGATTATTCACTCCAATGACAAATGTCACATCCTGACAGCAGTTCATCAGGTTCTTCTAACAACTGTCTGGGTTTTCTCAAAGCTCTATATACTTGATAAGCATTTTGTCATGAAGATCAGAACAATCTTACCTACTCCTTCCTGGCAAGCTACATCTAAACACAGACATTTCCATCCTGGACATAGTAAGCAGCTTCAGACTCCTACCCAATACTTGATCCTTTTGGAGTTCAGCTCATGCTCCAGGGCCTGTAAAAGAGAATGTACTTCTGATGCCAGCACGTCAGTGGCCCATATCATGGCCCGGCCTCAACTGTGCTGTGTCAAATATCAAACCTTTGGGAGCAGTAACAAGCAAGCAGAACAAAATCAACAACCCCTTTGTACGTAAATTCCTGCAGCAAGAAGTAACCCTGTAGTCTCACTTTGCTAAAAGGGAGAGAGCTTTTGTGCCATGATCAGGACAGCTTGACTCAATGGTATTTTCACTTCTTACAAGGTCTTAACTTTTACCTTGCTATCTTGGCAAAAGTTTACCTGCTTGCCTTGGCTTAAAACCTAAGGGAGGAATATCAATGAATCACTGGCTGTTACTCTGAGTTTTGTTGGTTCCAGTGCCCAGTCCATGAGATGTTAGGAGGTAACCTGTTCTCCTCCTCTTCCTCTGGTTTCTGCTTTAGATAGAGGAATTGTGGAGCTTCTCCCTTTCAAAAGTGGGGTGAAAGGTATCAGGAGTCTGGTCATCCTGGACCTAAGGGAAGGAGTGGGAACATCTTTACCTCAGCTTTAATGTTCTGCATATCCTGAGGTTGGAGTTGAGCTGGAGGCAGGAGACGTAATAGACTCTGCAAGCTGAAACTTCATTAGAGATGCGTGGAGCATGTGTAAGAGACCTGTCTGGATCTCCTATCAAAAGCTTTGGTGACATTGCTGGTCTCTCAATGGCTTAACAGCTTTTAATAGCTGAGCTCTATCTGGGGGCTACTGACCTTCTTGGAAAACTGTCCCACTCTCTTCAGGAGTCTGACAGAGAATTAAGAAATACGGCTGCAGTGTCAGTGGCCAAACATGTGAAAATCTGGCTCCACATCCAGTTGAGTATGTATGTATTTGCTTAAGTTACTGCCACTATAATCTGATGCCTGTAAATGGAGGCCTGAAAAAGGATCTCTCCTACGTCCAAGTCACGTAACCTGTGGATGTGTCCTTCACTGTTCAACACACAGAGCTGATGGTGGCTGGTGTAAGAGTATCTGCGCAAAGAGGAGATACCTGGAATGCCAAAGGGTCTGGCATCTGCTCAGCTGCCTGACTGAGAGCTTTGAGAGTGATTTTGGAGCTGTCCTGGTCCAAATCCCTTTCTGTTCTGTTAAACAGATCATCTGGTATAGCTGAAAGCCTCATGTTGCTGCTGCTGTGAGAACCATCCTGTGGGAAGCCCAGGCTGAAGAGCCAGCATTGCTACCTGCAGTGTAACATGGTGCATCCAGGAGCAGATGATGTGCAGGAAATGTCTGGCATCTGTTCTTGTTCATATTCATGGCAAGAAATCAGGAGATTTAAAGCTCCTCAGATTCCCTCCTCCAAAAGATAAACACACCACGTAGGTCTTGGGTGGGACAGCCAGGAGAGACTCCTATCTCTTTGATTTTTACACCACCAGTTCAATTGTTTAAAGGTCTCTATTTTTAAGCCTGCTTTCCCCAGTACTGACTCCCTGTTACAAAGGCTGGATCTGTTCTGCTTCATGCCATCTTCCTCTGGCATTTGATTTCCCTTCTCTCCACAGCTCATCGAGTGGAACTAAAGAACTGATGATTTTCAGATACCAACCGTTCCCTGCCTCCCGGGGGAAATTCTTGCCTTCTGCATGCATGTTCCCAGAAATATCATCTCTGACTCATTCTGATTACGAAATGCTGCAGCCATTTCCCCAACTACTTTTACAAAGTATCATCATGTATTCACCTTTTGTCCTCAGGTATATTTTATAAGGACTTAGAAGAGTTCTTTTCATGAGGAATTTGATGCAGTACTGCAATTGCCCATTGCATATTCTTTCCTCACAGCACATCTTTCATCTTTCCTTGTTCTCTGCTGGCACTAAACTGCTATAATTAGGCGCTGTAAACAAATCTCAAGCTTCTCTGATGTTGTGAAACACTCAAACTTGATTTCTGACCATCCTGTTCCTCAAATAAACCTTGACTCTGCACTGCAGGCATCCTACTAGCATTCCCTGGGGATCAGGATTGAGGCAGTGCGTTCACCAGCTCTCTGTGGTGTTGGTGAATCCCAGCAAACGGCGTGCTCTCTGTGCCTAGGGATGGGCTGCAGATCCTTCCACCCATCCTTGTATCCAAGTGTTAGTCCCACGAATTATTTCCTGGTCTGTCGGCAAGTGAGAACAGGCCTTTGAAAGGGGGGCATGTGTGCATAGGGTACAGATTCACAAATTGCTTGCTTGTGTATAAATGTCTGTGCCCACATGCAGGTGTGTGCAGGTGGGCAAAATGTACTGCAAAAAGGTTATATATGCATGAATGAACATGCACATGGGTGTTATTTTAGATAAGGAAGTATCACATGAAGAACGCTTTGTTTCAGCCGCTCTGGATTTTTCTTTCTCTATTTTTAAGTACCTTATGTTACATGAAAATTTTTTATAGTCTGGTTGTTTAAAAATTGGATTTATTAAACCATATAATCTTCAAAAATCCACTTCAAATTGATANTGCATATTAGAGCCTAAACTATTATAATCTATTATTTAGGAAAATATCAGCACCAAGCATGCAGATCTTGAACTCCTTACAGTCAGGTTCAAAGTGGCAGGTTCAGTCAGGCTGCTCCAAGTAACGTGACCTGTTTTCCCCATCCATCTCACCCCGACAATTCCAATCATCTGTGAGGGAAGAACCAGGTGCCCTGGACTGCGAGCTGAAGGTCACTGAGAGTACTGGGCGCTAATCCACCACTGAACGCTGCAGCCGTCACCAAGCTGGGCACTGATGTACGGCCACTGTCTTGCGTTTGCATCAAGTGTTCGTGAGGTCTAGTCGTTACCAGTAACTTACAGCAGGGCTACAGGAGCTTCCTTTTGGGCTCTGAACCCTTCAGAGGAGACTCTGCCCCCACAACAGCATCCCAGCTCATCTAATTACTTTAGTAAGCTCTTTTTCTGGTTAGCTGACATCTGCCCATTTCCAATTAATCCTTGTTCACAAGCTCAATAACCTGAGCCATCTGTATAGGTAAGAGAGATAAGCTTCCCATTAAACATTTACAGGACATAACAAGAGAGTATTGAAGCAACTGTTGCTGAGACAACGCAGGCGGGTGTCTGCGTGCCGGGGAGTGGCTGACCCTGCGCCTCTAACTGGCACGCTGTAATCAAACCAGAAAAATACATCGGTCTAAAAATATATGTGGACCATCACACACCGCCAAAAGGGGACGTGCTCCTCTCACTTACATCCATGAATGTTCTTGCTACATTAGCATGATAAAGGCTTTTAAAATAATTCAATAGCATTTTGGGCCCTAGAAATTCTAGGAACCAAATAGCCTTTAAATAAAACATTCACTCCTTAAGCTGTGGGTCTAGATGCCCTTTAACCTCAAATGCTTAAAATAGCTCAGAAGTCAGTCTGACCCCCCCGTTCAGCTTTCCTGAACAGGGTGAAACACGTCCTTAATTCTAGGTAGAGACATTATCTTTATCCCTATGCTTCATCAGTTACTGTCCTTGCTTTGAAAGAACAGTTTTGTTCCGAAATCTTGCCAGGATAGGGTTTTATCTCTCAGAGTGCCTCTGTCCTTTTTCCCGTTCAAGGTTCCCGTCCCTGGAGCAGCACAGAGAACAAGATCCTTTGCCAATACATCCCATTCCCTGAACAGCGATTAGTGCCAACAGAGGGGCAAGGTCTTGCCTAAAAACCTTTATGAAAACTAAGGAGTCTCAGGAATGAAGCCAGGGCGTTGACAACTCTTTAAGCGTATCTCACAACCCGGGGTGAGGGCTGACTGATTGTCGCTTTTAAGGGTGTAAAGAGTTTAAGGGGCCGCAAAAAGGGAGACTCCCCTGCTCCCTCAGCGCCAAGGGACAGAAAGCTTCTGAGCTGAGGGTGAATTTCTCCAAGGCCTCAGGAGACCAGAGGGACCGCAGTGGCCCAAGAACAACACCGGCCCCTTCCTGGTAATTCCTGTGCGGAGCCCCTGCCGGGCCTGACACCATGAGGATGGACACCGAGGGCGTGCACACACCGAGGGGGTACACACACCGGCGGCTTGCACACACGTCGAGGGGGTAGACAGATCGAAGGCATGCGTGTTGTGGTCTCAAGCCTGGGCCCGAACCAGCAGTGTGGGTACCTCCGTCCTGGCTGGCAAGGTGCTGCTTGTGTGAAGTTAGTTTGGAGCTAGCCTGGGAGAGAGAGATGATGGGCTCTCCACCTCCACGTGGGGTCTGAGATGCTGGTGTAGTAAACACACAGCATCCTTGAAAAGGCATCTAATTCTGTTAGCTAATGGGTACAGGGGGCTCCCAGCCCCAGCGCAGACCAGTCGAGATGTCTCCAATCATATGTTTGCATTAGCAACTTCTTACCTTTGATGGTGTAGGCTGTCAGCCTGATGAGCTCACTGCTCGAAGCTTGAGCTTCAGTTGCAAGGGGATGTGGCTGATTTGCTAGCTTTGCTCTGTGAAGCTGCCTACGTTGCTGTGCGAAGCTGCCTGCTTTGTGCGTGTGCTCTGCTGTTTGGAGTGTGGGGCTGAGAAGTGGAGACTTGGTGTGGTTTGCAGTGTTGCTGTTAGCAGGTTATGGGGACAGGAGACTGGGTGCCTCGTCAGGCTTCCAGCTTGGTATGCTCTCAACTTTTGCTTACAACGTAGGAGTTGCACTTCAGTCCAGGAACTGAAACACCTCGTGCAGCCTGCTGTCTGCCCGGTCATATCTGAAGACAGACTGAATTTCACAAGCCCCAGTCTGTGCGGGCTGGTGTCACTCAGAGCAGATTCAGCAAATAATTCTCAATATTGCAGACATGAGAGAAAACCCAGGTAGGCTGAGGACTGTGGCTGACTTGAAAGCAGTAAAAGTGAAATTCATCAAAGAAAGTACCAATTACTCACTTCACTCAGGGACACGCTGCAGGGAGGGAAGCACTCGGTTTCCAGCGTGTGAATACATTTCTGCTCAGCGCTTGCACGCTGGCTAGCCTGTTCAGTGGGGCGTGGGAGTGGGAAGTTGGAGTAGGGCATTGTCCTGAGTTCAATCTGGTATTCAGTATGGGGACTCTCCTTGGGGCTGATCTAGGGGCCTTGAAAAGCTGCCAGGTTTGTTTGGGGGGGTGGAGGAAGAAGTGGAAGTAGAAGCATCTGTGTAATAGTCTCTTGAAACAGCAATCACTTCTCCTCACCGATCAGGCATGAAAAGGGGGGGTGTGAAGGGGCTTCCCTCCAATTTGCTGACCCTTTATTTTACCTGAAGGGAAACGAACACCCCCTTGTCCCATCCTTAGCTGGGACACAGCCACCTCCCTGCGCAGACCAGAGGTGCTCTCTGTGCCTCTGTTCCTTTCGTTCCTCACAGGCTGGATGCAGTCACTCTTTCAAGCATCCAGGCACCCTGAACGTGCTTCTCACTGGGAGCCCTTTGTTGACATGCCAATCTCTATAAAAACTTTAAAACCTGCCAGTGCCCACCACAATACGATGCCTGGCACTCGTGGCAGCGACACAGCAGGTTTTGGAGGCTTTACCGGGCCTTTGTTACCAAAGGAAGCAGCACGCAGGCTTTCCTTCTTTGGAAGCGTGGCTCTGCTCCACATCCCCTCGGCCCTACGCTCCGTGCGGAGGGTTTAACCACGCTGTGTGGCAGTCTCCCACGTCACATGTTTTTAAGAAGCTCTTGCCAGCTTCCTGCTGAGGAGCTGATCCTGCTGACGTCTGCAGACGGGGCCACGTCAGGCACGGCCGGGAAGGGAAATGCAGTCCTTTTTTGGGTGCAGACTACAGCAAAGTCTATTGGCCTGAGCAGAGAGGAGGGCTGAGATTTCAGAACAGCTGGGCTCTGTCAGTAATTTAGCACTAAGAGCTTAAACAGCAACCAGGGTAAACACACTCCAGGACTGGCAGACCTCCCTCTTTTTCTCAGATCAGCACAATATTTTCCTTTCTCTTTTAAAAATGTTATTTCACTGCTAATAATTAATTGGAGTGGAATGCTTTTCCAGAACTATATTTAGATTTTCTTCTCCGACGGCACTCCCCCATTCCAACTTCTCTAATGCAGCTGTATCGCTGTGCTTTTTGAAATGGAAAAGATCATTTGCCTTCCACAAAACTTAGCAGTTTCATGTCCTGAGGCAGCACCTGAACTGGGCACTTCTGAGGGTTCAGAAAGGCTGTGTTTGTGGAGAAAGAACTGGAGTAGAAAAGCAGAACCACTCCGTACCTCCAGCTTCAGTCTGGGGGCTTTCAAGTGCCTGGAAAAGGGGGGACAAAACAGCCCTGGATCAGAGCACGCTTAAAGTGGCATGTTATTCGGAGCAGGTTATATATGTGCACACATATGTGGAAATTTGGACAGTTTACAACAAGTCTTTAAGATAGGCTTAAGTCAAATCCTCACCTGACTGCTCCTCAGCTTCTGGGAAAAGCCCAAGCTAGACGCAAAATCCATAGCAAGGCACCTTTCGCCAGCACACGTCCTACCTGCCTGGCAAGGCTTTGCTTTCTCTGCCTTCCCTGCAGCTCTGACATGGCTGTACGCTGCAAAGTTCCTCCTTTCATGTGGGTGGTTGTGAGATAAGACAGCTCTGTTCTGCGTCTACGTGGCGTGGTTTAGAAAAAAAATTAAAAAAATCAGGCTACCAAGGTTACAGAGCTGCGAGGAGGAGATAGTTAATCGGAGAACAGCTTTCTACCCTTGCATAAACAGCCTGAAATAAAGGACAATTACAGTGCTGCCATTGTGGGATGGGCTGCTCAGCTGGAAAGTCCCTTTACCCCCCCAGCCCAGCCTGACCCCCAGGCCTCTCATCGCTCCCGCCTGGTTTGAGGAGTGTGTTGGCATAAGGGAGGGTCACACCCACGGCTCTAATCTAATCTTATCGAGCAGCGGTGGAAACCTGCTCAGCAGGGTCACAGAGCAAGACGCAAAGTGGGTCCATCAGGAATACTTCTGTTTTTCTCACGTTGGTCAAGACGTGGTCAGAAGCTTTTCTATCCCATGTGTGATGCCTTTCTTTGCATAGTTAAAGCTGCATAAAGTGTAATTAGGCAGCCCCATGTAATTACAACAATTATGTAAGGTAAGCACCCCACAGAGTAATTGTGGCCAATTTTTAGCATACCCAGGGGCACTTATAGGGCCCAAGGTGGCCCTTCACATGATTTACCTGCTCACATGTCTCTAAAGCACTCATCTCAGGTGTGTCTTAGGTGACATCTTTGAAGTGGACATTATTGTTCTGCTCCTGCTGAGAAACAGCTGGCTGGGGAAGTACTTGTTTTTTTAATTGTTCTTGCAAAAAAGGAGTTTCATATCTTGTTTCTGTTCTGAAAAAGGCTGAAACTGAGATTCTGGATGTGAGTGACCCAGATTCAGATGTGACCTGCCAGAAGAAGGGCTCAACTTCAAAAGCTGTCACTCTGCAGGGGGAGCGTGGGTTGCTCTAGGCAGAGGCTTGCTTGCTCGCCATCTTCCTCTCTTGCTTTTTGATGAGAAATTCCAGCCTAGTTCTGAGAAATCTTCCCAACAAAATGGTGCCGAGGTGAAAACACTTCCTTGAAGTGTTTTGTTTGTGGTGGAAGAATATGTCAGTTCTCCTGCAAATACCATGAGTTTCCTCCTTTAGATTCTGTTCTTTTGAGACAAAAGGCAGCTCTCTGCTTTCTTCTGCCCTTTTACCTGGTTCCAGAAAGCCATCTTGTCCCTCCCCTGCCTGAAGATTGACCTCTGCTGAAGCAGCGAAGTGCCTGAGGCAAGCCAGATCCTAATCTGCCTCTCAGCTCCACACTGGAGTCACTCTGTCCTCATCCAGAGAAATATGAGCCAGTATCTGGCTATGATAACTGAACATCAGCACCAATCCTGAGACAGAAGGCAGAGAAGGACTAGGAAGTACTACTGTACTAGGACGGACAGTGTTAAGACCCAGAGGCTGTAGGAAGTGGTAGGTTGGAAAAAAATCTGTCATTGCCCACCCCATTGCCAGGAAGAGCCCTTCTTGCGGCGTGCTGTCTGTGCTTGGAGGAGCAGGCATCCTGAGCACAAAGGATCTTGTCCTGGAGTCAGCAGAGCTGCCCACAGGGCACCTGTTTGCTCTTTGGGTGGACCAGATCCTCCTCTAGCTTGCCAGCAGCACAGATGTGTACATCTGGGATGTTTTCTAATGCATGTGTTCCAGTCTGCACAGAGCTCGGGCCTTCCCTTTCTGAAAATGAAGCTGAGAGAGCTCTGTGAACCAGCTCTGGGATACAGCAGGGTGTGAGGAAAGGCTGACTATCAACCTGTGCTGCTACAACACCCCGCTCCCTCTGGCTCATCAGGCCTGGTGTTCTGCTGTGTTGGTGTCCTGCCAAGGGAGCTCCAGGATTTTGGTAGCTTCTTAGATATTTAAAATCACAGTGGGCTTTCTGCCCTCTCCCCACCCCAAAACACACATCAATGTCCAATTTTGAAATTTGATTTTATTCTGTATTCTTTTCCTCTGCTTATTTTAGCTGACTCCTGTGTTTCAGGATCTATGTTTCATGGATCTGCAGAGCCAGTTCATGTTTGCAGTTTTTTTCTTAGCAATAATCTTTTTTTTTAATTAAAAGCTCACCCATTTTCAGGAGGGAAAGAAAAGCTTCAAACATGAGAAGACTTGTGATGAGATCTTAAGTGTTGGCAACTTTGAGCTGGAATTTCTAACGGTGGAATGGAATAGTTTGAGCACAATGTGGCCTTGCTAGAAAGAGGGAAAACAGCCATTTATGGCAGACAAACGTGTACAATTGCCAAGCAAGGGCCCTCCTGGGCTCTGGAGCGGGCAGGGTGAAGGGTGCATGAGTTATTATTAGCTGCTTTGTATGGTAAAGAGGGCCTTCAGTTGCCTGGTCTGTGCAAAAGCTGCTTCACTCAGGAGTACTCTTGAGAATGAGGGAGAGCAAGGCAGGAATTTGAGACCCTTTTAAGGTCTGTTTACTCTTCCAGCCTCCGCAGATTTCAAGGCCATGTATATGAGGCAAATCTGAAATGGTTATCATGGTGAGAGCTGCAGGCACAGGAGGGAGTGGAGAACCCTGGAGCCCTGTCAGACTAATGGGTCACATGGGAATGTTTTCCTGCTCCGCTGCGCCATTTCCGTGCCGAGTATCCGTGATCTGGGTTGAGAACGGCCCCTCTGCAGGGACCATAAGCAAACAGTCCTGGGCCTTGTGTTTTTGTGCGGCTTGTTGCTACAGGGAAACTGGAAGGCGATGTTCCCCTCCCTTCCCCTCTTGCGCAGTGGTTTCTCTGGGGAGATCTTCATGGCATTCATCCTCTTTCTAGCAGGGGGTTGCCTCACAGCTTTGTTCCCAGCTCCTTCCACTCATTAGACAGTCACCTTTTCATGTTCAGAAGTCTCCAGGTGCTTTTAGAATGGGAAGCGAGCCTCCATGTGCATCAGGAAACTGAGGCACATACTGAGCTTTTGCAAATGCAGAGCAGGAGGGTGCCAGCAGCAGGATCAACCCTATCCTGCTTGTTCAGCTGCTTTTTGGGCCAGCTGAAAGGAACACGATCCTGAGCACACACAGCAGAGCTGGACAGTAAGGGATTTCAACCTGGCTTCACACCTTGAGATGGGTAGCAGGGATGTAGTGAGCTTTTGAACTCTGAGAGCCTCCACCAGGCTGCATGAGGGTGGAGAACGTTGATAAGTGTCCACAGAGTCCCATAGTGGAGGTCGCAGAAGCATGTGAGCTATAACTCTTGTTTTACGCTGCCGTAACATCTCCAACGCTGAGATCCAGATTTCCCAAATGCTGGTGATCTAAGGCACTGTTTTAGGCAGCTCTTTAACCATGAATATTAATTTTTAGATCTTGGGTTATCCAACAAGATTTCACCTCCAGGCCTGAGTCTGGTCAGGGTGAGCAGACAGCTGGAATGTAGGCAGAAGATCTTAGCTGCGCAGCGCCTGTGCGGCTCTGACACAGCAGGCTGGGCTCATCTGGTACTGGAGCTGCTGGGGATGCTGCGAATAGAAGGTGTTTGACCTGGTGGTTAGGAATCTGAGTTTTGGGGGGATGTCTCAGCTCAATTCCTGGCTCCATCACAAACCGCTGGCCTGCCCCAGGCATGCCATTCTGCTTTCCCGTGACTCAGTTTACCTTCTGGGAAATAGGGGAGAAGAAATAGCACCCTACTTTGTGGGCTAATTTTGGGGGATAGCTATAACAAAGACACTTCCTTGGGATACGCTGTGCAGGTGGGGGTGAGTGGCTGCGCTGGGGGGCCCACGGTGCCCAGGCAGGATGGTGCTGGCTGTGGAGGGAAGCAGCAGGATACATCCTGCTCTAGAAGAGGGGCTCTGATCCCTGTCTGTCACCCCTGTCCCGTTCCCTGGCCCGTGCTGCTGCCTGGGCTGCTGGCAGCTGGAGTTGTGCTTTCCCAGTTGTGAGGACAGTTTCCTGACAGAGCTCCGTGTGTAATTCACTCAGCACAGCCTCGGCCAAGGCTCAGTGCCGGAAGGGCAAAGTCAGTTATTGTTGTTACTGTTTTTCCAAACCTCCTTTTGTTTTCTAAGGAATGTGGCTGCAAAGCCCTGCTGCCAAAGCCTCTCTTGAGAGTCCTGCTCTGACGGCAGGTCTTCCTTGGGGCTGCTGTGCCCAACAGGGGAATTACGCCAGCAAGTGAGCTGCATGTTGTTTCTTTTACAACTGAGCAGTTATTCCCCTCGTGACAGCTCACCCCACTCTCCATCCTCCCACACAATGCGGCTGTCACAGATCTTCAGTGTTTCCTCTGCACAGCCTTTTCCTCCGTCACCTCGTGGGGAACAGTATCCGTGCGCTGGATTTCCAGTCGTCGTTCTTGGCATGTCTTAGCCACCGTGTTTGGTTTTTGGTGCCTGCTCAAATTCCAGAGGTGCTGAGAGATCCCAGATGGCTTCGCTGACCTCCCTGTGGGAGACAGGGACATAGCTGTCTGGGGTGGGAGTGGGACAGTCCCTGCCATTACTGGTGGGTGGGGTAGGGCAGGGCAGGGGTATAACTGGGCTCCCAAAAGCATTAATTATGGTGTGAGATGGGGATGAGCCTGTGGAGGAGAATCACTGCAAGGAGCTCTGGGGAACGCTGGTCAGCAAGGGTCGACTGAAGCAGCCTGGGCCAGGGTGGCTGTTCTCTCAGGATTGTCTGTGCTCTAGCAGAGTCCTTGGGCCAGGTCTTTGACCATCACATCCCTGGCATAGCTGAGGACAGCCTCCTGGAGACTGTTTCCAGGATATTCAAGTTATGTTTAGCTTAAACAGGTTCAGATGTGCCTGTTTCATTCCAAACCTAGCATCTCCATGGTGCTCCTGCGTTTTCGTAAAGCAAGACCAAAGTCCTGAGCAGAAATTGAGCAACAGAGCAAGGCCTTGGACAAGCACCAATGTCTGACCTGAAAACGGCTCAGGAATCCAGCCCCCACCTCCTCTCCTCAAATGTACACAGATAAAATCACGACTCTCTTAATTCCTCTAAATATGAGTGGAAAAATGCCCCCAGAGACTCTGCTAAACCCTTGGTTGTTGCTGAAATGCAGAAATATGAAGAGACAGCTGATGTGGTGCTTCTGTGAGTAACAGATGTGGCTCTAACCTGAAATTTGGGATCCAAACCCAGATGAACTCTGTGTGCAATCCAAAGCCATGCCTAAACCCAGATTTTTGAGTAAATGACCCCTACTTTAATAACCAGCCAACTCCCTCCCCTCCCTCCCTGGTTGCACACACCCTGGCAGTGCAGGGTGAGTTCCAGCTCTGAAGCCAGATATCTGTTCGGCTCTGGCCTCCCTGTCTTTCTTGAATAACAGAACTTTCTGTGGGACTTCTGCAACAGGCAGAGTGAAGAAAACCACATCTGCTTCCTCTGCTGGTGTCTGCAAGACAGCGAGCAAACGTGTGAATGCTGATACTGGATTTGTCTTCGCTCTGGTGCTCAACTGGCCTTTGGTGTTGGCTACAAGGGAGCTGTGTTCCAGTTAGGGAGAGCGTGCTGGTTGCAGGTGAAGTTGCGGACAGTGAGGAGGTTTGCAAAGCACTGGAGGGTGGATGTGTGTGGTACACCCTGCGCCTGCCACCCCCTGCCCAGGTGCAGCACCCCACCAAAACCCAATTAGCCGGCTGTTCCAAGGAGGGCAAGGAATCCTTGGGAACAGCCTAGAGCAGTCCTGCAGAGTCCACCTGCTACCCAGAGGTATCTCTCCACTCAGGGATCAGCCTGCCTCTTGGGAAAGGGCACCGCCCAGATCTAAGCTCTTGCAGGGTGTTGCCCTGCTTTATCTGGGCTGTCTTTGTGCACTAATTGATGTTTGCAGGGGTTGGGAGGTTTGCTGGGCTCTGGGAAGCAATGGCTTCTTTCATATTTGCGGGCGTAGCCTGAGAAGAACCTCAATGACCTTCTCCCAGTGTCCCTGCTCTCCCACGCTGGAGCCTGGACCATCCGCACGCTGCAGCTCTCACTGGCTATGAGACAGAAGTCCCCTCGTGCATTTGCAGTCTGGGCATATAGAGGCCACGGGGAGAGGGATGGATTGGGCAGAGCTTTGTCAGTATAGCAGCTGTAGATTACGCCTGACATAATCCGTGCTGTGGAGTTGAGCTGAGGACTAAGAGGGCTGGTGGGGAGGGAGAGGAGGGGAAGCCGGATCCATATGGCCAGATCCATAGCCCGTGATGGTAATGAGATTCTGGAGTTAGCCTTAACCAGGTCAGCTTGCCATAAACTAGACTGACTGGTGTAACAGTGCTGGAGTAGGCCAAAGTCTTCTCTTTTGTTAAGCAGCACCTGCTACACTGAGTCTTTGAAGTCTGTATGGGACTGGCTTGCTCTCTTCAGCCTTGTGGGAGAACACACAACTTCCCAGAAAGATCCCATTTTCTGTTAGACATTGTATGTCCTATAACACCCTCAAGCAAAGGACACTGTGGTGGTAGCTCAAGTCTCTGATGCTGTAATAGAAATTGCTTTAATCTGTACCCGTCTCCTGCTCTTTGCTAGAGTGTGCGTAAGTCAGCTGCTCTTCACAGGCTTTCAAAGAACACATTCAAGCCCAGCAGAGATGTCAGGCGGCTCTGAACAGGGTCAGTAAATTCAGTTACCAGCTGCTACAGCAACAGTGCCTTTGGTGCTCTTGCCCTTATTTTTTTGCCGATGATTGGGGTTGCTATGGCGCTGCCACACACACTACCCTGCATTAATGCTTTATAAGCAATAAACGCAGATTTCGGCAATGTGCTGCTTTGGCAGCTCGTCACAGCGTTGCTCCCTGGCTGAGCTGGAGTTTGGCAGACGAGTCACATTCTCACCACCTAAAAAATCCTGTCTTGTGGTTTCAGCCAGAGGGGTTTTTTTTAACTTCTCATTTCTAAGAAAAGAAAAATCCCTTTTTTGTAGCATTGCTGCATGTCAGTGAAGTGTGAAATCCCTATATATAACCCTCCAGCCTCCCTTAGAAGGAAAGGTGTGAGAGAGACCCAAGGAGGGAGGTTTGAAAAGCTCTGGGTGGAGGGAGGAAGGCTGGCCCCTTACCCCGCCAGGCTGCATTACTGGAGCAGCGCAGCTCATGGGAAGGGCCCTGTATCTTGCCTCTGCTTTGTGGCTTGGAACAAGACACAGCATCTCTCAGGCTTCGGTTTCCTGCCGTGCTGGTTGTCTGTCTCTCCCACGTTAGACCGTAACTCCTCAGCTCATGTAGTTGTTCATGTGTGTCCTTGCGGTGCTGAGGAGGATTTGGCTCCGGTGTCCTGTGTTATTGGTGGGTTTGTCACCAGAGTTTACTTGTTCCCAGTTGTGGGGAGGGAAATCACGTCTTGACTGGAGCCAGTATTTTTTCTGGGACTTTCTAGAGGGGCAAAGAGCAGAGCCCGGGTGGGCAGACACACCCCAGGGTGCTGTGATAAGGCAGAATTACCAAGGGGCAGTTTGCCTCTGTGCACATCTGTGTCTCACGCGCTGTTTACCTTGTGCTAGAGGCGAGGACCGGGGGAAGATGTCATCGCCAAGGGCTGGCGAAGGGCAGAAGGGGTGGAGCCGGACAAGGGGCTGTCCAGGGGCACGTCTTACTGCAGTGCCTTATTCCCGGAGTCCTACTGCTCCTTGCTCCATTTCTGAGATAGAGTTGGGGCTCTGGACTATTTTTACCTCGTGAACTAACAAGCCTGTTCGAGGCTTTACAGCTGACAACTTTCTCTGGACCTGACTGTGCAAACATGTCCATCCCCACGCTGCTCTGGGTCTGCTGCCTTGGTGAGCGCTCTGCTGGACCTTTTCTATTGTCCCCTTTCTACCCTCTCAAGCTTTGTTCGACAGGAACAGAGGTAGGCGGAGGCAGTTCCATCCTGCAGAGAGGATGTGGAAAAAAACAATAACCAACTGCAAAGAACAGGAAACCATCTCTGAAATCAGCGTGAGGTCATCTATACACCTTCCCCAATGAGGCAGCTTCATGAGGAACTGTAGTCTGGGGCTTCGTCCCCGGACGACAATATTGAGCTTTGAACAAATGTCTTCTTACACAAGATGCTGTCAACATGAGTTCAGCAAGAAGCTAGTAAGGCCAAGGAGAAAACCCCAAAGTGCACTGAAGGCAGCTAGAGCCAGCGAGTGCCTAGCACCGTTGGAAAACTAGGTCCAAAGTCCTAAGGAGTTAGAAGAAAAAGCAATTATTTCTGCTTGTGACTCCCTTGAGTACAGCAATGTTTGCTTCCTAAAATACTTCTGAACAGATGTGACATTCGCAGTGGGTCAGATAGGTTGTTTTCCATGAGGAAACCTGGCATGCAGTAAGGAAAGTGGATCAGAGGGAGGTTGTTCTGTGAAAGATGGCTCCTAGGAACTATGTGGTCCCTCACTGAAGCCCTGGGCTTGGGCTACAAAAGCTACTGTGTTCAAACGCTGTGGGCAAAAGCATCCAGCTCTCAGTCCACATACAAATCCGCGTAGAAGCAGAGGGGAATGTTTACAGGTTCCTGATAGTCTACACATGAAACTGCCCGGACATGCCCAAAATATGTCCTGACATGTCCTGCCCACAAATCCCAAGGCCCTGGGAGCTGACGTGGGGAATCAAGTTACAGGCAACACAGACCAAACAAAGGACCAAGCTGACAAAAGACATTCAGGCATCAAAATAGGTGGGGGGGTGCTTAGCAAAGCCCAGCGCCATGTATTCATGCGGGATGATAAGCTTCTAGGAGCCTGGCCCACCTAGAAGACGCTACGTGCGCATCCTGACTGTGGTCTAGAGTGCCAGGAATCGATATGTGCTGTAAAACGTGGGCTGATCTAGCAGCTAACAGGTTAAAAAGGCTTTGTTTTCTGTCCATGTCCTCCCCCCTCTCCAGTTGCATTTCACACGGTTCAGTCATAGTCTTATTTCACAACTGTGTGTTTTGAAAGGACTTATTAGCTGTAAGTGTAGGCTAGGCTTAAGACTCTTGCTTTATTGTTTACCCTGCCTGCTAGGCCTGTTTCTGGGGTCAGACCCAGGTTACCAATTACAGCTGTGATTAAACATACTAGTCCAGCTTACCGCTGGGCTTTTTTCCCCTTAAATTCCCAGTGATTCTGCTTAACTGGTGTTAGCAACCAGGTGGCTGCTGGCACTGCCGTCACAATTGTCTGTGCCTTCTCCGGCAGAACCAGATAATGAGATTTGAAGCGGCCCAATACATCTATTATTTTTACATTTCAGAACTGTTCCCAGAGACTTGTTTTTAACATCTTTTTTCCTTAATGTAAAGAAAGCCAGGCCTTGGTTTCCCAAATCTATGTAGATAACCTTAAAATCCTTCTCAAATGCCAGGGTAATTGGGAGGGACCCACCCAGGAGAAGTGACAGCTAATTTAGCAATCTGTGGGACGTGTCTAATCGGGAGGATTTTAGTGTTAATTCTGTGTAACTATTTCACCACTGATAACAGGGGGTGTGAGTTCACACTGCGGCTGTTTGATGGGCAGCTGACTCTAATGGTATTTGAGGACAGCTTGAAATTATTTTTTGTGTCTCATGCCTTGTGAACTGTCCAACAGAACAAAAAAGGTGTCGTCACCCCCCAAAAAACATAACAAGTCAAAGTGTAGCGTGGGAACAGTTGCCTTTTAGGTGTACATTAAACACCCTGAGCTGCTGACTCTTGAAAAGCATAACTCTGTGTGAGCAGCTTGGTCTGTCCATGCTGAGTTTGAACCCTTGATTGAAAGCCAAATGTTCCCCTTTTATTGTAAGATTTCCAGCTCAACTGGTTTTGAACCTCATTTGGATAAACAGGGCCAGAGTGTTTGAAAGCCTATTTGAAAGCCTATCTGAACTTCTAATTCCCGTCAAACCAGTTACAAATCTAGTCTGGCCAATTGCTATGGAGAGGTTTTTTTGGTTGGTTTTTTTTGGTGGTTTTTTTTTTTTAATTGAAATCTAAATGCTGTCAGCCATTTCCAGCTAAACACAGGGCGGAAACTAATCTAGCCAGAACAGCTCTAACTTCTCTTTTTAAAATGAATTTTATTTTCTAATTGTTTGTTTACTCTGTAACTCCTCAAAGCAATTTGAAAGCATGTATTAAGTCTTATGCTCTGTCTTTTAAGACCGAAGTCTTCTTGTAACAGGGCCAGGAATTATGGGCACATAACCCGCTTAGAGGTCCTTGAGCTCCACAGGAAATCTCTTATTGGAAGGGCTTAAGGAAGACAATCTGATTTCAGAGACCAGGCCCTATGTCAGACCATATGAACACACACAAGACAAAGGCCCCAAGTTGTTGAAGGGAGCCTGTAGAATCAGGATGATTAAGAACAAATGGAGGATCTGAATTTGGAGAATGGTGCCACCACTTACTTTAGCCACTTGCGGAGCAGGGGGGACCAGGGGAACCTGCTTGCCAAGGTTAGGTCATCAGCAGCACTGAACGAACACTGTTAGCCCTAATGGCAAATTAACCTGCGCCTGCTATTAGTGCTATTCTTGGCAGGCTGGAGGACAGAAGACCTCTTGCTGCAATTACTGTCCACTGACTCAGGATTGGATGATACCATCCAGGTACTTTTTAATGTGATCCTTCTGCTGGACGGGGGAAACAAGCCCTTTTCCCTGCTCCTGTCTTGTCCGGTTACATTGCAAGCCTTGCTCAGGCCTCCTGTGCTTTACTACAGTAGAAAAGCTGAGGTTTTATTTTGGCTTTTACTGATATATTTGTATAAAGGTATCTTCTACCAGCATGGTTTTGCTTGCTTCCTAATTTTCTGCTGATTATGACTGTACCCACGCGCTGTGAGCGTGTCTGCTGGCTGACAGTACAGGTGTGTTTAAAGTAATGGAGCTGTGCATGGACAGGCTCGCGCCGTGTGTTTATGCAGCCGCTTCCAGGGGCCTCTGGCTGCTGCTGCAGGATAAATAACCTCCCCCTGCATTGTGCTGTGCTCTGGATTTCACATGCACCCATGGGCTCTTTCATGTGTGTTGCTGACTTAAAAAAAAAAAAAGTCCTTAGACTTTAATCCTTGGGTTTATTTCAAAGCTTACAAAGGCAAATCTGGTTTATAGCAAGAGATTTGCTTGATTCCTTGTGCTCTGCGGATGAATGGAGCAGCAGATGGAGTGGGGAGGGGAGGACTCGCAGACCCCTTGGCTCTATCTTCTCGCTAGCTTGACCCTACTTCTGTGCCTGCTGCCCGAAGCGCCTGCTTTTAAGCTGCGCAGAACATGAAATGGGGTCGGTACAGACCTCTGCTTGGGCAGTATCTGTTCTATCCACCTCTTCCATGATTTCAAAAGCTGTTTTCTTACTCTTTGCTTTGGCTTGTCGGTTACACATTGCTACATAGCTATCATCTTGTGCTTCAGAAGGTGTGAAATCCCCTGTATTTGTGTGCACTTATATGGAATGACAGAGGTGCGAATAAAATGAGCTGCAGACTCTGGAAGCAGAAGGCCTCAAAAAATCCTATTACACCCTTGAGTTGTGGGAAATGATTGGAGTTTTGAGACCTGCAGTATAAAGAGGTGCTGGACAGCCTCCCCCCGACCTGCCGCACAAAATCCCCTCTTCTGGGGGGACAGGCAGGGGTGTGCTCCCCTTGCCAGGAGCTGTGCCCAAGTGGGACAGCTGAGCGGTTCGATGAGAGCCGCGATGTGGTGGAGCCGAGCTGGCAGGCTGCGTGCCGGCAGGCGCACGCTCCTCCTTATCAGGGAGCGCCGCGGCGAAAGCGCTGTGCCAGCGACGGGAGCGGCACTGTGGGAACCGGCGATGGCTCAGCCTCCGCCGAGCTGCTCCCCGGGCAGAGGCAAACCCAGATGATCTAATTCCCTGCCTCAGTTTTCTCCAGCTGCACCCGCTGGTTGTGGAGATGCCAAATGCGGTCCCGGCCATAGGAGGAGAACGCGTCTTCGCTGGGGATCGCATCAGAGCTGTGGCTTCAGATCCTCCCCTGGTGCACGCCGAGGGAGGCATCTGGGGCTGCGAGACAATGGCTCCAAACAATCCCGGTTCGCTGCCAGGGAATACTCATTCAGAAATCCCATCCTGCTTCGATACTAACTCTCTCATGGTTGATCAAAGCAAAGGCAAGAAAAGAGCTTGGCCTCCTACTGTTGCTTTAGCTTCGGGCCAGTTTCAGCAGAAGCTGGGCGAGTGCCTTTATCCTGGGCAGCGTGGCTGGCAGCTGGGCCAGCTGGTGCAGCTCCCTGTTTTGTAGTGGCTTTAAGTTGCTGCTTGCATCTCACTAAGCATCAGGGCCACGCACCGCTTGCACCGGTTCTCCTCTCCCCTCCTGCTGGGCTGGACGGAGGCAGCTGAGGACACTTGGTTCTGCTCCATGCTTGCCTTGGCTTGCTCTCCCTGCTCCATGATCGGACATGTCCTCTGCGCGGCAGCCACCTCCTCCCGCTCTTCCTCCAGCCTGGCTTTTGCTGGAGGGAGGCACTGGGTCCTGGGGTGTCTGCCCTCGCCCCTCACCACAGACGCTCCTCAGGCGGTGAGGCGAATGTGGTTCTGGTGGTGTTCCCCCTCGTCTCCCTCACCTGTCTGGGACAGCGCAGGTGATAGCAAGTTCTCCCTGCACGCTCCGGGGATCTCTGGAAAGGGTTTGGCCTTGTGCAGGGAGCAGGGATCTGTGAATGTGTCTTGGGAAGGGAAATTTGGTGATGGAAACCCGCCTGTACACTGCTGGGGAGAGGAGCCCCCTGTGCAGGGGGCCAGACCCCACCGTCTGCTGAAGACAGGAGGGTAGGAAGGGCCAGGCTTCGGGGACGGGTCACTGTCGCGCACTGCCCTGGGTGACTGATCCGTGTCATTGTAGGTCAGCAGAAACCTGCTGCACCGACGTCGAGAACACCCCGACACCGATCCAGCACTGAGTGGGCCAAAGCCGCGGCAGAAGCGCGCAGGACCGTGGGGCTGTCGGGGACACCCATCCCCTCACACTGGCTCCCGTCACCCCGCTGCGATTCCAGTAAGTGACTTGCCAGTGGCTTGGTGAGGACGAGCCTTCGCCTCACCCTCCCGAGGCGTTGTGTTCCGTAGTGGAAGCGGCCCGTGAACTCCTCCGCTGGTGGGGAGGGCTGGGAGCCTGGCCCTGGCGGTACCGGTGCCCCGGGGTTCCCTGCGGCTGCGGGCCGGCTGGGCTGCGGGGGGCAGCGAGACCGGGCCGGCTTCCCGCCCGCCGCCAGCACCCCGGAGACCCGCTCCAGGGACCCGGGAGCAGCCGAGGGGCCCCGACATCAGCTTCCCGGGGGCGGCGAGGGCCACACGGCCCGATCCGGGACTGGGAGGGGGGCTCAGGAGGGCCCGGGGTGGGGCCCTGCCCTGCCCTCCCGCCTCCCGCGGGTCACCTCGGGCACCGGCAGCTGCCTGGGCCCCCCGACCCCCCCCCGGCACCCAGGGGTGCCGCCGCCACGGAGCAGGG